>OCZT010001706.1_pt1 | contig 22734 bp, 19 predicted proteins | sample 1539031 | NCBI WGS metagenome assembly OCZT01 (sample SAMEA3539308, study PRJEB22396) | soil metagenome | biome: tundra; feature: field; material: soil | place: USA | collected 2010-05 | depth 0.15 m | reverse complement strand
GTGTTTCTACTTCAACTCCATCAGGTACTACCAAATCAGCAACTGTTGCGTGATCCCCGGCAACTACCAACTTCTCTCCATCGTACTCAAGTGCTTCAGGTAGATCTTTTGGTAAGGCTTTTACTTCAACTGTTTCAAGGTTAGACAGAACAATAAGTCCACTACGTTCCGCTGGTGTTGCCTCATTACCTTCATCAAAACGTGGGCGAACAGGTATGTCGGCTTCTACTTTTTCATTAGCGTGTACAGCATTAAACACAATATGAGTCATTGAGTTATATATAGGGTCAAATGTAACAGTTTTAATAAGTGCCGTATATTTATGACCATTGGCAGTAATCTCCACAGGAGCATGTTTACCAACTTCATGATATGTCTTAGCAGCTTTCTGATATTCAACCTGGACTATAACTGAGTCTTTGCCATGATCATGGATAACTGCAGGTATATAACCGGTTTTACGCAAGTGTTTTACAGCTTTACCAGTAACGGTACGTGTTTCAAGTGTTAGATTATTCAAATTTCCCTCCTATAGGTATTACATATTATACACGATTATGTCGCTATATCTTAGCTAAAGGGACATTTACTAATAAAACATGGTACTCTAGGTTGATATGTTGAACGTTACAACTTTACTTAGCGGCGCCGGTGTTTTTTTAGGACTTACAATAATTGGAGGAATAGTTTTTGCAGAATCCGGCCTTTTGGTTGGGTTTTTCTTACCGGGAGATACACTATTACTAACCGCTGGAGCATTTGCAGCACAAGGTAAACTACCACTTGCCTTAACTTTAGTCATTATTGCAATCGCGGCAATTGCTGGAGACAATATCGGTTATGTTATTGGAAAGACAGCAGGTAAGCGGCTTTTCCGTAAAGAAGATGGGATTGTGTTCCGTCATGAATATGTTGTTCGAGCAGAAAAATTCTATGAACGTTTCGGCAGTAAAACTATGTTACTTGCACATTTTGTGCCAATAATACGTACTTTCGCACCAATTGTGGCAGGTATTGGCAGGATGAATCGTATACAATTCGTCATTTTCGATGCCATTGGTGATACCAGTTGGGCAATTATAGTAACTATGCTGGGTTATTTGTTTGGTAAAAAGATTCCAAACATTGATCACTACTTCCTACTGGCAGTTGCTGCAGCTACAATCTTCACATTCGGCCCGGTAGTATGGCATCTGGCAAGTGATAAAAAGATCCGAGCTAGGATAAAAGCTCGCTTTATAAAAAGCTTGCCCAAAGATTCTGATAAAGATATAGATCTGTAAGCGCGCCTGCTTACAGCATGTGTTTTAAGAATTGACCAGTGTAGGAATTGGCTACTTTAGCTATCTTCTCTGGTTCGCCTTCAGCTATAATCAGACCGCCTGCTGATCCTCCCTCAGGTCCCATGTCTATTACCCAATCAGCATTCTTAATGACGTCTAAATTATGTTCAATTACTATCATGCTGTTGCCAGCATCAACGAGTGCATGTAACATCTTAAGTAATTTATCAACATCAGCCATATGTAGACCGGTAGTAGGTTCGTCTAGTATATACAATGTACGTCCAGTTGGACGACGACTAAGTTCAGTAGAAAGTTTAATTCTTTGAGCTTCACCGCCACTTAAAGTAGTAGCAGGTTGGCCAAGACCTATATAACCTAAGCCTACATCTACAAGAGTCTGTAGTTTACGAGCAATATTCGGTTGGTTCTCAAAAAAGTCCAAGGCTTGTTCACAAGTCATTTCCAAAACATCACTAATGGTCTTGCCTTTATAATGAATTTCCAATGCTTCCCGGTTATATCTCTTACCATGACATACCTCGCAAGGTACATAGACATCAGGTAAGAAATGCATTTCGATTTTAATAATGCCATCGCCTGCACAGTTTTCGCAACGACCGCCTTTAACATTGAAACTAAAGCGTCCTGGAGAATATCCTCGCAACTTAGCTTCAGGAGTTCCCGAAAATAATTCGCGGATTGGCGTAAATAATCCTGTGTATGTTGCAGGATTACTGCGCGGTGTCCGACCGATTGGTGACTGATCAATAATAATAGCCTTGTCTAACTGTTTAATACCTTCTATGTCATCGTGTTTACCTGGTACAGTATTAGCCCGCATCAGTCTAGCTTGTAATTCTTTAGATAAGATATCGTTAATCAAACTAGATTTGCCGGATCCACTTACACCACTAACTACAACCAGTTCTCCTAACGGAATTGATACGTCAATATTCTGTAAATTGTTTTCTCGTGCACCTTTTATAACAAGCTTGAGGCCATTACCGGAACGTCGCTTTTTGGGAACAGATATTGCTTTTTTTCCTGATAGGTATTGTGCAGTTATACTGTCTTTGACTTTCATTACTTCATCAGGCGTTCCAGCCGCAACCACATGTCCTCCATGTATGCCAGCACCCGGACCAATATCTAATAAATAATCGGCCGTTCGGATAGTTTCTTCATCATGTTCGACAACAATGACAGTATTACCTAAATCTCTTAAATGTTTTAAGGTTTTAATAAGTCTCTCGTTATCCCTTTGATGTAATCCAATACTTGGTTCATCTAAGACATATAACACGCCTTGTAATCCTGAACCAATTTGAGTAGCCAAACGTATACGCTGAGCTTCACCACCGCTTAAAGTAGTAGCCCCCCTAAGAAGTGTTAAGTAATTGAGACCGACTTCCTGTAAAAACTGGAGGCGAGATCTAATTTCTTTCAATATTTGGTGAGCAATGTAAAGTTCTTGTTCGCTTAGTTTAAGTTTATCTGCCCAATCACGTGCATCATCAATCGACAACTGGCAGACATCCATAATAGATTTTTTATTTATAGTTACTGCTAACACTTCCGGCTTAAGACGAAGCCCTTTGCACATATAACAGGGTTTCTCTTGCATAAAGCGTTCAATGTCGCGACGTATAAAATCACTATCTGTCTCTTTATGCCGACGTTCAAGATTAGTAACTACACCTTCAAACGTCGTTTCAAAACTGCGGCCATTACCAAGACTCACAGTGTACTTCTCGCTACCGGTGCCATACATAATACGATCTATAGTTTCAGAACCAAGTTCACTTGTAGGTACATGTAAACTACATTTATACCTATCGGCTACAGCTTGTAATTTCTTCATGTACCAGGCATCGATATTAACCCGATTGAAAGGACGTATCGCTCCTTCTGCGATAGTTAAACGACCATTAGGTATAACTAGTTCAGGATCGACTTCAAGGCGTGAGCCAAGGCCGGTACATGCCGGACAAGCACCATGAGGATTATTAAAGCTAAAAGTGCGTGGTTCAAGTTCAGGAATAACTACATCCGTGTGATCCGGACAAGCGTACATTAGACTGTATTCAGACTCCTCTTTAGAGTCAGCGTTAACTACTCGTAGTTTTCCTTCTGCAATTTCAAGCGCCTGTTCTACTGACTGAACAAGGCGTGAGCGGCTATCTTCATTATTAACAACTCGATCAACAACCACTTCAATAGTGTGTTTAAACTTCTTATCAAGTACTGGGAATTCATCTAGTGCATAAACTACACTATCAACACGAACACGTGCAAATCCGGCTCGAGTATATTGTTCTGGAATATGTTCAAAAGCACCTTTTTTATCTAATACAACTGGTGCCAAAATCATAAGACGAGCATCTACAGGTAAAGAAATCACTTGATCGGTTATAGCATTGGTCGTTTGGCGTGTTACTGCTCGACCACACACTGGACAATGAGGTATACCAACCCTAGCAAATAATAAACGTAAGTAGTCGTATATCTCCGTAACTGTCGCGACCGTACTACGTGGATTACGGCTGGTAGATTTTTGATCAATAGAAATTGCCGGTGAAAGTCCATCCACTTGATCAACGTCAGGTTTCTCCATAAGTCCTAGGAATTGCCTAGCATATGAACTTAGACTCTCAACGTAACGGCGTTGGCCTTCAGCATAAATAGTATCAAAGGCCAGTGAAGATTTACCAGAACCAGAAAGGCCAGTAATAACTACAAACTTTTCTCGAGGAATTTCAACATCAATATTCTTGAGGTTATGTTCTCGGGCGCCTTTAACAACTATATTATTTCCCATTCGTTGCGCCATTATACAGAAAGATCCTCTATTTTACTAGAGTGGTAGGGAGCGGTTTTGTTTTTAACGCTTAGTCAATATCGTTGGGCATTATTGATTCGCCATACAAACGTAATTCTTCAAGTAAATACTGCTGGTTACTAGTCAAGTGTTCAGAAACAGATAAAGTCTGTAATCGCTCAAAGTACTTTGCCATACGACTTGCTTGGTCACCATCCAGTAGACGCTGTTTACGGAACAATTCCCAAGAACTTCGTTCTTCGCTCGTCATACTACTAGGAAAATTACGAGCTTTGTAAAGCGGCAGTAAAGCAGAAAGTCTATTATCACTGAAGTGCGGCTCAAGTTTATCAAAGTCTTTCGCTTCTGTAGCTCTAACCATACTCATTTTGGTACGATCTTCATCGCTGAAAAAACCATCATACAACTGAGCATCTACTACCTGTTTGTTGGATAAAATCTCTGTCTGCCGCTTTTTATCTTCCGTTTCAATTGCTTCAAGCAATCGTTTAACGAAATCTGGTAAGGAAGTGAGCTTTCTTTGATTCTCTTCTATGACTTTCATATCTAACTTAAGGTGCCTAAGTTGTTCCTCACTTGTTTGGGACAACACACTGAGTGGCGCCACAGCTGGACAACGATTGAACTGCAACAACTGTACTGGTAAACGAAGCCCTTCTTCATTAGGTTTCTTCCATCGCATGGCTTCAGTTAATTGTGTGGCTGTTAAATCCTTAAATTCGTCAGGATCTTGACGTAAATCGTAGACAAAAACACCTTGTTGCTTAGGATGCTTGGTAATCATAGCGACAACTGTTGTCTTCTCAAATTCACTTGAATAGCTACTAGAACTATAGACAAACGGCTGACCGGTCTCGACTATTCCTGCTGCTTCTCGCTTACCGCGTTTATCTAACAGGAACTGAAACAATTTAGGTTGTTTATTTTGGATAAGTTTAGCTAGCTCAATAGTTGCATATACATCACTGAGTGCATCATGGGCATTGGCGTGATCGAGTTTATTAGCTGTCGTTAATAACCCAAGCTGATTACTTGGTTTACCGTCTGAGGCGAATGGCCACTTGATACCCTCGGGTCTAAGCGCCCTTGTCATACGAACTACATCAAGTAGATCCCATCGGCTTTTACCGTCTTTCCATTGCCATTCATAAGCATCATAAAAATTGCGATAATTAATATATCGCATAAACTCATCATCAAATTTAACCGTGTTGTACCCAACGAAGATTGTGCCAGGCAAGGCTATCTCTTCATGAAACTGATGTAAAAACTCAAATTCGGTAATACCATCAGATATAGTTGATTGTGGTATGATACCGGTAACTAATATTGCATCTGGGTCAGGTAATATATCGGGCGAGAGCTTGATAAGTAGGTTTACAGGTTCACCAACAGGCTCAAGTTGCATATTTGTACGTTGCCCAGCAAATTGCATGATCCTTGCCTCACGTGGATTAAAACCAGTGGTTTCAAGATCATAGAAAAAAAACGTCGAGTTCATTCTTTACAAGTTTAACACTTTTGGTTTATGAGTCTGGCAATTCACTAAAAGCATTAATGTTGTACATTAGTGTGCTTAGTGAAGTGCCAGAGAGGAGAGAGGATGATAGAGAATAAAAGTTTTGTGAGCACATTGCACACTAACTTCGATTCAAAATCACCTTCTTCCCCTCTGGACAAAACCCTCTGTCGATTACCTGGCGGTCACCTGACCTGAGTTGTTATAAGAACCTTTCAGTTCTATAACACTACCACTCCCTTGGAGGGTAACAGGTTGAGGTTTCCGGATATTTCTCAAGAAATCTTCGAACTCCGCCCTGGAGCTTACGATTCGAACCCTCGCGTCCCGATAGCCACTTTTCGCCACAACCATGACAGCCTCCCCTTTATAATTGTTATAAAACTTATGATCAGAAACAAAAACAAGACTATAAAGTATTTCTTGTATTCATCTCTGACCATAGTTTAATAAAAGTTCGGTCTGCTATTTAACAGAGAGTTTTGTATTAATGTGTTTTGGAAACATTTCCGTCTCAACAAAACCGGTCTATCTTACCATAAAGAATGTGCTTATGTCAATACCTAAGCCAAGACAGATTAGAATTCGATTTCTCCGCCGCCACCAAAGATTATACGATTACCGGGTTCTGCACCTTTACGCTTTAGTTCGTGTGCAATTCCCATTTTTTTCATTATGTCTTGTAGTCGTCTCACACCTTGTTCATTACTAAAATCAGTTCGGGCTGCAAATTTTTCTATACGATGACCAGTGATAAGAAAATAATCATTTTCTTTGGTAACTTTCCAGGCTAGATCAGAATTAGTAAGTGTCAGTACCGGAATGTCGCTATCAGCTTCCTTAGTCTCTTCATTTAGTTTCTTCTGTTTATCAACAACTTTTTTGGCTTCATACAGTAATTCCTTCAAGCCTTGACCGGCCTGCGCAGATATAGGAAATACTTTTGTGTTCTTTGGTAAGACTTCAGATAACTGAGAAATAAGATCGTTCACTATATCTATATCTAGTCCATCGATTTTGTTAAGAACAACTATTTGCGGACGATCTGTTAAATCTACTTTATAAGATTTAAGTTCTTCTTGAATTGTTTTATAAGCACCGGGAATATCATCCTGGTAGGCATCAATAAGATGTAGCAATACACTAGTACGTTCAATGTGACGTAAAAATTCATGACCTAGACCCTTACCACTAGAAGCCCCCTCAATTAATCCGGGAATATCAGCGAACAGAAAACTAGTATTTTTATCTATATCTACTACACCTAAATTAGGTGTAAGCGTCGTAAATGGGTAATCTGCAATCTCTGGCCTGGCATTACTAATCCGGCTAAGTAGAGTAGATTTACCAGCATTAGGCAATCCAACCAACCCGACATCAGCAATCATTTTAAGTTCTAGCACTAGATCAAGCATTTCACCTTGTTCACCCTTTTCAGCAAACTTTGGGGCTTGGCGTACAGAACTAACAAAGTGAGCGTTACCATAACCACCACGACCACCTTTAGCAGCGATGACTCTTTGGTTGTCTTCACTTAAATCGGCTAGTACTTCACCTGCTTCATTAGCTACCACAGTACCAACAGGTACAGATATTACTAGATCATCCGCACTCTTGCCATGCTTACGAGTCTTATCGCCGGCTTGTCCATGTTCAGCTCGTAGTTCCTTTTTGTAACGAAAAGTTGCTAATGTATTCTCGTTACGTGTAGCAACAAAAATCACGTTACCGCCATTGCCGCCGTCACCGCCGTCAGGACCGCCTTTATCTATGAATTTTTCTTGGCGAAAACCCATTTTGCCATTGCCACCGTCACCGGCAATGACCTTAATTAAAACTTTATCTATAAAATTCATCACCTAACAGTATAAACAGATACGGAACAGTTTACCAGTTTAGCAACAGACACTAACCTTCTAGTGATAAATGAAATTAGGATATTTCGATGTGGATTCCCAACCAGTCCCCACTGCGCCCCAGCCGGCAAGTCCATTCATATCAGATATTTCTACTGACCTACCGTCTGGAGATACGCCAGTTACTATAGCTACATGTCCTTCACCTCCGGCAGGTGTTTGAGCAATAGCACCGATCTGAGGTATAGAGCTAACGGTCCAACCACTTAAGGTAGCGTAGTATGCCCATGAACTAGCATTACCCCAGTTACTTGGTACAGCAATTCGTGTCGCAACATACCATGTACAATAACCGTAGTCATATCCGTTATACCCGTAAATTGGGCTAGCACCCCCCCAAGGGAAGCCACTGGCGTAACTGAAGCTACTTCTCACAATTACAGGAGCTGGTTTTTGACCATCTGGGATAATAATACGTTCCCCGACACTTAAACCACTGATCTCAGCGTCGTTGTAGGCAATAATCTTATCTGATGTTGTACTATAGGTTGTCGCTAAACTAGCAGGAGTATCGCCAGATTTTACTATATAAACTATGCCGTTAACGGGTGGGATATAAAGAGTTTGGCCAGCCGTTACATAATTACCACTCAAGTTATTAGACCAACGGATACTATCTGATGTAACCCCAAATTGACTTGCTAGACTAGCTACATTATCGCCAGCCTTAACCACGTAAGTTTTTATATCTTTATTAGATTTAAAAGCAGTAGCAACGACTTGAGGTTTTGCTACCAAACTATTTGAAGCTTGGGCTACGGCAAGTTCTGCATTCTCAGTATCCGCCTGATTAGTTACAGCTGTTGATTCCGGTAATCCAGCAAGACGAGCTACTGTAACAGCGATATCGGCTGAAGAAAGTTGATCAAGAGGATTAGCAATAGCACTACCCGAATTACTTGATGTATTATTCGACAATATACCGGTGGCTGCTATGGTTGATGAAGGGTTACGGACGACAAACCAAACAGTAACAGTAACTAACACTAGATTTACTGCTAGGAGACCATATCTTATAGCTCGTTTACGATTTACTTTGGAATTAAAGCGTTTTTGTAGACGCGCATATACTTGAGATGAATGCGCAAGCTGCAAACGAGCTGAAACTAAATTGTTAGTATTACTGATATAAAACCCCTTGAGGAAGTTATAATATATCCTCGTATGAAGTAACTAGAACTAAATACTTTTAAACTTCGAGTTCTGGTAGTTACAGATGAGAATATCGGTCTAGCGACACTCCATAACAGGTATAACCTACCAATCGAAATTATACCAAAATAAGCTAGTTTTTCAAAAGTATAGGTTAGTTGGTGCTAGAACATAACTTATGACAATATTGCGCCGTTTGAGCATCATGTTCTTGTGCAGTATTAGAGAAGTACGTTATCCCATTGTCTCCCGTTACAAAATATAGCCATGTAGTATTAGCCGGATGAGCAACAGCTTGCAACGAACTGTCACTAACGTTACTTATCGGACCTGGTGGCAATCCACTGTGTAATAAAGTGTTATATAGAGAATCATAAGTAGTACTTGGAGAAACGCCGGCTAGTAGTGCGCCATAATAAGCAGTTACGTCTGATCCAAGTTGCATACCGTTGCTTATCCTTGACAAAAATACCTGAGCAGCCTGAGCACGATCAGGTTGACTCGAAACCTCTTGTTCAACAATTGAAGCCCGGGTAATTCCTTGATAAACGCTTAATCCTTCTTTGGCAAATGACGAACGAATATCGGGCGTTAAATGGTCTCCCATTTCTTGCAATGATTCGGCAATGATAGTTTTGGGACTAGTATTGGCATCCTTTTGGAAAGAATCAGGATATAGAAAGCCCTCTAGCGTAGCGCCAGTCGGTATATCTGATAGAGCCACGGCATTAGGATAATTACTAGGTTTCAGAGCGTCATCAACATCTGCTGCTGTAAACCCAGATTTAATAAGTGCGGAGCGTATCTGATCTAGACGTTGTGCAGGCAAAATAGTTACGAGATTGGTAGCAACCTTGCCTTTGGAAATTATGTCAACGATTTCCGGAACTGACATATTAGGTTTTAGAGCATATGTACCTGCCTGTAACTCTGTACCGCGTATACTATCGCCGCGTACGTACCATTCAAATATAGACGCATTACGAATCAACTCATCATGCTTTAATATATCGGCTATGTGATTAGTTGATGTATTAGGTAGTATAGTTACTAACGAGACATGGTCACTCTCGCTAACAGCACCGAGATCTTGGTAATATATGTGTCGAACAAAGAAAATTGCAGCAAAGAGTAAGACCAACATAACAATACCCAGCTTTATTACACGACGAATACTGGATTTATAGGATTGTTTCCTCTCGTATTTTTTGCTCATATCGTATTTCTCCCAATATTTTCAACTATATAGTCTTCGAGAATATATGTTGCAGCTAAGGCATCTATGTCACCACGACTATAAACTTTACCGCGCTTATTCAGCTCATCTTCCGCCTTAATACTTGTTAAAGCTTCGTCTTGAAATACAAACGGGATTGTCATATCTGTTTTGAGTTTTTCTACGAACGCCCTAACTGTAGCTGTCTGATCGGTTTCTTGCCCATTAAGTCCACGAGGTAAACCAATAACTATAGTACCTACGTCATGTTGACTAATCAATTCTTTTATATCATCAATAACTGTTTCCGGTTTGTCTAAAGTTGTCAGAGGGTGTGCAAATTTAACCTCACCACTAGCAATAGCCACACCTACGCGTTGTCCCCCAACGTCAAGGGCTAATATTGTATTGACTTGTATAGACATTACTTAGATGACGGCTTATCAAAAATAATTATTATCTTATTAGTATTCTTAGGTACAGAATTTACCCAGAAAGGACTAAATTTAACAGAAACACTTACTACACCCGGGTTACCGGTTATTATACCTTGTATATCACCGCTCTTTTTACCAATTATCTCCGACTTTAATTTATTGGCATCTAGGTGAGAGCCAACAACTGAAGCAACTTGCATTGCTATTCCTACTTTTGTTGCACTAGGGGGATTTGGAACAGAAATTACTGCACTATCAATACCGTCACTTTGTATAGATTGCTTACTGGTATCAATTTGCTGGTTTACATTATTACTAACCAGTTGAACTAGATCTGATTTGTTAACTCCAAACATGGTGTAAGTAATTACCTCAGTAACAGTAACGCTTGCAACTTGATCACCAATATTAGCGCTGTTTGTAGTGTTAGGAGCACTGGCGTTAAGAGTAGTTACAATTGGGAATTTACCGTCACTTTGTAGAGTTTTTTGTAACTGAGTTTGTACGGCAGGCTTATCAATAGCTGCTTCAAGTTTAGATTTAGCACCATCTATATCGGCTTGTTGAATTACGGTAACAATATTATCTGTGCCACCGGTCATGCTAGCGCTGGAACTACCGGTTACATCTGATAAGCCTGCTACAGTAAAGCCTTTCGTAGGTCCAATATTGTATTCTGTACCGCCGCTTTGAGAAATTACAGGTACATCAGCATAAGAACAGATACTGTTTACGCATGCAGGGTTTGCGCATTTATTACCAGCCTTTACACTACTAAGCGTAACGGTAGTCTGGGTTATAAATGTCAGCCCACTACTGCTTACACCAGTACCAGCAGGTACAGTAACTGAGTCCTTGGCACAATCTGTTAAGGACAAAGTAACAGTACCGGAAGCTCTACTACCATTATTTTGTTTGCCAGATGCCGATGCTTGCTGAGTATAAGTCTTTTGTAGTTGTTCAACCTTAGCAGGGACAGTTTGGGTCACAGTACTAACACTACTAGCAGTTGTGTCTAGAGTAGGTGTCAGGTTACTACTTATAGTGGAGTTATCTGTTTTGATTGTTATGGTAGCCTTTGCAAAAGTGTTATTGGAAATAATCCAACCAACAATAAGCAATACAATAAGCAAGGCTCCGATAATAAGTTTAAGACGAAACTTTTCAAAGTTAGGAATCCTCAAACTTTTATCTTTTTTAGTCTTACCGGATTTACCGGCTCCGCCACCAGCTGCCATAGCAGCCACATCTGCAGAATCATTTAGTCCAGAGCTTTTTAGATCAGTGTTATCTAGCTCAATAGTATCTTCTGCCATCTGGGAAACACCAGCTGCTTTTGCAAGGTCACCAACAGTTTTAGCTCCTGCTTTTTCAGGGTCAAAGTCTTCAGCTGGTAAGACCATGGTTTCTTCTTCGTTAATATCATCAGGTAACTCGGCGTTAGTAGCTATAACGGGTATTTCAGGTTTAGTTTGTAATGTTTTAGCTACAGGTAAACCTACTGATCCTGCCAAAGGCAAAAGCCCTATTTCAGAAGTTATAAGGACAAGTTGCTTCCGAGAACTATCGGCACTATGCTTAAGTAGCTTCATATTGACTATGCTCTGGAATACCGTGGCACGTTTAGGCAATACTAAGGCTACAATCCTGTCATTACTACTAGTTACCTTGTCGATAATACCGGTTATCTCATCATCAACATCAACGTATATAACATCTTTTCCACTTGTTGCCATACTTATACCCTTAACATCCTGTCTAACTTAGCGCGAATGGATTCATTGCCATCTCCCGTAAAGTGAAGTGTATCAAGACCAACACGTAATAAACCCATAGCAGTGATAAATGTATGGTCAACCACATCGCCAGTTTTGTCAACCATTCCAACCACTTGATTGGGTTGGATATACTTCACAATTGGTTTGCGTGTAAATGGTAATTCTTTATACCAATCAGTTTCTTCCAACCGGTCCATAAGCATATCAAGGCTTGAACCACCACCACAAAGAAATATTCGGTAAGGTAAGTGATCCAGCTTATCGAATTCGCCTAGTGCCAGTTCAACACCACTAGTCCAAACATCCAGAGTTTTACTCAAGGCAGCTTTTATACTCGTTATTTTTTGGCTAGGTATTTTTCCAGAATCTAAGTCCAGTTTCAATTTCTCAGCTTGTATAAATTCAACATTTAAATCACGTTCTATAGAACGTGTATAGGCACGTCCGCCAATACCGAACATTTTAGTACCTTGTACGCCACCATTATTAATCACTGCTATATCGGTTGTACCGCCTCCGACATCCATAAGAATGGCGCTCAAAGTTGCATTGGGATTATCGCCTATTACAGAACTGGCAACGGCAAACGGTTCTGCAGCTACTGCTAGCAAATCAAGACCCAGCTCCTGAGCAGTACTTTCTAGGGCGCCAATATGAATCATGGGTGCAAATGCAGTATACAACTGGACAACAACATCTTTGCCTTGAAATCCAATAGGATTTGCGACAGGGTAACCGTCTATCTCTATGCTTACCAAGGCGCTATTGACTAGTCGTACCTGCACTTCTTTACCACCCAATTCCCAGGCAAGTTGTTGTTTGGCCTTAGTCTCAGCACGTTCCTGGACAAGTTTTATAATACGTTCAACTTCTACAGCATCGAGTGGATTATTAGGTAACTTGCGAGCAACTTTAACGGTTGTAGTTGTTCCTTTTACGAGTTCACCCGCAATACCGATAACAGCAGTACGTACACTAACTCCAGATTGTTGCTCAGCTTGAGCCAGTGCCTTATCGCAGTTAGCTACTACACTAGCTATGTCAGCTATGGCACCGGCTTGCATATCACTTAGTGATTGATGCTGACGGCCAACGCCAACAATTTCTATATCACTACCGTCAGTAGGTACTTTACCAACGAGTGCCTTAACAAATTCAGTACCTATATCCAAGGCGACAATATACTGATCTTCAGGCGGTTTCTTAGAATTGGCCTTAGCCGTAGCTGCAGCTTGGCTAAGCGATTCACCAGCCTTACTAATGGCAGTACGACTTAACTTCTTAAATTTATCAAGCATAATCGCTTCCAATTATAACACGCAGCATCACCTAACAGATAGTTAGACTTTTGTTTTAGTGTTTATTAATTAGAGCTCTAAGCCGAATCACTACAAGTTATAAATATTATAAAAAACGATCCTCTACTGATCAGATTTATGTTAATTTATAACAGTCAAAGGGAATTACTCACACACGCCTGAGTATAGAATTTGTAGAGTGTGCCATTGTTATGAACTTTTGTAAATTCCATATACGTTGACTTTTGTTTATTTTTATTATTAAATAAATGGGTTTTGTTGAGATAAAACATCTCCAAAGCACCTTATCAATCCATCCAAAAGGAGTAACGTCCCAGCTAAGATAGCATTTAACGCTGCACAAAAGTATGTCGATCAGTTACTAAAAGGGTAAGTATTGTGGCAATCAAGAAGATCAAAGTTGATCTCGGCAAGACAACTCGTCTACATCGTAGGAGTGGCAATTTCACTGTATTTTCAGACAAGGAATACAAGCCTGACAAAAAAGATAGTGATCTGTTAATCAAACTAGTGAGGCGATTCCTCTCGAATGATTGTGGTGTCTCCCAAGCAACAGTGGAAACACGCATTATCACTATCTGGTATGACAATACCGTAGCGTGTGCCGGTTACATTAAAGACCGCCTCCGTGAAGTACTCGTCACAACCGGCAAGCCCATCTACTAGGTAGAACGACCATTCACCGGATCGGTGAGGAGTGTTTTGAGCCGTTGCTCATTCCTCCTCATCGTTTTCGGTGAAACTCTTACTTGGATGGATTGGTACTTTACTTCACAAATGTGTATTTGTGCTGATGAGTCCAAAAGGACGAAAGTAATGTAATGGTTCTACTTTAGAACTGCTTTAATGCGACGAACACCAGCACTAGAACTTTCTTCTTTTATAATCTTGAAACGTTGGTTATTCTCGCCTAATTGTCCCGTATGGTCAACATGTGGGCCACCACAGATCTCAAAACTAAAACGGTCATCATCATTTCCTATTTGGTAAACTTTAACCGTATCACCGTAGCGATCACCGAATGCTCCTAGCGCACCCCTGTTTATAGCTTCTTGGGTTGGATATTCCTTCCAAGATACTGACAAATCTTTAACTATTTGATCGTTAACTATGTCTTCTACTTGTTTTATCTGTTCAGGTGTCATTTTATCAGGGTGGCTAAAATCAAAACGTAAACGTTCCTCATTGATATTACTACCACGCTGCACCACATGATCGCCTAAAACTGTGCGCAAAGCTTTATACATTAAATGTGTAGCCGTGTGGTATTTCTTATGCTGCATTGTATGACCACCAAGACCACCTTTAAACGTACCTTTTGCAGCTGTTTGTGAACGCTGACGCTGCTCAATCATTTTAGTTTCATATACGCTGCGCCAATTATCTTCCAACGCAGCTTCTGGTTGCATAGCAATAATCTCTTCTGTTAGTTCTACCGGATAACCGTAGGTATCGTAAAGTGTGAACACCACATCACCAGTTACTACCACTCTATCGTTGGTATTAGATTGGCCATTACTAACATACTTTTGTAGTTCTCTAAGTCCTTTACGTAAAGTCTGACGAAAAATCTTCTCTTCTTTTACCAATACTTCGACTACCCTGTCGCGATTCTTAGCAACTTCAGGATAATCTTCGTGATACATATCAGCAATAATCGGTGTTATTTGTTCCAAGAAGTTTTCTTCCACACCAATATCAAAGGCTTTCATAATAGCTCTACGCAGTAACCTACGCATTACATAGCCTTGTTCTTTGTTGCTTGGCACTACGCCATCAACTGCCAAGAAAGTTGCACCACGCAGATGATCGGCAATGACTCGCATAGCATTAGTGTGAGCATCATATTTTTTACCAGATAATTCTTCTAGTTTTTCAACAATTGGCCAGAGGATACTAATTTTAAACACATCCGGACTATTAATGGCTGCCATAGCAATTCGTTCTAAGCCACCACCAAAATCTATGTTATTTTTAGGTAGTTTCTCAAACCCATTTTCGGCTCTTTTATATTCCATGAGAACGTTATTACCAATTTCTACAAACCGACCGCAATCACAGTTAGGATGACAGTTTGTGCCATACTCAGGATTGTGTTCTACAAAATCAAATTCATAGAATATTTCACTCGATGGACCACCTGGTTCACCAACTGGCATATCCCCTATTTTGCCATTGCGACACCACCAGTTTTTACTGGCATCATAGAAAAATATCCTGGCACCACTAGGCATACCTAGTTTGTAAGCATTTTCCTCGGAACCAAGTTCCGCTTCACCCGCATTAATACCTTTTCCTTCAAAAAGTCGTTTCCAGATTTCTGCCGATTCACTATCTTTAGGAATAGAGAATTCATCACTGCCAATAAAGCAACTAACATGTAGTTTTTTAGGGTCTAACCCTAACTCATCTGTTAAAAATTCAAATATCCAAGGTAGCTGTTCAGCTTTAAAATAATCGCCTAGACTCCAGTTACCAAGCATCTCAAAGAATGTAGTATGCCTATTATCTCCCACCTCATCTATATCTTGAGCTCTTATACATGTCTGGCTATCTGCCAGACGAATACCATCCGGATGAGTTTCACCTAGTAGATAAGGAATGAGTGGCTGCATTCCACTACCGGTAAACAAAGTAGTCGGGTCATTTTGTGGCACTAATAGAGCCCTAGGAATCAAAATATGGTTCTTAGCCTTGAAAAAATCTAAGTACTTTTTACGTATTTCTTGAGCATGCATAATTACTTCAGATTATAACAGATTGATTTCTCATAATTGACGTTTTAAACCGATTATGATAATCTTTATCACATTCGTCAAATTGTCAAAACGTTTAACGAGGGGGTAAATCAATGTATATAGTGCCTATAGGTGGCGCTGCAGTCATAGGAATTCTTCAATTCCTCAAGGCTGGCAGCTGGAAGTCATTCATATGGATCACGTTCGTGGTAACAGTTGCATTATTGTACACGTACATAACGTACAGCACCCACTAATAAACCAAAGTTTGACGAACAAACCAAACCTCATAATCCTGGGACACCGCGAGACAACGCAAATTGTCACAAAGTGTTCCAGGATATGGGCTAGGGTAAGCCGCATGAATGAGCGATGAGAAGTTTGATCCTTAAAGGATTACCAACCACTCTCACTCACAAAATATCATGCGGCATTTTCATACTAAGAATTTCTAGACCGTTACAATTCCGCCACCCATGACGTGTTCGCCATCATAGATAACTGCCGATTGACCAGGAGTAATGGCACGTATGTCTTCTGCTAGCTCAATAACCCATTTATCTTTTTCTTGACTAATACCTTTTATATCAACGAGTGGAGCACGATAACGGCTACGTAACTTGTAATCACTTGTACTAGGCGCTTCATTAATCCAATGCATATCGGCAAGCGTCAACTTATTACTCCATAATTGAGTATCCTGTAAGTCTGTCGTGACATAGATTTCGTTTTTACCAATATCTTTACCAATTACATAATATGGCAATCCACCACCAACCTGTAGGCCATGACGTTGACCAATAGTATAGAAAAGTGCCCCATCATGTTCTCCTATTATTTTGCCCTTTTGGTCAATAATCTTTCCAGGCTTAGCTTCAACAAATTGCTCTAGAAAATCTTTTATACCTACTTTGCCGACAAAACAAATTCCTTGGCTATCTTTTTTCTCAGCTGTAGCTAGTTCAAATTTACGCGCCAGTTTACGAACTTCAGTTTTCTCATATTCACCTATTGGCATAAGCGAATGTTTAAGCGCATCTTCGGTTACTCTATAAAGGAAATAGCTTTGGTCTTTACTTTTATCTATACCTATAAGTAATTGCCCGTCTTTTATGCGAGCATAGTGGCCTGTAGCGATTAGGTCAGCGCCGTCGTCCAGAGCAGTATTTAAGAAAAGTTTGAACTTTACCTCCTGATTACACATAACGTCAGGGTTTGGCGTACAACCAGCCTTATATTCTCTAATCATGTACTCGACTACTTTTTGTCTATATTCTTTTTCAAAGTCATACATTTTAAATGGAATACCGAGCTGAACGGCTACCCGCTTAGCATCTTGATAATCCTCTTTCCATGGACAAACTAAACCAGGTAAGTCCTGGCTCCAATTTTTCATATATACGCCCGTAACGTCATATCCCTGCTCTTTAAGCAAAGCTGCAGTTACCGACGAATCTACGCCGCCACTCATGCCAACAAAAACTTTTTTAGACATTGTTAACACCTAGATTTGTCTCAGATTCTATAATACCAACCAAGTTAAAGACAGCCTTGTCTATATCAGCCTTACTAGTATACCTACCCATACTAAAACGAAGACTTGCTTGAGCTGCTTTATCATTCACACCCATTGCCCTTAGTACATGTGAAGGTTCTTCACTACTAGCACTACAAGCTGAACCAGCAGCAGCTAAAATACCTGCTTCGTCAAGGCGAATTAATAACCGTTCGTTGTCTGTTTCTGAAATAGTAATATGAACATTATTAGGTAGGCGCTTTTTAAGTGACCCGTTAACAATCACAGTTGGCAGTTTGTTCTCCAGTTGTTCTAAGAAGTATTGTTGTAAAGCTTGCATGCGCTTTCCTTCGTCATAACGATTTTCTTGAGCTATATTAAGTGCCAAACTAAAACCAATGGAAGCCGCCACATTCTCGGTACCACTGCGTAAACCGCGTTCTTGACCTCCGCCAAAGATCAATGGACTAATGCGAGTACCAGATTTTATAAATAAAACTCCAGACTGTTTTGGGCCATAAATCTTGCCACCATTGAGTGTCATAAGATCTACGCCCAATCGAGCAGTATGTAAGTCGAGATAATTTGCCGCCTGACAAGCATCAGTGTGTAAGTAGATAGGCAGGGAATTGCCAGTTTTACGTCGCTTCTTACGAACATCATCAATTACTTGAGCTATTTTACTAATAGGTTGAATGGATCCAACCTCATTATTAGCGTACATTACGCTAACCAATACTGTGTGATCATTAATAAGCTTTTCTAAGGATTGAACGTCGATTATACCCTGCTTATCAACTGGCGCTGCCTTACTCTTGAATTGCGAGGCAGGACTCAGAACTGACTCGTGCTCAATAGCACTAACTATCATATTAGCGTCAGGGAAAATATGCATAATACCTTGAATTGCCAGGTTATTAGCTTCAGTACCGCCGGCTGTGAATATAATCTCAGACGATCGAACACCTAAACACCGGGCTATATTAGCTCGAGCTTCATTAAGATCTTTGGAGATACTCTTAGCGACTAAATATGTAGCAGAAGGATTATAAAATTTATCACTAAGATAAGGCTCCATAGTATCTCGCACACGTTCATCTATAGGAGTTGCCGCAGCATAGTCCAAATATATTGGTAATTTACTCATGGTCTTAAGTATAAGGAGTTGTAAGACTTTATGTTAGCTGTTGCAAGCGCATAAGTTCTGGTGCCACACGTTGGTAATACAATTTAACAGCATTGTACAAGTTTCGAGATTCTTGAGGAGTTAATGCCTGATATTGATTATGGCCTTGAGATTTAAATACTCCATTAGGACGTACGTCATAACGTGTTGTCAGAGCATGACGCTGACCGACTTTATCGTGCCATTCTTCATGCCAAACCCAGGTGTGTTCATCAAGACAAAAGAATTCACGACGTCCACCTTTTGGAATTGGACCAAATAGTTTGCCGCCAATCTTTGCCTCATGATGGATCAAAGATTTTTGTAATTCAGCTTGTTTTTGCTCAGCAATTTGTTGAGCATCATGCCTAAGAAGTAGATTAAGCAGCTTCTTTTTCATAAAAGTTCCCGCTACTAACGTTGTCATTGTGTGCAGCTTCAACCGCTTGTCTTGCTCCAGTTTCAGTTAGTTCATTGGGCTCAGATGAATAAACAACACTCAACATTGGAGGTTTTTCTGGAGTAGCTAGTTCTATAGGCTGCTGCTTAGCAATTTCAGATGCCAAAGCGTAGACTGTGTTGCTTGCTGCAACTCTAACTAGTTCACTGCGTATAATTGCAGCTTGAGCCAGTTCACCTACTTTTCTAGCCGATAATTCTTTATTATTGAACATCTATAGTTTCTCTTGTTACCTTAAAAACCAAAAAGACGCCGGGCGTTCTGTGTTGTAGCTTGCGCAAATGTTTCAAGGCTTTCACCCCGTAAATCAGCAAGAAATCCCGCAGTCACGCTTACGTGTCTTGGTTCACAAATTGTACCACGATAAGGGGCAGGAGTCAAGAAGGGGGCATCTGTTTCGAGCACTAATTTGTCAAGCGGAATCTCTTTAGCAGCCTCAAGCTGTTCGAGGTCACGAGTAAACGTCATTATACCGTTTAGGCCAACATATAACCCACGGTCTAAAATGTTATGCAGTACCTGCCTATTAGTACTAAAACTATGAACCACACCCCTTACCTTGTATTGATCAAATATTGGCCAAAAATCATCAAAAGCTTCGCGTATATGAAAGATAACAGGCAAGTTATGTTCCTTGGCGATTTCAAGTTGGAAACGGAGAATCTTCTCCTGATTTTTTTTATCAGAATGCATATAGAAATAATCTAGGCCACACTCTCCAATCGCCACCACTTTAGGTTTAGTAACCAGCTGTGTGAATTTATCCAAACTTTTTATGTCAGTTACATATCTATCGGCTTCATGTGGATGAATACCTATACTAGCCAATGTTTCATTACGGTTTTGAACAAAATCTACAGCGAGTTTGCTGTCTTCAACCGTACAACCCACACAAATCATATGTGTTACACCTACTGCCATAGCCGATTCGATCATATTGTCAGGATCCGGTTTACCAGCATTAAACCATTTTGTTCTGACACCATCCCCCTCACCGGACAACTCATAGTTGGCCTCTTGTATGTGGCAATGTGTGTCTATAAGTTCTAACATAACGCTAGTTAATTGGCCGGCTCAGCTGCTTCGTACTTTGGGAATAAAGTTGCTTTAGGTATTTGAACAACACCCTTGGCGAAAATATTGCGTATTTTTACGGTAGTACTCGGCAGAAAAGGCTCAAGTAGATCGGCAATTTCAAGTAAACAGCTGGTTTGGTAGGCTAATACTTCTTGTAGATGTACTTTGTCGTCAAGCTTAGCAATTTCCCAAGGTTTTTCCTCATCAATATATTGATTTAGACCACGTACTTGTTCCCAAATTCCATCTAGTGCCCTATCAAACTTACAAAGCTGTATGGCTTCCATAATTGCCGCTGTATCGTGTTCAGCCGGCGGAATATCTCCAATTAAGCCACCTTGATATTTGATAATCATGGCAAGGGTCCGTTGGACTGCATTTCCCAGTTCATTAGCAAGTTCATTGTTATAAGCAGCTTCCATCTTGTCCCACGCAAAATCACCATCGTCGTAAGATGGTATATGTCTAAGGAGGTAATAACGAAAAGCATCTGCTCCATATTTTTTTATAATCTCGCTAGGATTTATAACATTACCAACCGTTTTACTCATAGTCTTACCGTCTAAAGTAATAAAACCATGAACATATAAGGTTTTCTCTATTGGTAAACCTAAGCTAAGCAACATAGCTGGCCAAATAGCGGCATGAAAACGCAAGATATCCTTACCGATAACTTGTACGTTTGCCGGCCAAAACTTTTTGAAATCTTCATGTTCTGGGTAACCAAGAACTGTAATGTAGTTCATAAGTGCTTCAAACCAAACATACATAACATGTTTCTCATCTCCCGGAACCGGAATTCCCCAGTCAAGTTTATCTTTAGGACGAGAAATACTAATATCCTCAAGTCCTTCGTGTAGTAAAGCTAGAATTTCATGCTTACGGCTAGATGGTATTATCTGGAATACTCCAGATTCAATAGCTTTCAATATTGGTTCAGTATATTTACTCAGTTTAAAGAAGTAGTTCTCTTCCTCAAGTTTTTGATATGCCTGGGGATGGTCAGGTTTCATGCGTGCCGGATCAGCTTTGGATTCCGGTACAAACTCTTCTTGTTTAACATCATACCAACCAATATATTGTGTTTTATAGATATCTTTACTAAGGTTCTTCCAAATAAGTTTAGCTCTTTCCTCATGACCCGAATCAGTGGTGCGGATAAAACGATCATTGCTAATAGCAAGGGTCTTCTGTAAATCGCGGAACTGTTTGCTCATCTGATCAGTTAATTCTCGTGGTGTTAACCCCAGTTTCTTGGCAGTTTGGAACACTTTACTACCATGCTCATCAGTCCCGGTAGTAAAAATAACTGTTTGACCTTGTTGTCTGGCAAAACGCGCCAATACGTCGGCCATAATAAATTCCAAAGCGTGGCCAAGATGAGGCTTACCGTTAACATACGGGATAGAAGTGGTTACATAATAGTTCATAAATTAAGTCTACCTGTTTTTAGAGTTATGCAAAAATAAATAACAAAGATAATATATGCCCTTTAGGGCATAGTGTACATTCAATCTACTGCTACAGCTTTTAGCGACATAACCAGTTAAAGTTATATCACTTTAGAAAAGAGTTTTTTTGTTCCGGGACAGATTCTATACAGTCTAGGTTGATATCGAGATATTTTGCAAGCACATCAATTAGCGGTGTTTGTCCTTTAACAAGCTTTTCTCTAGCAGTTTTAAGATCAACCCAAGCCGCTTTATCGACTTCCGCGATTTCTATTTGTTTACCAGATTTTGGTGGCCATTCTATATTGATTAGATTGCTACTAACATTAGATACATCTATATCCGCATCTAGAGCCCAGGCATAGACCATTTTCTCGCTAGATTGTTTGACCGAACCAAGATCAATCGTATCGCCCTTTGGTGCTGGACTGCCTAATTCTTCTTCAAATTCCCTGTAAGCCACAGCTATAGGTTCTTCACCTACCTCAAATTCACCTTTTGGGATCGACCAGACGCCAATATCTTTTTTAGACCAAAATGGCCCTCCCGGATGAACAATGAGAACTTGAATTTCAGATCCCGTGCGTTTAAATAACAATAGACCCGCACTTTGTTTCACAACTCTATTGACTCTCTTTTATGCGCAATTTACCGGCCTTAGGCATTACTAGTAAAACGACCACTAGAGCTAACAATACCGCGAAACCACATAATATAGATGGAATAGCGTGAACCGTTGAACGAGCTAAAAGGTTCATTGTGGTTGTCGGTAACAAAAAGGCTACGTATCCAAAAGTAAAATAGTATAAGGCTTGTCGCTGTCGTTCTTCTTTAGCATGTTTAGAGAAGTACAGGCTCATAAACA
>OCZT010001704.1_pt1 | contig 22738 bp, 23 predicted proteins | sample 1539031 | NCBI WGS metagenome assembly OCZT01 (sample SAMEA3539308, study PRJEB22396) | soil metagenome | biome: tundra; feature: field; material: soil | place: USA | collected 2010-05 | depth 0.15 m | reverse complement strand
GAGATATTGGCGTGACTGGAGTTCAGACGTGTGCTCTTCCGATCTGAGCAGCCGGCTGCTGGGAGGCGGCGGGAGTCGCGGGCCGCGCAGGCGCGCGGCCTGCGGGCGTCGCGGCGGAGGGGGTCGGCGGAGCGGAAGGGTCCTCGCCGGTCGGACGGTGTTGGGGGGATTCACTATCGGACATTGCCATCTCGTCTCCTCCCAACAGGCGCGCTCGCGCTTGCCTGACTCATCGAGCTCCGGGGGTGTGTGCTGTCGCTGTTCCTCATTGCCGCGGACGAATATGTGGGATCGTCCGTGCGCCTATCGGCAGAGTGCGGTCCGGGCTGGAGCGGTGAAGGAGAGCGGCCGCTTCAGTCGCCGGCAGCCGCAGGTGAGAGGCGGCCCGCGAGCGCTGCTGCGAGTGCGACGGCACGCTCCGGTGCGATGGCGCCTCGGCTGTTCAGGTGCTTTGCCAGCCGCCTGGGGTAGAAGAGGGGATAGCCCCTGATCCTTGGCGTCTGCAGGATCGGCAGGCCCACATCGGCGAGGAGTCCTTCGGGCGCGACGAAGCAGAGGCAGCCGTGCACCGGCACGTCCTCGCCCAGATCCGCCAGCGCCGTCCTTGCGACAGCTACCTGCTTGTCGAGCGCGTCCAGGAGCACGGTGCGATCACGACCCGCGATCCTCAGCTTGGCCTCGCCGAAGAGCGGCCTGACAACCTCGATCTTCCCCCTGTAGCGCTTCGTGTCGATCACGTACACGCCCGACGGCGCAACCGCGAGATGATCGATGTTCGCGCGGCTGTGGGGCATGCGCCGGTCGTGGATCACGGGAACCTGCGGGCAGCGGCGGGCGAGCATCTCGGCAACTGTGCGCTCACCCTCTGCACCCGTGGTCCAGCACTTCTCCTGGGAGATCAGGAGCTGCTCCTCTGCGCAGGGCCCGACCAGGGCCGCGACCAGGCGGGCGGGTCTCCTGCGCGCGGAGGAGAGCTGGCTCCTGCGCTGCTGGATCTGCCTGGCCTGGCGGCTTGCGCTGGCGCCTGCTGCGGAGCGATCGGGAAGATTCGCTTCGGTCATGGCCGGTATATCGGCAGTCGGGGCCGGATCGCAGTTGCGCGCACGGCCTTGGTGGACAGACGGTCGCCTCACCCGGTCGCGGCCGCGGGGGACCGTACGTCGACGTCTACGACCACAGGGGCGTGGTCGGACGGCTTTGAGCCCTTGCGCGCATCGCGATCGATATATGCGTCGCGCACGCGGGAGGCGAGCCCGCCGCCCAGGAGCACGAGGTCGATGCGCATCCCGCAGCCCTTGTGGAACATGCCCGCGCGGTAGTCCCAGTAGGTGAACGGAGCGCCCTTCAGCGCACGGGGCCGCAAGTCTGTGAGGCCGAGCTCCAGCAGGGCCCGGAGCGCCTCGCGCTCGGGCGCGCTGACGTGCGTGGAGCCGACGAACTGGGCCGGGTCCCACACATCGTCATCCTCGGGCGCGACGTTGAAGTCGCCGCACAGGGCGAGCGGTATGCCCCCGGCGAGCTCGCCGCGAGCGGCCTCGCGGAGCGCCGCCAGCCATTCGAGCTTGTAGGCGTAGTGCGGGCTGTCGAGCGTGCGCCCGTTCGGCACGTAGATGGACCAGACGCGGAGGCCGCCGCAGGTGGCTGCGATCGCCCGACGCTCGGGCTCGGGAAACCCCGGCTCCCCGGCGAACCCGCGGCCGACGTCCTCGATGCCGACGCGCGAGAGGATCGCCACGCCGTTGTAGGCGCCGTCCCCCGCAGCGGCCGCCGTGTAGCCGAGCTGCTCGATCTCGGCGTGCGGGAAGCCCGCGTCGGCCACCTTGGTCTCCTGCACGCACAGCACGTCGGGCTGCGCCTGCGCGAGCCACTCCAGCAGGCGGGGCAGGCGGGCGCGCAGCGAGTTGACGTTCCAGGTGGCCAGCCTCAGCGTCCCGGGCGCTGCAGGCGCGGCCACCCGGGTCTCCTCAACCGACGGTGACGCCACCGGCCAGCCGGGCGGCGGACTCGGGGTCGTGGGAGGGGAGGTAGACAGTCGGATGCTGCGCGCAGTGCGCGAGGATCGTCTCCAGCGTGGCCACGTGAGCCTTCGTGTCGGGCGCGACGGCGTCGGCGCGGCGCGCGTGCAGCTGCTCGAGCGTGTCCGTCGCGTCGCCCGCGAGCATCACGTGGCGACCGGAGTCATCGATGCAGATCACGGAGATGTGACCAGGCGTGTGCCCGCGCGTGTCCACCGCGACGATGCGCCCGTCCTCGCTGAGCGGGCGGCTGCGCTGGAAGGCGCCGAACGGCCCGCCGTCGAGCGCGAAGGGCTCGGGCGCGAAGGCGGGCGGCAGTGGCTGGCGCAGGACGCGGCGCATCACCCGCGAAAAGGCGCCCCCCAGGTAGCGCAGCTCGGCGTCGTGGATGCGCACAGGGGCGCGCACGTGGATGAGCCCGTCGACGTGGTCGCCGTGGTGGTGGGTGAGCACGACCTCCGAGACGTCCTCGAGCGAGAGGCCCGCCGCTGCCATCGCCGCGGGGAGCTCCTGCTCCGCGCTCACCTGAAAGCGCGCGAACGGTATGTCCCGCGCGGCGGCCGTCTCGCCGCTGTCGATGAGCAGCAGCCGGCCGTCGTGCTCGATCGCCCAGCAGTGGATCGGCAGCGGGTCCGACCACGCGCCGGGCAGGAACAGGTCGAGCTGGCGCCGCGGTCCGTGACGGGGGAACAGGAACGCGTCCTTGACGCGCACGGTTCCGGTCTGCAGCGCGTGGATCCGCATGTGGGCGACCCTACCCTGGTTGCGCGCGAGGCGGTGCCGCGCACCCGCTCCGGCATGCGCGAGCGTCGGGGTCCGGCACGCAGCGTACGCGCGCGCGTACGATCCACGGCGAATGAGCGCTCCCCCGGATCTCCCCGGCGTACGCCACGCCTACGTCGACGCGGGCGGACTGCGCACGCATGTCGCGCTCGCGGGGCCCGAGGACGCCCCGCCCGTCCTGCTCGTCCACGGCTGGCCGCAGAGCTGGTGGGCCTGGCGTCGCGTCATCCCGGCGCTCGCCGAGCGCTACAGGGTGATCGCGCCCGACCTGCGGGGCCACGGCTGGAGCGAGGCGCCGGCGAGCGGATACGAGAAGGAACAGCTCGCCAGCGACCTGCTCGCCCTCCTCGACGAGCTGGGCATCGAGCGCGCCACCTGGGTGGGCCACGACTGGGGCGGCTGGACGGGCTTCCTGACCGCGCTGCGGGCACCCGAGCGCCTGGGGCGGATGCTCGCGCTGTGCATTCCCCACCCCTGGGCGGGGCGGCATCCGAGGCAGGTGGCGCTGCTCGCCTACCAGGGCCCGGTGAGCCTGCCGGGCATCGGGCCGCGTGTCGCCCGGCCGATGACCCGCGCGATCCTGCAGGCCGGGCGGAGCGCGGGGCGCCTCGGCGCGGGCGACGTCGCGATCTTCGCCGAGCACATTCCGCCGCATGTGACCGTCTCGATGTATCGGACCTTCCTGACGCGCGAGCTCCTGCCGACGCTTCGAGGGCGCTACGCCGAGGCGGTGCTCGAGGTGCCCACGACCCTCATCCAGGGAGCGCGCGACCTCGTGACGAGGGGCGGGGCAACCGGAGCCGTGAGCGGCCAGCCGCAGCTGCGCGTGGAGGTGCTCGACGGCGTCGCGCACTGGGTCCCCGAAGAGCGCTGGCAGGCGATCGTCGATTGGGTGCAGCGAGGATGAGGGGAGGCCCCTGCGTCGGCGACTCGAGGACGCCTCCAACTAGTTCGGCGCCGCCACCGCTGTCCCCTGGATTCCGAGCCGGCGCTCTCGGGCAGGAAGAAGGCCACCATCCCGTCCCGGCGTTCCTGCCGAGGAGAGCTACTCCTGTGTCGCTATCGGCGGCGCAGCGTCAGCGGCTTGACGACGATCAGGGTAACGCCGCTGGGCCTGACCTTTCTGGGCAGGGTCAGGCGAAGCCATATGTAGATCGTCAGCCGCTTGTGCTTGGTGGCGAGGTGTCGCAGCAGTGCTCGGTTGAGGTGCAGCTTGACCTTGAGCTTCCCGTGGTGAGCGTTGCGGCGCGTGATGGAGGCGAGCAGCGTGAAGGGGTTGCGCGGCCTCGCGCGCTTCGCTGTGGCAGTCACGCCGCTGGCGCTTTTTCTTGCCGGCGGCTGGCCTGTCGGCTCGCCTCTGATCGCTTCAGCAATCGGGATGAGCGCGAACTGGAGCTTGCTCGTCAGGGCTCGGAGCTGTTCGCCTTCAAGGCGATAGGCGGCGCTTCCGTCTTCGATTAGACGGTGGGCATATTCGTAGCTGAGATCGACGCTGCGCATCATCCTCGCCCAGGCATCCGTTTGATTGGCGGCAAAGGCGACCGTCTTGATCTCTTCACGAAGGTTGTCGAGCACCGAAACCCAAACGGGAGCAAGGCCTGTGTCGGGGATCGTGGGGAGGGCGTGGAGGGCTTGCCCAAGTGGCGAGTTGGGGTCGGGGGGTTCTTGATCGGTTCTGTTTGCGCGTCGGCTGAAGTTTCGACGGTCGTCCCGTCGGTGGGAACGTTGGTCTGAACGGTGACTTCGCCGCGGAGCTGTCCTCTGGGAGCCGGGGCCGGTTTCCCAGTGGTTTCCTGTTCGGGGGCCCCGAGAAACAGGGTGTGCCCTTCGCTGCCGGCGTGTTTGGGGTCGCCGGCGTAGGCGGCGGTGATGCTCGGGAGGCTGCTGTTGGGTGGGCGGTAGGCGACCGAGCAGAAGGGGATGCTCGGGGCTTCGGCGGAGGCGGCGAGCGTGCAGGTGCTCCCATTGGGGAACGAGCCGGTGTCGGTGCTCGTGAATCAAGCTCGATATGTCGGTGAATCTCTCGGCGCGCAACCTTCTGGACGACGAACTACCCCAGCAGGTCGCTGCGATCCTTCACCGCCGTGGCATCAGCCCTGACGCGGTTGTCCTGGAGGTCACGGAGAGCGCGGCGATGTCCGATCCCAAACAGGCGGTCTCGGTGCTCCGTGCCTTGCGCGCAAGCGGCCTCGGGGTGTCGGTGGACGACTTCGGCACGGGGAACGCGTCGATCGAGTATCTCGCTGCGCTGCCCGCGACCGAGTTGAAGATCGACAGGTCGCTCGTCACGAACATGCTGGACGACTCCCGGTCCGAGGCCATTGTCCGGTCTACGATCGATTTGGCCCGAAACCTCGACCTGCGGGTTGTGGCGGAGGGCATCGAGACCGAGGCGGTGATGGATCACCTCGCCGCGATCGGCTGCCAGACCGGGCAGGGGTATTTCATTTCGCGGCCGCTCCCGCCGGATGAGCTGACCCGTGAGCTGATGAGGACGTTTGGGATCGGCAGTGCTGGGCGCGGGGTCGTCGCGCGCGTAGCGGAGAGTCAAGCGGTCCGAGGCCACGGGTGCTCGCGCTCGCGCGCGATGTCCTGCCAACTCTCCGACGCGCCCGCAACGCGCCGGGAAAGCGTCCGCGCCGCCACGAGCCCCCGACCTGGGCGAGCTGATCCGCGGTGTATTGCGGCTGGTCGTCGCGGGGGCAGAGGGGCATGCTGGCGAGCTTCGTTGCGCCCGATGCGGTCGGGTGCATTTAGCCGATGGAGCTCGGGATCGGCGAGCGCGCTCACGCGCTTTGCGCGGCTGTTTGCGGGATGACTGATGTCAGGGACGCGGCTATGTGCGCCAGGTCCGGAAATTGACAGTGCGCTTGATTACGACGCCCCGGTGGGACTCCCTCGCGCGCACCGGCCATCTTCCGGCGCAGTATGGGCTGAGGCGCTCGCCCTCGGCGCAGAAGTAGTGGCTGCCGACCACCACGACGACCGGCTCCACCGCGGTGTCAATGGTGTAGTGGCCAGAGGAGTCGGTCCTCGTCGTTCGAAACGGACGCGCGCCTCCGAGGGGCAGCAGATGGATCGCTACCCGCGGTTCCCCTCGTCCCCCGCGTCCAAACACGGCTCCCGAGATCTGCAACGTGTCGTGGGTGCACGTTTTCGCCGCTCTCGCAATCACCGACCCCTGGGCCGCGGCGTGGGCATAGCACGTCCCCGCGGGTGCGACGCCGGCGAAAGACCACGCGTTGGTCGCTACGCCCGCGCAGGCGTGCTGTCCGGCGCAGAATTCCCCGGGTGAGTCGATGAAGAACGTGCGGGGCATCGTCACATGGAAGAGACCCCATTGCCACTCCTTTGCCGCCTTCGCAAAGGGCACGACCGTGCACGACAGGTCAGCAGTACCACACCCCGAGACCCTCTTTCCGGGAAATTCCCACGCGATCGAGCGCGTCTGCGGCGCGTAGGTCGCAGAGTTCGAACCTGCATCGGGCACTGCGCCAACTGAGTCCGTTCTGGTCTTTCCCCCGGTCCCGCGGACCGCTGGTCTTCCATAGCGTGGGAAGACCAGCTCAAGGTCTACCGGCGCTCGATGCGCCGCGACCAGGCGTCCAGAGAGCGGCTGCAGGCCGTCGAGCAGTCCTGCGCGCGGCGCGCGGATCAGAAGCCGGTGAGTGTGCGGTAGTAGTTGAGTGAGAGGTGTAGCGGCCTGCCGCTCAGGGCTGTGCAGTCCGGGGCGGTCGTCGTGAACACTAGGGTGCCGACGACGCTCTTCTTGGACTTGACCGTCGCCTTCAGCTTCACCGTGACCGGATAGACGCCATGCGTGGTGGAGTTGAGGCTCTGCACGGTGATGTCGGTCGAGACCTTGCCGCGTTTGACGACGAATTGGCCGACCTGCAGAAGGGCGTACCGGGCAGTCGGGCAGACCGCTCGGCCCGTTTCCAGTTCGAGCGTCGAGATCTTGGTGTGGGGGTTCGTGTAGATGATCCCGACGTAGGCACAGCGGGAGTCTCCGCTGCAGCTCTGCGCGTAGCGGTCGCCCCGGGATAGGAGCGCCTGCGCTGGCGTGAGCGCGATCACGAGTGCCGCGATGCTCGTGGCCGGGGCCACGATGGCGAGCCTCATGCGCATCTCCACATCCTTGGTCGAAGGGATCGAAACCGGCAGCGTATCTTATGCCGCCTGCCGGACCGGCGTTCACAACTCCGGTCCGTTGCTGGGATTCGTAGCGGGCCCGAGCCAATCGGGGCGGTCACCGCGGGTGTCGTCGTAGCCGTAGTCGTGCTCGCGTTGGCGATCGCAGCACCGGCCGGGGCGGAAGACAGTCAGTTGACCGTCACGCTGGCACCCATTGGCGCCGGTTCATACGTCGTGACCGTCACGAACACGCCTTCGGTACCGAACACGCCGGGCGCCGGCACGATCACTTCCTTCGTTGTGGGCTTCGGCAATTCGGGGCCGGCGCTCACCAACATAGACCCGAGCCCGACCTGCGGTGAGGGCAACGCAGAAGTCGGCCACCACCTGATCACCGACATCTCTTGCCACGTGACGCTGGCGCAGGGAGCGTCGGCGCAGATGTGTTACACGGGACCCCCAGCCACCGATGCGCTCCTCGACTCGGTCGGGAGGCCTGAAGCAGTCACCGTCGCGCCAGCTGTCGCTGCTTGCCCGCTTCCGGGTTTCCGCCCCCTCCCCGCTGGTTCTGGAACCGTCATCAACTGCGTCGTTCCGAATGTCAAGGGCAAGCCGCGCCATCCCTGAGTTTGATGATTCCCAGGCGCCAGCGTTGGGCCCGAGCGCTAGTGCCGAACGTGGGGCCGGCGATGGGCGCGGCGGGTTTCGAACCTGCGACCTCTCGCGTGTGAAGCGGGACCGGAAAGGTCCAAGAAAACGGAAGAAACGGCTCTAGCAAGCCAAACCCACCAAAGCCCGCGCCACCGTGATGGTGTCGGAGTATGCGGGGTTTGTAGCGGATTTAGCCCACCAAACGCCCGCGGTGGGCAAAAATCGAGGGTCGCTTAGTGGAGTCCGCCGCTAGGGTTCTAGCCTGTCTTCTGGCAGGCCCCCGAGTCTGTTGTCTCGACTTCTGGGCGGATCAACGGCTTGGCCGACCTGGCCATCGAGTTCGCAGCAGACCGGCGGCTCGATCGGCACGGAGTGTGCTGAACACGACCGCGGCCAGCAGCGCCTCTGGCTATGCGGTCACCGGACGGGCCGCAGCGGTCCATGGCTACAGGGTTGCCGCGGGCTGGGCCGCCGGCATTCTCGCGGTCGCCGCCCTGCTGTCGCTGCGCCGCCGCTAGCCTACGCGGTCCAGCAGGGCGCCGACCGCTGGGCCGACCGCATCGGGCCGCTCCAGCGTAGGCGAGTGGCCACAGCGCTCGAGCACCAGGTGCTCGGCGTCGGCGATGCCGGCGGCCAGCTCCGCGCCGTTCTCCGGCGCGATAAGCCGGTCGCCAGCACCGTGTACGACGAGAGTCGGACAGCTGATCGAGCCCAGCAGCGCCCGCGAGTCCGCGCGGCCGATGACCGCCTCCTGCTGGACGCAGAAGACCTCGGGCCCGACTTCGCGGGACATCGCCACCAGCGTGGCGCGCAACTCGTCGTCCTGCTCGTTAGACGCGTCGACGACCAGCGGGAAGGCACCCTGCACCAGCTCGTCGTAGCGCCCGCTGCGCGCCATCGCGATCTGCTCCCGCCGGGCAGCCGTCTGCTCGGGCGTGTCCGGCCGGGCCGAGGTGCTCAGCAGCGCCAGCGCACGCACGCGCTCGGGGGCCTGGCGCATGACCTCCAGGGCCACGTAGCCGCCCATGCTCAGCCCGGCCAGCGCGAAGCGCTCGGGCGCCCCGTCCAGCAGCCGCCGGGCCATGCCGGCCATCGTGTCGTCGCGGCGGGTGTCGGCGACCGTCACCCCGCCGTGCTGCCAGACGGCCCCCAGCATCGGCTCGTACAGGCGCGGCGAGCACAGCAACCCGGGGATCAGGACGGTGTGCAGCGCCATCGGATGCGCCGGCGCCCCGAACGGATCGGTAGCCATTGCGTAACTATATGGGCCGACCACAGAGGAGTGACGATGTCAGAGCACAGAGCCGGGACCCGGCGCGAGCACGTCCAAGCCGACTTTCCCGCCACCGTCGCGCAGTCGACGCTGAGCCACCACATGAAGCGCTTGCGCCAGGCGGGCGTTGCATGGTCGCGGCCGGAGGGCACGCGCTGCTATGTCTCGCTTCGCCCGGAGCTGGAGCAGCGGCTCCCCGGCCTGCTCGGCACGATCCTGTCGGCCGCCGCCAGAGAGCAGTCAGCCAGCTGGTAGCCCTTCGGCTTCATAAGTCGACTCAGCATCTAGACCAGCCCGAATGGAAGCGAGCACCCAATAGATGAATCTTCCGAGCCTCCCTCCGTCAGCGACAAGGGCGGGGACTGCTCGACGGCAAGACGATCATCATCACCGGCGCCAGTACCGGCATCGGCGCTGACGCCGCGCGCCTATTCGCAGATGAGGGGGCCAGCTTGGTGCTCGGCGCTCGCTCCGCTGAGCGGCTGCAGGCGCTGTGCGATGAGCTGATATCCGCCGGCGCGAGCGCATCCTACGTAGCCGGCGACATCAGCGACAGCGCCGAGGCACAGCGCATCGTCGATGCGGCGCTGGAGCGCCACGGGCGACTGGATGGTGCCTTCAACAACGCCGGCATCAGTCAGGGCGGCGGCGCGCTCGCCGACGTCTCCGAGGAGCGCTTCGACCAGCTGCTCGCCGTCAATCTCAAGGCTGTCTGGCTATGCATGCGCGCCGAGATCAAGGCGATGCTCAAGCTCGGCCGGGGCGGTTCAGACTTCGCCCTTTGAAAAATGCCCAGCAGTGGACTCGAACCGCTGACCCCTTCCTTACCATGGTGGATCTGGGCGAACACGCCACGGCCGGCGCGCAACGCGGATGCCGCCAATCTCTAGGCTCAGACGGCGGTATGAGCGTTTGCAGCCCGGGCGGGGTTGGGCTTGGACGAGTGCGCTTGGGTTACCTGATGTGCCCTCCGAGTGCCCTCCGGCACCGGGCTCGAGGGAGCTCCGGCACGTCGATGCGGCGCCGCATCACGTGAGAGAGAGGACCGGTGCCGCGACAAGGCTTCACGGACCATCGCCGCGATCGCCGTCGTGGGTTCGAGTCCCACCGTCTCCATTGGTTGTCGTTCTCACACGATCCTGCCGCAAAGGGGCAGGTTCCAATGTCCATCAGGATCCACCCTGATGCGGAGCAGCCTGAGGTGCAGGCCCACAACATCAGGGTTCATCCTCGTGCTGATGAGTCGTCCGAGGCGGGCCGTGAGGAGGGGCTCATCAAGGGTCACCCGAGCCCTGAGGTCGAGTCGCACTCACTCAGGGTCCATCCGCGCGAGACTGCAGATCAGCAGTCCGAGGTCGAGGCACATCACCTCACCACTGGCCACGGTCCGGCACAGACGCCCGAGGCTGAGTCGCGCTAGTTCAGCGGCTATGCGGGGCGGGCGCGGATGAGGCCTCCGCGCCCGCCCTGGCACTCCGCGCGAGTGCCTCCGCCTCCGCCCGTGTCGCCTGCCCGCCAGTACCGCCCGCCGCCCTCATCGAGAGCGTTCCGCAAGCACACGCCAGGGCCAGTGCCTCACCGACGGTTGACCCGCTAAGCCGACCGGCCAGGAACCCCGCGTCGAAGCTGTCGCCTGCCCCGACCGCATCGACGCCGGCGGGGACGTTCGGAGCCCGCGCAACGACTGGCTCCTCGCCCGCCCGCACCGCAAGAGCTCCGTCCCCGCCCATCTTCACAACAACCAGGGGGCCGGCGTCCGCCAACCGCTTGGCCGCCTCCACTGGCTCCTCACAGCCCGCGATCGCACAAACCTCCACAGCGTTCGGCAACAGCACATCAACCTCTCCCAGCACGTCGCGAAGCCCGCCGTCCCACTCGCCGGAGGGGTCCCAGTTCGGATCGAGCGAGGTGCTGCCGCCACGAGCTTGCACGGACGCCAACAGCTCACCGAGTCCCGGGGCGAGCGAGCGCTGCAGGAAGAACGCAGACACGTGCACATGGCGCGCCCGGGCCAGCAGCTCCGGGTCGACCAGCTCGCTGCGCAGCGCCTCGATGGCCCCGGGGAAGGTCAGGATCGCCCGGTCATCGGGCCGGGCGAGGATCACCGTGACGCCCGTCTGCAACGTGGGTTCGACCACGACCCCGGGGGTCTCGACCTCCCGTTCCCGCAGCGACTCGGCCATAAAGTGCCCGAACAGGTCATCCCCGATGACCGCCGCCAGCGCGGTCTTCAGCCCGAGCCGAGCCGCCCCGCACGCCATGATCGCGCCCGAGCCGCCGATCGTCAGCTCGGCCCGTTCGATCAGCCGCTCGGCCTGCCCGAACTCCGGCACGAGCTGCGCGTCCACCAACACGAGGTCGGGGTTGCAGTCCCCGAGGACCAGCAGGTCGAGATCGGGCGGGGCACTCACACGATCGCCCGCCCGCTGGTGGCGTTGAACAGGTAGACGCGTTCCGGCGCCACCCCGAGCCTGAGAACGCTTCCTTCGCTTGGCGGGTCGTGGGGCTCGAGCCGGGCCACGACCGCGGCGCTCTGGCCGTCATCGGGCAGGATCCCCGTCTCGGCAGCATCGCGGCTGCTGGTCGCGAGCTCCGCCTGCACCGAGCCGTGGACCACGACCTCATCGCCCAGCGGCTCGACGACCGCCACCTTCAATTCGAAACGCGGCAGGCCGTCGCACGTTCGCGTCAGGGCCTCGGGCCGGATCCCCACGACAACGTCCTGGTCGGCCACGCCCGCTCGCTGGAAGCGAAGATCCCCGGCGATGATCTCGCCCGCTCTGCACCGCCCGCGCATCAGGTTCATGGGCGGGCTACCGATGAAGCCGGCCACGAACACGTTCTCCGGAGTGTCGTAGACCTCCTGCGGCGTCCCCAGCTGCTGGAGCTTTCCTTCGGACATGACAGCGATCCGGTCCCCGAGCGTCATCGCCTCGACCTGGTCGTGGGTGACGTATACGGTCGTCACGCCGAGGCGCGCGTGCAGGCGCTTCAGCGCAGCTCGCATCTGCAGTCGCAGCTTCGCGTCGAGGTTCGACAGGGGCTCGTCGAGCAGGAACACCTGGGGTTCGCGCACGAGCGCCCGTCCCATCGCCACGCGCTGGCGCTGACCGCCCGACAGCTGCGCCGGGCGCCGGCCGAGCAGCTCCTGGAGGCTTAGCATCTCGGCGACCTCCGCCACCCGCCGGTTCACATCCGCCTTTGCCATCCGCCGCTGGCGCAGCGGGTAGGCGAGGTTGCGCGCGACTGTCATGTGCGGGTAGAGAGCGTAGTTCTGGAAGACCATCGCGATGTCGCGATCGCGCGCTGGGACGTTGTTGACGACGCGCTCGCCGATCCGGATCACGCCTCCGCTGGGCTGCTCCAGGCCGGCAATCATCCGCAGCGCCGTCGTCTTGCCGCAGCCGGATGACCCGACGAGGATCATGACCTCGCCGTCGGCAATCTCCAGCGACAGCTCCTCGACGGCGACAGTGCCGCCGTCGAACACCTTGCTCACAGCTTCCAGTGTCAGGCCAGGCACGCGTGCCTCCGTGGCAGGTGTTTCATTAGTTGATCCCCGTGAAGGCGATCGATCGGACGAACCAGCGCTGAGCGAACAGGAACGCCACCAGCATCGGGATCTGGCTCATCACGGTGCCGGCCATCAACAGGTTCCATTCCGTGCTGTGCGCGCCCTGCAGGGTTGAAAGGCCGAGTTGCAGCGGCGCGTGGGATGACGAGTCGATGATGATCAGCGGCCACAGGAAGTCGTTCCACGACCACATGAACTGGATGATCGCGAGCGTCGCGAGCGCAGGCTTGGAGAGCGGCAGCACGATCTTGAAGAGAATGCCGAGGCGCGAGGTGCCATCGATCCGTGCCGCCTCCTCGAGCTCGATCGGCAGCGTCCGGAAGAATTGGCGCAACATGAAGATGCCGAATGCGCTGCACAGGTTCGGCATGATCAACCCGCCGACGCTGTCGACCAGGCCCAGTTTCTTGACGATCAGGAACGTCGGGATCAGCAGCACCTGGTAGGGCACCATCAGCGTGGCCAGCAGCACGACGAACAGCACGTTGCTGCCGAAGAAGCGAATCCTCGCGAAGGCGTAGGCCGCGAGGCTGCAGAACAGCAGGTTGCCCGCGACCGTCGCCAGCGAGTAGAGCGCGCTGTTCACGAAGAAGGCGCCGAAGGGGACCGTGTTCCAGGCGTCGGTGTAGTTGCTGAAGTGCAGTGAAGAGGGGACCAGGACCGGCGGGAAGCTCTGGGCCTGGGTCTTCGTCTCGAGCGAGACGATCACCATCCACACCAGCGGCACCATCATCACCGCTGCGACCGGCGCGAGCAGCAGGTGCCACGCGCTGAACGGCAGCCGCAGGCGGCGCCCACGGGGGCGCGGATCGGAGAGCGCCGGGAAGCGCTCCGGCGCGACGGTCACCGAGGTCGAGGACATGACCGTCTCCTCACGAGCTGTAGTGGACGCGCCGGTTGCCGAGCCACAGTTGCGCCAGCGTGATGATCAGAACCGCCACGAACAGCACGTAGGCGATCGCCGCCCCGTAGCCGCCGTTGAAGAACTGGAAGGCCTGCTGGTAGAGGTAATAGACGATCACCGTCGTTGACCCCAGCGGCCCTCCTCGCGTGGTCACGTAGATCTCATCGAACAGCTGCAGCGCGTTGATCGTCGACCAGACGACGAGGAACAGCGTCGCCGGGCTGAGCAGCGGCAGGACCACCGAGCGGAACGTCCCCCAGCGACTCGCACCGTCCATCGTCGAGGCCTCCAGCATGTCGGCGGGAATCCCCTGCAACGCTGCCAGGTAGACGATCACGTCGAAGCCCAGCCAACCCCACGTCGTCATCGCGATGATGCAGTAGAGCGCCTCGTGGGGACTCTGCAGGAACTGCTGCTGGGGCAGTCCGACGATTTTCAGGAGGTAGTTGACGAGGCCGAAGGTCGGGTCGAGCAGCCACAGGAACAGGATCCCGGTGGCGACAGTCGAGGTCACGAGCGGCACGAACACCGCCAGGCGGTAGAAGCGGATGCCGCGGATGTTGCGGTTCAGCGCGACCGCCAGTGCCAGCGCCCCGCTGACCGAAACGGGAACGAAGATCAGCGTGTAGACGAGCGTGTGGCCGACCGATGAGCGAAAGGCCGGGTCCTTGCTCAGCGCTTTGTAGTTGGCCAAGCCGACATAGTGGGAGGGGGCGATCAGGTTGTTGGCCTGCAGCGAGAGCAGCAGTGACCAGCCGATCGGGATCAGCGCGAAGACCGCGATCAGGATCACCGCCGGCGAGACGAACGCCCAACCCGCCAGGTGATCGGAGCGCGCCAGTCGCTGCAGCAGGCTGGGACCAGGAGCGCGCCTGCCTCGGGCCACGGGATCCACGAGGGGGGCGCTTGTGTTCATGCTGCCCGACAGCCCGCTCAGGCGCCGGGCACGGCCAGGATCGCGTTGACCTGCTGTGCGGCGCTGCTGAGCGCCTGCTTCGGTTCGCTCTGCCCGAGCAGGACCGATTGCACCATCTGGCCGACGATAGTCGAGATCTTCGGATAGGAGGTGATCGATGGACGGGCCTGGGTCGCGTTGGCCAGGTTCGCCACCCACGTCCCGATACCCGGGTACTTGGCCAGGAACTTCTGGTAGCCGGGCAGTCCGGTCACCGACTTCCTGATCGGGAGGTCACCGGTCATCGTCGCCCACTCGAGATCGATCGGCGGGGATGTCAGCCACTTCAGGAATTCCCACGATGCCTTCTTGTGCGCTTCGCCGTTGTCGAACATCACCCAGTTGTCAGGGCCTGAGATCGTCTGATGATTCGCTTCGCCGGGCAGGATCTGCACACCGTAGGGGGCTTTTTCATTGATGATTTCAGCCAGGTCCCACGGCCCCGTCCAGAGCATCCCGATGTGGCCCGAGCCGAACAGGCTGCGGTAGTTGTCGCTGCCGTTGTCCAGGTAGATCGAGTGCTGACGGGTCAGGCGCTGGAGCAGTTCGAGCGCCTTCAGGCCTGCCGGTGAGTCAAATGCGGCCTGATTGCCCGCCGAGTTCAGGATCGAGCCGCCCGCCTGCCAGAGCATCGCCCAGTAGCGCCACACCGTGTCCTCGCTGCCGTCGTTGACGTAGGCCCACCCGAACTGCTTGCTCGCGGGTTTGGTGAGCTTGACCGCGGCCTGTTCGAAGTCGCTCCAGGTCCATTTCGCGGTCGGGGTGGCCAGACCGGCGTTGGCGAACAGCTTCTTGTTGTAGACCAGGGCGAGGTTGTCGACCAGCGCCGGCACGCCGACGATCTTCCCGTTCACCGTTGCAACGCTGCGCTCGGAGGGCCAGAAATCCTGCCAGTCGAAGCTCGGGTCGCTTTCGATCATCGAGTTCAGCGTCACGACGCGCTGGTTGGTCGCAATGTTCGGAGCCCAGGACCCGTACAGGTAGGAGATGTCCGGCGGCTTGCCCCCTGCGATCGCTGCGAGCACCTTCTGCAGCCCGTAGTCGTTGTTGCCCGAGAACTGCAATTCGACGGTCGTGTTGGGATGCGACGCGTTGAACTGCTTGGCGAGTGCGTTGATGGCTGTCGTTTCCGCGCCTGTGTAGCCATCCCAAACGGTGATCGTCTGGTGTCCGCTCGTGCCAGCCGACGAGCCGCCGCCACTGGAGCTCGACCCCCCGCAGCCCGAGAGCGCTAGCACGGCGAGTACGGCGATGGCGGTAGCTGTGCGTTTCATGGCTTCTCCTGCGTCGGGGGTCAGCCGAACACCACCGACCTGGTGAGGTGCTGAGGGTTGTCGGGGTCCAGACCCTTCGATTCGGCCAAGGCCACGGCCACGCGCTGGGCGCGGACGAGCTCGGCCATCGGGTCGATGTCGTGGTGAAGAACCCTCGCGCCCGTCACCTCGATGTCGGCGACGAGGCTCTCGTCGCGCTCCCCGAGGATCCACACGAGCGTCTTCGGGCCGGCGACGCTGACGGGTCCGTGCCGGTACTCCATGGCCGGGTAGGACTCCGCCCAGGCCTGACCCGCCTCGCGGCACTTCAGGGCCGCCTCGGCGGCGAGGCCGACCGTCCAGCCGCGGCCGAGCATGACGAACTGCTCGAAGTCCGAGGGGTCGATTGGAAGCGGCGCTGCGATCACCCGCTCGGCCTCCTCGGCTGCCTCCAGGAGAGACTCCCCGAAATGCGTCCGCAGCATCGCCAGCGCCCCGGTCGCGAAGCGCGTCTGCACGACCGAGGACTCATCGGCGAAGTCCAGCACGATCGCCTCGACGGCCGCCTCGGGGACCGGCGATCCGGCGACCGCACAGATCGCGACGGTCGGAGTGCCCTCGAGTGCCTCCAGGCAGCGGGAGACCTCCGTCGTCGTCCCGGAGCGCGAGATCGCCACGACCAGGTCGTAACTGCGGCCGGCCGGCATTTCCGAGGCCGAGAACGCGTCGCTCTCGCCCTGCCCCGACGCCTCCCGCAGCCACGCCGCGGACTGCGCGATGAACCAGGAGGTCCCGCAGCCGACGAAGGCGACGCGCTGTCCCGGTGCCGGAAGCTTCTCCGCGACGTCGGGCAGCAGCGCGGCGGCGCGGCGCCAGATCTCGGGCTGGCTGGCGATCTCTTCGTCGGTGACGCTCATTTCTGCGCAATATACGCATGAGATGAGCAGAATGCAACATCCAGGGCCATTTTCTCGCTCAGACGCTCATGCCGCACGTACACTGCGCGGAATGCGCCAGCCCGAGCGTCTGTCGACGATCCTTGAGCAGCTGTCGGTAGACGGCTCGGTCAACGTCGTTGAGATCGCCAGCTCGCTCGGTGTCTCGCCGGCCACGGTGCGCCGCGACCTGCGCCTGCTCGAGGACCAGCGGATGCTCGAGCGAACACACGGCGGCGCCGTTCCCCACGGCGTCCTCTACGAGCTGCCGCTGCGCTACAAGAGCGCCCGCCAGCCCGAGCAGAAGCGGCGCATCGCCCGCGAGGCCGCGGCCCGTGTGCTCGAGGGCTGGGCGATCGGGCTGACCGGCGGCACGACCACGACGGAGGTTGCCAGGGCCCTCGTCGACCGCCCGCGGCTGACGATCGTCACGAACGCCCTCAACATCGCCGCCGAGATCGCCGTGCGCCCCAACCTGAAGCTGGTCGTCACGGGCGGCGTCGCGCGCCCCGAGTCCTACGAGCTCATAGGGCCGATCGCCGAAGCCAGCCTGCAGGGCCTGAACCTCGACATGGCCTTCCTGTCCGTCGACGGCATCTCGCCAAGGGCCGGGCTGACCACCCATCACGAGAGCGAGGCAGGCAGCGACCGGGCGCTGATGGCACGGGCCGAGCACGTGGTCGTGGTGGCCGACAGCTCGAAGCTGGGCGCCACCGCCTTTGCACGCATCTGCGACCTGACCGACGTCGATGAGCTGATCACCGACGACGGCGCCGATCGCGCCCTGGTGGCCGCGATCCGTGAGGCGGGCGTCGCCGTGACGACCGTCTGAGCGGGCCCCTGGCTCAGCTGCGGGCGCTCGCCCGGATCCCCTCGGGCAGCAGAGCGCCGTGGGCGTCGATCAGCGCGTCCACCATCTCGTGGATCTGGCTGATCGTGAGCGTGGCGCCGGCATTCGGGTCGAGCAGGACCGCCTGGTAGACGCGGTCGCGCCGGCCTTCAAGCGCGGCCCGCACGGTCAGCTCGGCGACGTTGATAAACGTGCGGTTGAGCGCGGCGAGCTGCGGCGGGAAAGGCGGCGCGGGCAACGGATGCACGCCGTCGCGATCGATCCTGCAGGGCACCTCGACGCAGCACCCCGCCGGCAGCTCGGGGATCAGCCCGTCGTTGGGCACGTTGCCGTACTCGATCCGCTCCTGCCCGGTCACCATCGAGTGGATGTAGCGGGGGGCGAGCTCGCCCTCGCGCAGAACCTCGAGCGGCTCGCCGGCCTCCAGCTTGCGCCTCACCTCCGCGTACTCGGTGATGTTCTCATGCGAGCGGCGCACGTACTCGTCGACGGGGATCCGGTAGCGCTCGAGCTCGGAGTCGTGGGACATGAACCAGGGCAGGTACTCGGCGCTGTGCTCGCTGGACTCCGTCGGGAAGTAGCCGAGCTGGCGGTACATCTCGACGCGCACCCGCCGCCCGAGCCCGTCCGGGTCGCACTCGATTGCGGCGTCCAGGGCGGGGTAGAGGCTCTCGCCGTCGCGCTGGAAGCGCAGCACGAACGCCTGGTGGTTGACCCCGGCCGTGCTGAAGTCGATCTCCTCCAGGGGCACGCCCACGATCTCGGCCAGCAGTTCGTGGGTGTTCTGCACGGAGTGGCAGAGGCCGACCGCGCGGCGCAGCGGCGAGCCGTCGGCGACGGCCCACATCAGCATCGCCATCGGGTTGGTGTAGTTGAGCAGCGTCGCGTCCGGGCAGACCTCGGCCATATCGGCGGCGATCTCGAGCAGGACGGGAATCGTGCGCAGCGCCCGGAATATGCCACCGACCCCAAGCGTGTCCCCGATCGTCTGGCGCAGGCCGAAGCTCTTGGGGATCTCGAAGTCGCGCAGGGTTGCCTGCAGGCCACCCACCTGAATCTCGTTGATCACGAAGTCGGCGCCGTCGAGCGCCCTGCGGCGCTCTGCATGGGACTCCACCTGGAAGGCCGCAGCGGTCGCCGCGTTCGTCGCCAGGGCGATCCGCTCAGCCGTCCTCAGCCGCTCGGGATCGATGTCGTGGAGCACCACCGTGGCCTCAGCCAGCTCGGGAAAATCGCTCAGGTCGGCGAGCAGGATGCGAGTGAACTCGACGCTACCTGCGCCGATCAGAGCGATTCTGGTCATGATCGTTATTGTCTCTTTCGACGCTATTTGTGCAAGAGTGTGCAAATTATGGCAGGGGACGCCGCCGCTGTGCACGACGGTCAGGATCGCGGAGCTGCGCGAGCAGCGCCTCCGGGCATCACAGCGGACCCCCTCGACGAGCTCGTCAGACGCCAGAAGGCAGGGGAGGCCGCCGGGCTCGCATCGATCTGCTCGGCGCATCCGCTGGTGCTTGAGGCAGCCGTGCTGCATGCCCGCGAGACGGGCGGGACGCTGCTCGTTGAGGCGACCTCCAACCAGGTCGACCAGGACGGCGGATACACGGGCCTTCGCCCGCAGGACTTCCGCCGGCTGGTGCACGATCTCGCCGACAGCCACGGCCTCCCCGCCGAGCGGATCGTCCTTGGCGGCGACCACCTCGGCCCCAACCGCTGGCGCGCGCTGGCGCCCGAGCAGGCGATGGGACGCACCGAGGAACTGATCACCGCCTACGTCGAGGCGGGCTTCACAAAGCTCCACCTCGACTGCACCTTCCCCTGCGCGGGCGACTCCAGCCCGCTTGAGGAGGAGACCGTCGCCGCCCGCGCGGCGCAGCTGATGGCCGTGGCCGAGAATGCCGCCGGGCCCAGGGCGGGGAGCCTGCGCTACGTGATCGGCACCGAGGTGCCCCCGCCCGGCGGCGAGTGCGAGGCAAGCAATGCCGTCACGCCGACCTCCGCCGGTGCCGCCCGCGAGACGCTGCTGGCCCATCGCCGCGCGATGGCCGAGCGCGACCTGATGCACTGCTGGTCGCAGATCCTCGCGCTCGTCGTGCAGCCGGGCGTCGACTTCGACCAGATGGACGTGCTCGACTACGAGCATGCTGAGACGGCCGAGCTGCGCCACGTCCTGGACGACGAGCCGGCGATGGTCTTCGAGGCCCACTCGACCGACTACCAGAGTGCACTTGCGCTGCGCAAGCTGGTCGAGAATCACTGGGCGATCCTGAAGGTCGGACCGGCCCTCACGTTCGCGCTGCGCGAGGCGCTGTTCGCGCTGAGCACGATCGAGGACGAGCTGCTCGGCGAGGACGAGCGCTCCCGTCTGGCTGAGGTGGTCGAGCAGAGCATGCTCGCCGACACCGATCACTGGCGCGAGTACTACCCCGGGAGCCCCGGCGCTCAGCGCCTGGCGCGCCGCTACAGCTACAGCGACCGGGTGCGCTACTACTGGCCCGTCCCGGCGGTCGCAGACGCGCAGGAGCGCCTGCTCGCGAACCTCGAGCGGGTCGCCATTCCACTGCCGCTGCTCAGCCAGTACATGCCACGGCAGTATGCCCGTGTGCGCGCAGGCGTCCTAGCGGGCAGCGCGCGAGCGCTCGTGCTCGACCGCGTGCAGGACGTGCTGCGCGACTACCCGCAGGCCTGCGGGCAGGACACCAATCAACGACCAGCTACGAGGTGAGAACGATGGCAAGGCGTGCGTTCCTGGCGACACTGATCACGATCCTGGCTCTGAGCGGCTCCGCGGCGGCCGCGAGCACGAGCTGGTGGCGGCTGCCCAGGCAACCGACGTGGTACTGGCAGCTGAACGGCAAGATCCGCTTCGGGCTGCCCGTGAAGATCTACGACGTCGACGCCTTCACCACGACCGCGGCCGAAGTCACGCGCCTTCATGCCGAACACCGGCACGTCATCTGTTACGTCGATGTCGGCACCGCCGAGAACTGGCGATCCGACTACAACCAGTTCCCGCCGTCCGTTCTCGGTAGCCCCAACGGCTGGCCGGGCGAGGTCTGGCTCGACATCCGCCAGCTCGGCACCATCGAGCCGATCATGGCGGCCCGTCTGCGGCTGTGTCATGAAAAGGGCTTCGACGCGGTTGAGCCGGACAACATGGAAGCGGCGCTCAACGAAAGCGGCTTCCCGATCACACTTGCGCAGCAGCTCGCCTACAACGAGTGGATCGCCGAAGAGTCGCATTCGCTGCACATGGCCGTGCTGCAGAAGAACGACAGTGAGCAGACGCTCGAAGAGAACGCGTTCTTCGATGGCGCGTTGAGCGAGGAATGCAACCAGTGGTGGCCGGAATGCGGCGCCTATCTCCCGTATCTGGAAAGCGGCAGGCCGGTGCTGAACGCGGAGTACAAACTGAAGACGCAGAGCTTCTGCAGCGCAGATGCGCTCGGAGGAATATCCGGCGCCCGCTTCAACCTCGCACTTAACGGCCGGCGCTTTGAACCGTGCTGGGATACGGCGCATGCGGCGGGACGGCGGGCGTCACACCGGCGCACCTGACTCCGGCACCGCGCCCCCGGGCGGGGATACGATGCTTGGACACACGCAGGCCCGCGAGGAAATGGAGCGTGATGGTCGAGCGAATCGATGACATGCCGGCGGGGACAGTCGGATTTCGAGCGTCGGGCAAGCTCACCCGCGTTGACTACCGCGAGGTCCTGGAGCCGGTCCTGCATGACGCAGCCGAGTCGGGCGAGATCCGCATGCTGTTCACGCTCACGGGCTCGGCATCGGACGCCACTCGGCATGGAAGCGCTCAGCGATTGCCACCGACGTGGATTGGGTCGGAAAAGCGTTCCAGCTGTTCGCCTGGATGACCCCCGGCGAAGTCAAGGTCTTCGGTTTTCGACCAGTGTCCACTCCAAAGCAGCCGGTACGAGAACCACCCCATTGCTCAACGTAGCCCGCCTCAACGAGAGCATCCAGCAGCGGGTTCACGATCTGTTCCACGCGGTCCCAGGCGTTGGCATCATCAGCGTCCAGCGCGTCCCAAACGCGGCACAGAGCATCATCAGGATCGTGGACCTCAGCTCGGCCGGAGACGACCCATGATCGCGGGAACGGGCCAGACACGGCTAGAAGGATAGGCGGCTCAACGGGCTATTTCAGCGGCGCTCGGACCACAAGCGCGACGATCCCGCCGTCGCAGACGAACCAGAGCAGGCCGATCGCTCCCGCTACCAGACGCGTTCAGCGCGGGCCGTGCAGCGCTGGGATCCCCCCCGTCCACGCCCAGTTCTCGCGGTACCAGACGACGTATCTTGTTCCGACGCCGCGCACGTTGAACATGAACGCCAGACCAAGCGCTGCGATGGGTACGCCCACGAGCAGAAAGATGGCCGCGGTACCGTCGCTCAACCCTGATGAGCTCATGCGACTGGAGTCGGCTTGCTTGGCCTGGGTCTTTAGACTGCCGCCCGCAAACGGCGATTGTGCCTGCCCGGGCGCAGGTGGTGAACGGCGGCCTTCCGGGGGATGATGTGGGGGAGGAAGGCTCCTCGGGACGAGAATACCGGACTAATCCCAATGGGCGCGGCGGGTTTCGAACCTGCGACCTCTCGCGTGTGAAGCGAGCGCTCTCCCACTGAGCTACGCGCCCTGGCCCGGCGATTCTACGCGCTCCGGCTCCTCTGGACCCCGGCGGCCGCCCCGCTCCCAGACCGTCCTCGAGCCAGCGCGCGCCTGCACCCCGGCTCGCGCGCTCGCGCACCCTTCGACCGTCGGCTCTCCCTCGGGCGTTCCCACCAACCTCTCAGCAACCCTTTAGCGCTCGTTAGATCCCTATCGCGCTGCTCTTACATCGCTGCCCCATCGTGAACAGCGAACCCGGGATCACCCGGACGAACCGAGGGAACACCACAATGCACAAGCGACTGACCAGAACCCTGACGGCGCTCGCCGCGTTCGCCGCGCTCGCCGTCGGCGGCGCAGCCATCTCGGGTGCCGCCACCAGCACCACCACGACCGGCACCAGCACCAGCGCCACGAGCACCGCGTCGTCCGCTGCGAGCCGCGGAGGGCCGCCGGGAGGCTTCACCGCCGCCAACGCCCCCGGCACCGCCGCCCACGAGGCGGCCGAGAAAGCAGTCACCGGCGCGGACGCCGAAAAGGCCCAGGCAGCAGCCGTCGCGAGCGTCAGCGGTAAAGCCGGTGCCGTCACCACCGACTTCCGCGGCCAGGGCTACGAGGTCGATGTCACCAAGACCGACGGCACGAGCGTCAGCGTCCATCTCGACAGCTCGTTCAAAGTCCAGACTCACCCCGCCGGGCACGGTCCGGGAATGGGAGGACCCGGCGGCCCCGGCGGCCCCGGCGGACCCGGCGGACCCGGCGGCCCCGGCGGACCCGGTGGC
>OCZT010001703.1_pt1 | contig 22739 bp, 15 predicted proteins | sample 1539031 | NCBI WGS metagenome assembly OCZT01 (sample SAMEA3539308, study PRJEB22396) | soil metagenome | biome: tundra; feature: field; material: soil | place: USA | collected 2010-05 | depth 0.15 m | reverse complement strand
GGGCCGCTTCGAGCACGTTCACGGTTCCCATCACGTTGGTCTCGAATGTCTCGTGTGGCTCCGCGTACGCCCGCAGGACCAGGGGCTGGGCGGCCAGGTGGAAGATCACAGACGGCTGCGCAGCCTGCACCTCCGCCACCAGGCGGTCCCGGTCGCGGACGTCGGCGACCACGTGCTTGAGCCGCGCACCCAGGTCGAGGGCCGCAAAGAGGCTGGGCTCGGTCGGTGGGGTGAGCGCGTAGCCGGTGACATCGGCGCCAAGGGTCACGAGCCACTCGGCGAGCCACGCCCCCTTGAAGCCGGTGTGGCCGGTGACGAAGACGCGGCGGTCGGCGTAGCTCTCAGTCAGGCCCATCTGCAGCCCCGCACAGCAGGACGAGCGGCACGTCGCTCGGCGCCGGCTCTGTCTTAGGCGACGAGTCCATCACTTGCCGGCCCACGTGGCCCACGGCGCCTTGCCGGAGTCCCATAGCGCTTCGAGTGTGCGGACGTCACGAAGGGCGTCCATGGGCTGCCAGAAACCGCGATGGCGATAAGCCCGCAGCTCACCGTCCGCGGCCAGGCTCTCGAGTGGCGCACGCTCGAATGGCATGTCGTCTCCCTGGAGGCGGTCCAGCACGGCCGGCTCGAGCACGAAGAATCCACCGTTCACCCACGATCCGTCTCCCACGGGCTTCTCCTGGAAGGCTCGCACGGCCGGAGCAGAGAGTTGTCCGTCGACCAGGTCATCGTCGATCTGCAGCGCGCCGAAGCGCCCGAGCGGCTGGACGGCCGTGATCGTCGCCAGCTTGCCGTGGGCCCGGTGGAACTCGAGCAGCTTCGCGATGTCCAGGTCGGCGACGCCGTCGCCGTAGGTCAGCATGAACGTGTCGTCGCGCACGTACTCGGCGACGCGCTCGAGCCGGCCGCCGGTCTGCGTATCAGCCCCGGTGTCCACGAGCGTCACGCGCCACGGCTCGGCCGCGTTCTGATGGACCTGCATCGAGTTGTCGCGCATGTCGAAAGTCACGTCGGACATGTGCAGGAAGTAGTTCGAGAAGTACTCCTTGATGACGTAGCCCTTGTAGCCGAGGCAGACCACGAAGTCGTTGAAGCCGTAGTGGCTGTAGGTCTTCATGATGTGCCACAGGATCGGCCGCTCGCCGATCTCAACCATGGGCTTGGGCCTGGACGCAGTCTCTTCCGACAGCCGGGTGCCGAGTCCACCGGCAAGGATCACGACTTTCACGACGCTCCCGTTTCCCGAGATGACGAATCGTTGACGATGGCCCCAGTGTAAGCGACTTTTCACGGACGATAGTGACCGGGGCGAACGCCGAAGCCTCTCGGGCTAAGTGGCGACACCCGGCCCAAGTGTCCGATCCACTCGGGTTACCATGGCTTCACTGTCCGGGTCGAGTACGGAAAGAGAGGCTGAGGGAAGCGTGCGTGTGCCGGGAATTCTGTTGCGACTGAAGGCCAGCCACTGGGGTGTGGTGGGGATCCTGGTCGTTTCCACGGCCTTCTTTCTCCACGCCTGGTGGGCGCAGCATCCGGCGGGTTTGATGAGCGTCGACGACTCCGGGTACTCGGCGATGGCGCTGGTGGACTGGCGATCCATTACCGAGCATGGCCTCCCGGGCTTCAGGGACGTTATGTCGGTGGGTGCTCCGAATGCGCCCCTGGTGCCCTTCCTTGCGGCCCCCTTGACGGCTATGGATCCGATGGGAACGGCACCCGTGCTCGTCCTGATTCCGTTCATGTGGCTGCTGATCGTCTCTTCCTACAGCATCTATCGACGCTTTGCCGGTCCGTGGGCGGCGGTGGCAGGGACAGTCGTGACGGCGTTTCTTCCCGGGGTCCTGAGCTACGGTCGTCTTCTGCAATTCGCCCTTCCCTTGACCGCCGTACTGACCGCGGCGCTGGCGGCGCTGTTGGCTTCCCAACGGCTCACCAGCCGGAAATGGTCGGTGGTGTTTGGCGTCCTGATCGGCTTGGCGTTGTTGACCCGCACAGTCGTGCTGGCGATGGTGCCGGGGCTGATGCTGGCGGCGCTCGTGCTGGCCGCGCGCCGGCCTTTGGACAAGTTGTGGATGCGCAATCTGGCGCTGGCGATGGTGGCGACTGCCGTGGTCGCAGGGCCCTGGTACATCACGAATTTCTGGGCGGTAGGGCATTACCTGGTAGGCGCCGGCTATTCGCCATCGTCGCCGTTCTACGTTCCGACCGCGCCCTGGCTGGTGCGGCTGGCTCAGATCATTGGCCAGGACTTTCTCGTTCCGCTAACGGTGGTTGGCCTCGGGATAGTTGTTCTGGCCTCCGCCCGGCGCATTCTGGTGAGGGATCGCAGCGTTCAGCCGACCAAGGCGAGTGGCGAGTTGGATCCTCGCCTGGCAATCGCGGTCGTTGCCGTGGCTGCCGGGTGGTACTTCCTGGCGCTCTCGTCCAGCCACAATGTGGGCACCGGGTTCACGCTGCCTCTGGCGCCTTTGCTGGTTGGGCTGGTTCTCTATGCGGGTCGCCGACTCGGCCGGCGGCAGGCGCTTGCGGCCGGAGCGGTCGTCATGCTGGTCGTGGCCTTCAACTCTGGGGCGGCATTGATCCCTCTTGGCCGCTCGGGGGTGGGTGACATTCCGGGGGCAGGCGACATTGGGTTCGTCGACGGCCGGTCCATCTCGGACGCTCAACTTGCCCAGGCTCTGGGGGTCCCCGGCGTCCCCATCTCCGACCCAAAGGCCCTGGGTTCAGCCTTGCGGCAAGCAAATTGCGCCATCGCCGCGCGAGCCTCGTTCGGCCCGATTCTGACGACCCGTCCGGATGCGCTTCTGGGAGGAATTCAGTATTGCGCCGAGGGCGTGTATCGAACGCAGGCGGATGTGAAGGCAATCGCCTGCGTTCAGAGCGATGCCGCGTGCATTGCGCGAGTCATCGACCAGAACAAGTTCCAGACGATCGTTACCGGAGATTCTCGGGCGCCGTATCCCGGATATTTCCCGGAGGCGGTCGTCCTCCCGGCGCTCACGGGCTATCGGATATCGATAGAAATCGAGATAGCTCCGGGCGAGCTTGTTCACGTTTGGGTTCCCAGAGAGCCGTAGCAGGCGGTTTCGGTTACAACACAGCCCATACGCTCGCTCCGTCGGGCATATCCCAAAGGAAGCGTTACGACGCTTCGACCCTGGCGTGCCTTACCACTGGCGTGCCGAGCGCCGGCCCGTATCGGGTACCATCCACCGATGCGCATCGCGATCCTCGGCACAAGGGGGGTTCCCGCCAACTACGGCGGCTTCGAGACGTTTGCTGAGGAACTCGGCAAACGTCTCGTGCAGCGCGGCCACCAAGTCACTGTCTACGGCCGCACGCGGTCCGTCCCTGCCAGCACGCGGTCGTACCTTGGCATGCGGATCGTCCGGCTCCCAGCGCCGCCAGCCAAGTACTTCGAGACGGTACTTCACACGTTTGTTGCCGCTGTCCACGCCCTGACCAAGGACTACGACATCATTTACGTCTGTAACTCGGCGAACGTGCCCGCAGTGATGTTGCTCCGGCTGTTCCGGCGGCGAATCGTGTTGAACGTGGACGGCCTGGAATGGAAGCGCAAGAAGTGGGGACGGATCGGCCAGGCCTACTACCGGTTGTGCGCATGGACCGCTGCCAAACTGCCGGTCCATGTCGTCACGGACGCTCTGGTGATTCAAAGGTATTACCGGACGGCCTACGGGCGGCGCACGAGCTACTTCCCCTACGGGACCGAGGTAGATCCCGTCGCCGACGACGGCACTCTGTCGCGCCTGGGACTCGAACCAGGGCGCTACGTGCTCTATGTCAGCCGCCTCGAGCGCGAAAACAACGCCCACGTCGTGATCGAGGCATATGCGTCGATTGTGACCGACCTGCCGCTGGCCGTGGTAGGCGATGCGCCCTATGCCTCTGAGTACATCGCCTCGCTGCGGGCCACCGAGGACAAACGAGTTGTCTTCCTCGGCGGCGTCTTCGGGTCCGGCTATCGGATTCTGCAATCGCATGCGACCGCGTATGTGCAGGCGACCGAAGTTGGCGGGACTCATCCAGCCCTAGTCGAGGCCATGGGCTTCGGCAACGTCATCCTGGCCAACGATGTTCCTGAGCATCACGAGACACTTGGCGACGCCGGCCTCTACTACCACGGGTCCACCGAACTCGCGGCCAAGCTCCAGACGGTCCTCGATGACGAAGCCCTAGCGGACGACCTGCGGCAGCGGGCACACGACCGGGCACGGACGTTCTTCAGCTGGGACGCCATCACCGATGCTTACGAGATCTGGCTGACGGGGCTTTAGCTGGGCGACCCCGGCTGCCACGCGAGTCGAGGCGGCGAAGTCACGACGATCGTGCGGCCTCGTCGAGGACATCGCTCAGCGTCTTGCGGAGTCGGATCTCGCGTCGCCAGCCCGTCAGTTGGGTTAGCAACGTTGCGTCGCCGCACATCTCGACTGGATCATCGGTGCGGACCAGCGATCGATCCACCTGGATGTGAACCGGCACTCCAGCGAGTTCGCACAGCTGATCGATGATCAGGCGAATGCTGACTGCCTCTCCCGAGGCCACGTTTACTGCGCACGGTGTTGGCACGAGATGATCAACGGTCCGCTCCAACAGAAGCCTGTAGGCACGAACCACGTCGCGAACATCCGTCAGGTCGCGACGGACGTCCACGTTCCCGGCTCGAATGCCGGTCGTTTCGCCTCGCTGCATTGCAACCACTCGCCGGGCCATGGCCGGGACGACGAACACGGGACGCTGGCCGGGGCCTGTGTGGTTGAAGGATCGGGTGACGACGACCGGGAACCCGTATCGCGCCGCCGCCTCGAACGCGACTGCCTCCTGGGCGATCTTGGATATGGCGTACGGGTGATTCGGAGTGAGCGGCGCCATCTCGCCCAGCGGCAGGTCTTCAGAACGGGGCAGACCGTAGACGTCGGAGGACCCACTCACCAGAACAGCCGGCTTGATCCCGACCAGGCGCAGTGCCTCAAATAACGCGAGCGTCCCTCCGACGTTGACTCGAAATGCCTCCGCCGGGTCACTCCTCGCATCTGGGGCAAATGCCATACCCGCGAGATGGACGACCGCTTCCGGGGAGCCGCTCGCTTGGCCCAGCCACCTCGCCAGACCGTCACGGTCTGTGATGTCCAGTTCATCCGGGCCGGGCGCCGAGACGACCGTGTGGCCGCTCTGGCGAAGCTCCGTTTGAAGCCAGCCTCCGACGAAGCCGATTGCGCCCGTGACGAATACGCGCATCGTTTGTTCTTAGGCTCGGATGCTCGTCAGGCCAACGTCGGTGCTTCGAACCGGGTGCGTGCGGAGTCGCTCCACATCCGCGTCGACCATCATGTGGATGAGCTCTTCAAAGCCGACTGTGGGCTCCCAGCCGAGTTCCTGGCGGGCCTTTGTTGAATCGCCCAGGAGATGATCGACCTCCGCCGGGCGCAGCAGCTTCTCATCTACGACAACGTACTTTTCGTAGTCGAGCCCAACCCGCGCGAAGGCGAGGCGGCACAGGTCTCGCACGGAATAATCGGTCCCGGTTGCGATCACGTAGTCGCATGGGATTGGCTGCTGGAGCATCGCCCACATCGCTCGGACGTAGTCTCCGGCGTAGCCCCAGTCGCGACGTGAGTCCAGGTTCCCCATCCGAAGCTCTTTCGCCATTCCGAGCGAGATGCGGGCCGCTCCGTCGGTGACTTTGCGTGTCACGAACTCGAGGCCACGACGCGGCGACTCGTGGTTGAAGAGGATCCCCGAGACAGCGAAGATGCCGAAACTCTCCCTGTAGTTGACGGTCAGGAAGTGGCCGTACGCTTTGGCGACGCCATACGGGCTCCGAGGGTGGAAGGGCGTAAGCTCAGTCTGCGGAACTTCCCGGACCTTGCCGAACATCTCGCTCGACGAGGCCTGGTAGAACTTGATCGACGGGTCAACCTGACGGACCGCCTCAAGCATCCGGGTGACGCCTAGCCCGGTGAACTCGCCGGTCAGCACGGGCTGATTCCAGGACGTGGGCACGAAGCTCATGGCGGCGAGGTTGTAGACTTCCATCGGTTTGGCCGTCTGTATCGCTGCCACCAGGGAGGCTTGGTCGAGGACGTCGCCCTGCAGGAGTTCGATTCGGTCCTGGAGGTGTTCGATCCGCTGCATCGAGTCGGTGCTGGATCGTCGTGTCATGCCGACGACGCGATACCCCTTTTCCAGCAGGAACTCGGCGAGATAGGAGCCATCTTGCCCGGTTATGCCCGTGATGAGAGCGGTCTGAGTCATGCGCCGAGTATATACGAGGCAGTAGTGACGGGGAGTTCGCTGTGGTGTCCACACGGGCCTTTGAGCCTGAGGGCTGACGGTATCGTGCCGAAGCGAAGGAGAGCGGATACATGAAGGTCGTCGTTGATACAGCCGTGCTGCGGCGTCCCCACACGGGCACCGCACGCTGGGTAAACGGCCTCCTTGACGGTCTCGGCCAGATCCCGACGCTGGACCTCATATGGGCCGACGGACCGCGTCGAGTTGGCAATGGCAGGTTATTCCGGCCGATCAACGTCGCGCGGCAGCTATGGTGGTACTACTACGGCATCCGACGTTTGGCCGAAAAATGCGGGGCAGATGCTCTCCTGATGCCGACCGGATTTTCTGCCAGCCGCGGCCGTGTGCCGCAGTTGGTCACCATCTTGGACGTCAACTTTCTGACAGCCCCCGGGACATACGGGACTCTATACACCCGCTATACAACATGGGCCATGAAGCGAAGTGTCCGCGCTGCGGATCGCCTCGTGACCATATCGGCCTTCAGCCGTTCTGAGATCAGCCGCCATCTCCACGTGGACCCGGAGCGCATCTCTGTCGTCTACCCGGGTCTCTATCCACCGCGTCAGGTCACCATCCCCAGCCCGCTCGATGGACCTTATGCGTTGTACGTGGGTGCGACGGAGCCGAGCAAGAACCTCGGTCTGCTACTTGACGCGTGGTCTGGTTCGAGCCCAGCGGGCCTGCCCCTCGTGATAGTCGGCCAGCCCGGCCACTACCACGCAACACTCCAGCGGCGGGCGGCCGGGATGGATGGGCGAGTAATCGTTCGTGGACGCGTGGACCAGGACGAACTGGAGGCCTGGTATCGAGGCGCTTCGGTTTTCATGTTCCCCTCCCGCACTGAGGGCTTCGGCTTTCCGCCCCTGGAGGCGATGCAGCGATCCGTGCCTGTGATCTCCTCGAATTCCGGCTCGCTACCGGAAATCCTGGGCGATGCTGCTCTGTACCATGACCCTGACGATGCCCCGGCCGTCCGTGAACTCCTCGAGCGACTCATGGCTGATGCCGCTCTACGTCAGCGTCAAATCGATCTCGGTCTGACGCGCGCCGCCCGTTATCGATGGGAGGCGACCGCACAACAGACGGCGCAACTCATGGCGTCCATGGCTGCCGGCGCCGACGGGTAAGTTTGGCCCGCTCGCTCACGGCCGGCAAAGTGCGGCGGCACCTGGTGTGGCGACAGAATCTCTACCAGGTCGCCGTGGTGCTGTATGCGCCCGTCTCGGAGAGCGCGACCGGACTCGAGGGGGCGCAGTGCCCGGCCAAGTAAACCCCGTCCCGGGGCACGGCAAAGGGCCGGTCGAATGACTATTGCCCTCTGCCCGGTCTAGACGGGAACCTGCTCGTACGCGGACCAGAGAGCCACGGCTGCCGCCTGTCTTGAGAACCGCGCTGCCATGACCTTCCGATCCGAGTCATGAACAGGGGCCGGCGCCGCCATGGCTTCGGCAATTGCTCCGGCATCGGATGGCACCAGGATGGCGGCCGATCCGACGGTTTCGCGAGCCGCCGCGGTATCGACCGCTATAACGGGGACGCTTCGAAGCACGGCCTCGACGCCCGGCAGTCCGAAGCCTTCGATCCGCGACGTCGAAAGGAGGGCGGTCGCCGTCGCGAAGGCCGCGTCAAGCGCATCATCCGAGACTCGGCCCTCGAAGCTCACGCTCTCAGCGACTCCCAGACGTTCGGCTTGCCGTCGCAGTGAGGCCTGCTGGTCGGGATCCGACGGTCCGATGAACCTCAGCTTGCCGGCGGCGTGGACCCGGCGGAACTCGGCCAGTGCCGCAACGGCCAGCTCTGGCTGCTTGTGGCTGTCGAGCGCGCCGACGAACAGGAACGTGGGTTCTGCGGCCGGAGAGCGCTCGGCGACTCGAGGTATGCGAACTACCGGATAGACGATCGACACGCGGCTTTCCGGAATGCCGAGCCGTTCGGTCAGGTCGGTCGCGGTCGCCTTCGATATGGCGACGATCACGTCGGCCCGCCGAAGCTGTTCCAGAAAGAGCCGGTAGGCGTATCGATGTTGGGGCCGCCACGAGTTCAACATCGCGGGTTCCCGCAGGGGGATGAGGTCGTAGGCCGTGACTATTTGCTTGATCTTGCGCAAGCGGACCGGACGTTGCGGGTCGGTGGAGTGGAAGACCCCGGCGCCCGCCGAACGCACGGCCCGCCCGGTTGTCAGCGAGCCCAGAAGCAACCCGGCGTCCGTGGGCCGGAAACCCCGGAGGCGGGAACCGACGCTGCGGCCCTCGAAGACAGGAAGCACGGTGCCTGCAGGAGCCAGCCCCCAGACCAGCTCCCGGCGTTCGGCCGGCCAGTCACCGATGGCGTCGATGAGTCCTCGGACGTAGCTCCCGATTCCACGTGCGCCATGACCGCCCGCCGTGGGCCCGATGTCGAGAAGCAGACGCTGGGACATTGTGGCCTCGAGTGAAGGGTTTGCGCCCTCTACATGTCGGCCTGCTAGCCTATCGTTGTTCGGCGTCAGCAGGCACTTTCGCGACTATACAGGGAGAGGGTGGACGAGACGGTGGAAAGCGGGCCCCTCGCCACGCTTCAACTGAATTCCCGAGCCAGGGTCAACGATTCGCCGTTGGTCGTGTCCGTTGTCGTCAACTACCGCGGCCTTGCTGATACGCAAGCGTGCATCGCGTCGCTTGTCGCCGTCGACTACCCCCGCCACGAGATTGTGGTGGTGGAGAACGGCTCGGGCGGGGCAGAGGCCGAGGGCCTTGTTGCGGCCATGCCAACGGAAGTCCACGTCCTGGTGTCGGATCGCAACCTAGGCTACGGCGGCGCTGCCAACCTCGGTATTCGCTGGGGCGTCCAAGCCGGCGCCGAGTACGTCTGGGTCCTCAACAACGACACCATCGTCGATTCGCGGAGCGTGGCGGAGCTGGTTCGAGCGATGGAGTCCGATCCCCGGTGCGGAGCGGCCGGGCCCCAGGTCACGGCTCCGATTGGCCCCGAGTCGCCACGTGGCGTGTGGTACGCCGGCGGCACGGCCGATCTGCGCAGGGTTACTACGAGCCACGCGCTCGACCTCCTCCACACCGACGCGCTCCTGGTGCCCACCGGATTCGTGAACGGCGCCGCTATGTTCATGCGAACTCGCGCTCTGACCGAGACGGGGATGTTCTGGGAGTGGCTGTTCCTGTACTGGGAGGATGTCGAGCTGTCATTGCGACTTCGGGCGGCCGGCTGGCACCTCGCGGTCGCACCCGGGGCGCGAATTCACCATGCCGTGCACGGCAGCGTCAGGTCGGCCGTGGCCGAGTACTACTACTACCGCAACGCGATCCTGGTCGCGCAGCGCCAGTCGGGTCCACGCGGCGGCGTCCGGGCGTTTCTGGCGCTCGGGTCGCGGGCGGGACGGCGGTGGCTGGCGTGTCTCATCAAGGGCCGTCGCCCGTGGCCCGCGGCGGAGACTCGTGGGCTATCCGCCGGGGTCATCGCCGTCCTGCGCGGACAAGCACGTGAGGGCTAGCGCTCTGGAGTAGCGTGCCCTGACGTCGTCGCGCTGCCGGGTTCCGGGAAACCGTCAACCCAGCCTATCTGCCGTGCTGGTACTCCACCGACGATCGCACCGGCCGGGACAGAGCGGGTCACGACGGCGTTCGCCCCGACAATCGCCCGCGATCCTACGGTCACACCCTTCAGGATGACCGCGTTTTGCCCCAGCCAGCAGTAGTCACCGATCTTCACTGGAGAGACGATCAGCGGTTGCAGAAGCGGGTGGACTCCGGCCATCGACGTGCCATGATCGTGATCCCTGATAGCAACATTCGCCCCGATCAGGACATCGTGTCCGATCTCCACCGATTCGGCGGCGCTGAGACTGAAGTAGCCCTCGACGTGGGTCCGGTCTCCTATCACGACCCTGCCGGGCGCGGCATCGGCGTTCGCTCGGACCGCTTCGAGGCGGGAGTGAGGGCGGAAAAATACCGCCTCGCCGATCTCGATGTGCTTCGGCTCGGTGACGAGGTCCGTCGGCCACGACAGGTAGCTACCACGCCCGAAGCGAGCAAATCGTGTCCGAAGCCAGCGGCGTCGAGCGCGGCGGCAGACCGCGCCGGGAAGCGGACGAAGGGGTCTCATGGCGCACGGAATCATAACCGTTGGGCCTCTCAGCCGTGGTCCGGATGTGACCGACCCGGCCGATCCGCACGTTCGTCCGGCAGACCTACTCGTGCCGGGCGGGGCGTTCCGGCTAGACTTGGTCCGTGCTGGCTCTCGTAAGGCCAGGATGAATGGTGGTCACCGTTGCCAAACGAGGAATCACAAAACCAATCGCTGTCGCGCCCCCGTATTTCGGCCGTCCTGAACACCCTCAACGAGGAGAAACGACTCTCTTTCGCGTTGCGGTCCGTTCGGTCGTGGGTAGACGAGATCATCGTCGTTGACATGCATAGCACCGACGCCACGCGGGAGATTGCCGAGGGCTTCGGGGCCAGGGTCTTCCTCCACGAACCCCTCGGCTACGCCGATCCCGCAAGGATGTTTGCGTTGGAGCAGGCGACCGGAGATTGGATCGTGCTGCTCGATGCCGACGAGGTCGTGCCGCGCCCTTTGAGCTTGCGATTGCTCGAGGCGGCGAGGCAGGATGAGGCAGACGTGGTGCTCATACCCTGGCTCAACTACGTCCTTGGCGTGCCCCTTCGGGCCACGGGGTGGGGGCCAAGTCAGGATCGACACGAACGGTTCTTCCGCAGAGGATCGGTAGCGGCCCAGTCGACGATCCACGCCTACCTCCAGATTCAGCCGGGAGCGCGGGTCATGACCTTGCCTTACAGCGAGGGTCTGGCGGTAGTCCACTTCAGCTACCTGGACGTGCGCCACTTCGTTGAGAAGCTCAACCGCTACACAGACATCGAGGCGGAGCGAGTTCACGCCGATCCGAGGGCAGGTTCGGTCCCTCGTGCATGTGTCCGAGCCTCGAGAGAGTTCGTGCGACGCTACGTGCGCCATCAAGGCTACAAGGACGGCTGGCGCGGCTTCTACCTCTCGGCCCTGATGGCCTCCTACCGAATAGTCGTGGCTGCCAAGGTGCGTGAGTGGCGGGTCAACGGCGATCGGCAGACAGTTGAGGCCGCCTACGCAGCCGAGGCTGAGAAGGTATTGGCCGCCTACTCGACCGGCTCGGTCACCGCGGAGGCTGAATGAAGGTCACCATTGTTACTCCTGTCTATAACGGGATGCCATGGCTGCCTGAGTGCATTGCCTCGGTTGCAGATCAGCGACGCGACGTTGAAGTCGAGCACTTCGTCTACGACGGCGGTTCCAGCGACGGCAGCGCCGAGTGGCTTCGAGAACATACATCCCTTGGCTATGACGCGATCATTGGCCCGGATGGCGGTCAGACGGATGCCCTGGTAAAGGGGTTTGGCAGGGCCACGGGCGAGATCTTCGGCTGGCTCAATGCAGACGACGTGCTCGAACCGGGCGCACTCAAGCGAGTCGTTGACGTCTTCGCCGCGGACCCGAGCCTGGCGATGGTGGTGGGGGCTTGCCTGGTGATCGATTCCCGTGGCGTGGTCACCGGTGCAATCGGATCAATTCCGGTGCCGACTCTCAAGGGCCTGCTGTACCTGCCGTGGAATCCGCCCCAACCGGCGACATTCTTCTCCGCCAAGGCCTACCGGAACGGAGAAGGACTCGATCGCCGCTATGACCTAGCCATGGATATCGACCTGTGGTTGAAGCTGGCCAAGGCCGGCCCTATCAAGACGATTCCGACCGAAGTGCTGGCTCGTTATCGTGAGCATCCTGCCGCCAAGACAATGGCGAGATCCGGAGACTCCGCGCGCCAGAGTCTGAAGATCCGGCGCCTTCACGGAATGCCGATCCGCAGCCGGGGAGCGTTGTACCTGTTCCAGTTGGGCTACGTTCGGCCGGTAGTCTCGCCATGCACGCGTGCCTTTCGGAGGCTCGCGAGGCGGCTGTTGCTCGGACGGACGAAGAGCGACCTGAGTATCAGGCCCTAGGGACTGGGGCGGCGCCGGCGAGTCAGCCGCCGAACGGCCGTGCGAATAACCCACCGAAGTCCTCTGCGGTGCGCCAGACGGAGCGCGTATCGGCCACAACGCCAGACTGCCACGGCCGCGTTCTTCAGATGGCCCCTGGAAATTTCGCTCTGCGCATGCCTTCGCAGCTCGCCGACCGCCTCGCGCTCGAACTCGGTCGGCAGGGTCTTGCGCCCATGCCGCCGGATCATCTGCTCCACCTCGTTCAGACGCACCATGCCGCCGCTCGCGGTCTTCGTCTGGGGATAGATCCTCACCTGGGCCAGGACGTCAGGGATGAACGCCGCTCCACCTCGCTGCGACGCCATTCGGATCCATAGATCGTAGTCCAAGCAGTAGGTGAGACCGGAGTCGAGCCCGCCTACGGCCGAGTACGGCTCGTTGCGAAAGAACGTGGCCGGCTGGACGATGAAGTCGAGGTCGTTGATCAATCGACAAAGGTCAAAGGGTTCGATCTGCTCGCACGGCCCCAGCACGGCCCCGGCTCGATCGATGAACTCCGCATTTCCATACACCAGCGGGACGGAAGGTGACCGTTGAAGCGCCGCCACAGCTAGCGACACGGATCCCGGCAGGTAGACATCGTCTGAGTTGAGCCATGCCAGGATCTCGCCCTTGGCCAGGCCGAAGCCCTTTCGGATGGCGTCTCCCTGGCCATTGTCGGGCTCGGACGTCCAGCGGACCCGGTCGGATTGCCGGCCCAGGATCTCCAGCGTGTCGTCCGAACTCCCGCCATCCATGACCAGGTATTCGATCCTGGGGTAGTCCTGTTCTAGGACGGACCGAATCGTGGCTTCGATGTACTCGCCCTGGTTGTAGGAGGGCGTGACTATCGTGACCAGGGGCAGATCGTTGCCGACCGCGTCGCGGCGCCCGCTCATTTCGTTTCGGTCGAGGGCCGTCTTTCGTACCACTCGATCGTCGCCCGCAAACCGTCCTCGAAGGGCGTGCCGGCCGTGAACCCGAACCCCTCTCGGGCCCGACTTGTGTCGAGGGCGCGTCGCGGTTGGCCATCGGGCTTGGTGGGGTCCCATCGGATCTCGCCCGTGAAGTTGGTGAGGCGGGCGATAAGTTCCAGGAGGTCGCGGATGGTGATCTCGCTGCCTACGCCGAGGTTGATCGGGTCGCGGCCGTCGTAGCGCTCTGCGGCGAGCACAATGCCCCTCGCCGCGTCCTCAACGTACAGGAACTCGCGCGAGGCTGAGCCCGTGCCCCAGGCCTCGATGAAGCCGTCGCCCCGGTTGCGGGCGTCGACGCATTTCTTGATCAGGGCCGGAATGACGTGCGAGCTTTCGGGGTTGAAGTTGTCGCCCGGCCCGTAGAGGTTGACCGGGATCAGGTAGATGGCGTTGAAGCCGTACTGGTCGCGATAGGCCTGGCTCTGGACCAAGAGCATCTTCTTCGCCAGTCCGTATGGCGCGTTCGTCTCCTCCGGGTAGCCGTTCCAGAGATCGTCTTCGTGAAATGGCACCGGTGTGAACTTTGGGTACGCGCAGACCGTGCCCACGGTAAGGAACTTGGCGACACCGGCCAACCGAGCTTGTTCTATGAGCTGGATGCCCATAATGGCGTTGTCATAGAAGAAGCGGCCGGGGTTCTCGCGGTTGGCGCCGATCCCACCGACCACGGCTGCGAGGTGGATGACCAGATCGGGCCGGCCGTCGGCGAGGGCGCGATCAACGTCGGCCGGCTTGCGCAGGTCGTAGTCTTCGACCTTCGTCACGAAGATCTCAGCAGCCCCGGCATCCCTCAGGCGTTGGACTACCGCCGAGCCCAGGAAGCCTGCCCCTCCTGTGACCATGACCCGACGGCCGTCCCAGAAGCCGCTCATGCCTCTGCCCTCAGAACAGGCTTGAGGCCCAGGCCACGGTCCGCCCGACCTGTGATGTGGGTAGTTGGTGCGCCGAGTAGATCAGTCACGGCCTGATTCTCGCACAATGGCCCACAGGAGCGCACGGCCGTGTCGTTCCCAGCTCTGGGTTGCCAGCCCTGGGCCCACCCTCTCCGCTACAATCGCCGCGACCAAGTACGTCGCCATTCGCGGGATTGGGTAGGCGAACTGGCCCATGGGGCGATGGGATCACGCAACGACATCGGGTCGGATCCTCCCTTGACGTGTGCGGTAGCACACAAGGTCGCTCCGGAAGAGTGAGAGAGGAAAAGATCCGTGCGAGCTGTACGCCTGGGACGCACCGCTGCGTCAGTGCTCATGAGCGTCGTCCTGCTAGCGGGGCTGACTTCGGGCAGCGTTGCGGCTGCGCCTGCTTCGGCCGATTCCGCTCCGCTTCCGAGCACGGCTCCAGGGGTCTCTGCTTCGGGCGCGACTGTGTCGGTCACCCCGTCGGTCTCCACCAAGCCCACCGCCTCTGCCCAGGACGCTGCGACCGACACGGGGACTCCCAGCGGATACAACGCTTTCGACACCTCGACAGTCCCAACGACGGCCTCGGGATCGCCCTGGGCGCCGTCTCCCTCTTCATGGGCGGTGTCCGCGACTTCCCCCTCCTATTCCAGCGCCCTGCCGGGGAGCGTGATGGCGAGCGGGTCGGCCACGGTGACTCCGGGCCTAGTCGCGACTGCAGCCAGCGCTAACCCGTCGCTCGTGACCGCCACCGCCACCGCGATCTCCGCCGGCGGCGAACACACCTGCGCCCTCCTGACCGGCGGCTCCGTCCGCTGCTGGGGATGGAACAGCTACGGCGAGCTCGGCAACGGAACCACGACGAACAACTCTACCCCGGTCGCAGTCAGCGACATCTCCACCGCAACAGCGATTTCCGCCGGCTACTACCACACCTGTGCCCTCCTGACCGGTGGCTCCGTCCGCTGCTGGGGATGGAACTACCACGGCCAGCTCGGGGACGGGACCACGACGAACAGCTCCACCCCAGTTGCGGTCAGCGGCATCACCACTGCGATTGCGATCTCCGCCCGCGGCAACAACACCTGTGCCCTCCTGACCGGCGGCTCCGTCCGCTGCTGGGGAGACAACGTCGTCGGCCAACTCGGCAACGGGACCACCACGGACAGTTCCACCCCCGTCGCGGTCAGCGGCATCACCACCGCAACCGCGATCTCCGCCGGCTACAGCCACACCTGCGCCCTCCTGACCGACAGCTCCGTCACCTGCTGGGGGTGGAACTACTTCGGCCAGCTCGGCAACGGGACCACGGCGAGCAGTTCCACCTCGGTGGCAGTCAGCGACATCTCCACCGCAACAGCGATCTCCGCCGGCTACGGCCACACCTGCGCCCTCCTGACCGGCGGCTCCGTCCGCTGCTGGGGAGAGAACTACTACGGCCAGCTCGGCAACGGGACCACGACGAACAACTCCACCCCGGTCGCAGTCAGCGACATCTCCACCGCAACAGCGATCTCCGCCGGCGACAGCCACACCTGCGCCCTCCTGACCGACAGCTCCGTCACCTGCTGGGGATACAACGGCTACGGCCAGCTCGGCAACGAGACAACCACGAACAGTTCCACCTCGGTGGCAGTCGGCGGCATCACCCCTGCGACCGCGATCTCCGGCGGCGGCGAGCACACGTGTGCCCTCCTGACCGACGGCTCCGTCACCTGCTGGGGACACAACTACTCCGGCCAGCTCGGGGACGGGACGACGACGGACAGCACGGTGCCGGTGAGTGTGCCACTGTACGCTGGCGCTCTAGACCACCTGGTCCTGAGCCCCGCCAGCACCTCGATCAGCGCGGGTGGCAGCCGGGCTTACACGGCCGAAGGCTTCGATGCCTCCAACAACAGCCTCGGCGACGTCACGGCCGATACCACCTTCACCATCGACTCGGGCACCGCGTGTCCGTCCAAGACCTGCTCCGGCACGGTCCCCGGTAATCACACCGTCACCGGTGCCGATGCAACTGCCACCGGCACCGCCACGCTCCACGTCAACGCGACCGCTCCCGGCAAGCCCACTGGCGCAACCGCCACACCCGGCAACGGCTCGGCCGTCGTCTCCTGGACCGCGCCGGTCGACAATGGCGGCAGCGCCATAACTGGCTACACCGTGACCAGCACGCCCGGCTCGTACACGTGCACCACGATAGGCGCCCTGTCCTGCACCGTATCGGGCCTGACCAGCGGGACCAGCTACACCTTCACCGTCCATGCCACCAACGTCGCGGGCAACGGGATCGAGTCCGATGCCTCCAGCAGCGTCACCCCCGCCACCGTCCCCGGCAAGCCCACAGGCGCAACCGCCACAGCCGGCAACGGCTCGGCCTTGGTTTACTGGACCGCCCCGGTCGACAATGGCGGCAGCACCATTACCGGCTACACCGTCACCTCTTCGGGCGACGCCAAGACCTGCACCTCGAGCGCCACCAACTGCACCGTTAGCGGCCTGACCAGCGGCCAGCCATATACCTTCACGGTCACCGCTACCAATGCCGCAGGAACCGGACCCGCGTCAGATCCATCGTCGAGTGTCACCGTTTCTCTCATCGGCGCCACATACCACGCCCTCACTCCCGCGCGTGTCCTCGACTCCCGCGATGGCTACTGGATCGGACTGTCCGGTGCCTTTAGCTCCCACGTGGCCAGGACGTTCGGAGTGACCGGCCATGGTGGAGTTCCCTCCAACGCTATCGCCGTTACCGGCAACCTGACTGTCACCGGCCAGACCGCTCTCGGATACCTCTATGTCGGTCCGAACGCGACCAACGACCCGACGAGCTCGACGCTCAACTTCCCCACAGGTGACGATCGGGCCAACGCTGTCACGGTGGCTCTCGGTGCCGGAGGCACTCTCTCGGTCACCTATGTCGCGGTCCCAGGGGCCAGCGCCCAGGTGATCTTCGATGTGACCGGGTACTTCACACCCGATACGAGTGGCGCCACATACCACGCCCTCACTCCCGCGCGCGTCCTCGACTCCCGCGATGGCTACTGGATCGGACTGTCCGGTGCCTCCAGCTCCCATGTTGCCCGGACGTTCACGGTGAGCGGCCATGGTGGAGTCCCCTTCAACGCTATTGCCGTGACAGGCAACCTGACCGTGACCGGCCAGACCGCTCTCGGCTATCTATACATGGGGCCGGTCGCGACCAACAACCCGACCAGCTCAACGCTCAACTTCCCTCTAGGAGATGACCGGGCCAACGCTGTCACGGTGGCTCTCGGTGCCGGAGGCACTCTCTCGATCACCTATGTCGCGGTCCCAGGGGCCAGCGCGCAGGTCATCTTCGATGTCACGGGCTACTTCACCCCCGATAGCACCGGTGCCACCTACGTCGCCCTAACCCAAGTCCGCATCCTCGACTCCCGCGATGGCACAGGGTTGTCGGGCTCCTTCAGCTCTAATGTTGCCCGGACGTTCACGGTGAGCGGTCATGGTGGAGTTCCCTACAACGCTATCGCGGTGACCGGCAACCTGACTGTGACCGGCCAGACCGCTCTCGGCTACCTCTATATGGGTCCGAACGCGACCAACGACCCGACCAGCTCGACCCTCAACTTCCCTCTAGGTGATGACCGGGCCAACGCAGTCACAGTGGCTCTGGGTGCCGGAGGCACCCTCTCGGTCACCTATGTCGCGGCCCCAGGGGCCAGCGCGCAGGTCATCTTCGATGTGACCGGCTACTTCGTGAAGTAGGGGACCAGCGTTCATCACTACGCAGCCATGGCGTCGCCATCTGCCGACCGGCGGAGTGCGTCACCGGGAGCACTAAGCGAACCGATCGTTGCCAAACGGTGCGGCCCCTGGGTGAGGGATCGCAACAAGGGACGTCGAAGGTGACAACGGTGGCTCGCCGGGCTATCAATTCGATCTCGGGCGGCGGATTCCCGGCGAGTCGCTGAACCGAGCGTATCTATACTTGGAACCAAAGGGCCACAGGGGTTCGAGTGCACCGACCAAGCACTGTTATCCACTGTTGCGATCCCGTGCGACAGGCTCGTAACAGCGGGACCAATAGGAGCGCGCACGGTGGCAATCCGACGAGTTCGGTGGATGGGTCTGTTCTTCGCCATTCTGCTTGCCGGCGCCTTGCCGGGGAGCGTGTTGGCGAACGGGGCGACCGCAGTGCCCCCAGGCCCAGTCTCGGCTGCAGCCAGCGCTAACCCGTCGCTTGTGACTGCAGCCGCTAGCGCGATCTCCGCCGGCGGCTACCACACCTGTGCTCTCCTGTCCGGCAGCTCCGTCCGCTGCTGGGGAAACAACAACTATGGCCAGCTCGGCAACGGAACCACGACGGACAACTCCACCTCGGTCGTAGTCAGCGGCATCACAACCGCGACCGCGATCTCCGCCGGCTACACCCACACCTGCGCCCTCCTAGCCGGCGGCTCCATCCGCTGCTGGGGACGGAACAGCAACGGCCAGCTCGGGGACGGGACAACCACGAGCAGCTCCACCCCCGTCGTCGTCAGTGGCATCACCACCGCAACTGCGATCTCCGCCGGCGGCAGCAACACCTGTGCCCTCCTGACCGGCGGCTCCGTCCGCTGCTGGGGTGACAACAGCTGGGGCCAGCTCGGGGACGGGACCACGACGAACAGCTCCACCCCGGTCGCAGTCAGCGGCATCACCACCGCAACTACGATCTCCGCCGGCTTCCGCCACACCTGCGCCCTCCTGACCGGCGGCTCTGTCCGCTGCTGGGGATCCAACGGCCAGGGCCAGCTCGGCAACGGAACCACGACGGACAGCTCCACTCCAGTTGCAGTCAGCGGCATCACCACCGCCACTGCGATCTCCACCGGCGGCAACCACACCTGCGCCCTCCTGACCGACAGCTCCGTTCGCTGCTGGGGATACAACTACTCCGGCGAGCTCGGCAACGGGACAACCACGGACAGCTCCACCCCGGTCGCAGTCAGCGGCATCACCACTGCGACCGCGATCTCAGCCGGCTACGACCATACCTGTGCCCTCCTGGCCGGCGGCCCCGTCAGTTGCTGGGGGTTCAACGGCTACGGCGAGCTCGGCAACGGGACAACGACGAACAACTCCACCCCGGTCGCAGTCAGCGGTATCACCACTGCCACTGCGATTTCCGCCGGCGGTGACCACACCTGCTCCCTCCTGACCGACGGCTCCGTCCGCTGCTTGGGGGACAACACCTCCGGCCAGCTCGGCAACGGGACGACGACGAACAGCACGGCGCCGGTGAGTGTGTCACTCTACGCTGGCGCTCTAGACCACCGGGTCCTGAGCCCTGCCAGCACTTCGATCACCGCGGGTGGCAGCCAGGCCTACACCGCCGAAGGCTTCGATGCCTACAACGACGACCTGGGTGATGTGACTGCAGGCACGACCTTCACCATCGACTCGGGCACCGCATGTCCGTCCAAGATCTGTTCCGGCACGGTCCCCGGTGACCACACCGTCACCGGCACCGACGGCGCTGCCACCGGCACAGCCACGCTCCACGTCAACGCCGTGGCCGGCAAGCCCACAGGCGCAACCGCCACGGCCGGCAACGGCTCGGCCGTCATCGCCTGGACCGCTCCTGCCGACAACGGCGGCTCCGCGATCACCGGCTACACGGTCACCTCTTCGGGCGACGCCAAGACCTGCACCACGAGCGCCACCAGCTGCACTGTCAGCGGCCTGACCAGTGGCCAGTCATACACCTTCACCGTTACCGCTACCAACGCCGCAGGAACGGGACCCGCGTCAGATCCATCGTCGAGCGTCACCGTTTCTCTAATCGGCGCCACATACCACGCCCTCACTCCCGCACGCGTCCTCGACTCCCACGATGGCTACTGGATCGGACTGTCCGGTGCCTTCAGCTCCCATGTCGCCCGGACGTTCACGGTGAGCGGCCACGGTGGAGTTCCCTCCAACGCTATCGCAGTGACCGGCAACCTGACTGTGACGGGACAGACGGCGCTCGGCTACCTCTATATGGGTCCGAATGCGATGGACAACCCGACAAGCTCAACTCTCAACTTCCCCCTTGGCGATGACCGGGCCAACGCAGTCACAGTGGCTCTGGGTGCCGGAGGCACTCTCTCGGTTACCTATGTCGCGGTCCCAGGGGCCAGCGCGCAGGTGATCTTCGATGTCACGGGCTACTTCACACCCGATAGCACCGGTGCCACCTACGTCGCCCTCACTCCCGCACGTGTCCTCGACTCCCGCGATGGCTACTGGATCGGACTGTCCGGTGCCTCCAGCTCCCATGTTGCCCGGACGTTCACGGTGAGCGGCCATGGTGGAGTCCCCTCCAACGCTATTGCTGTGACCGGCAACCTGACCGTGACCGGCCAGACCGCTCTCGGCTACCTCTATGTCGGTCCAAACGCGATGAACAACCCGACTAGCTCAACGCTCAACTTCCCTCTCGGTGATGACCGGGCTAACGCAGTCACGGTGGCTCTCGGTGCCGGAGGTACTCTCTCGGTCACCTATGTCGCGGTCCCAGGGGCCAGCGCCCAGGTCATCTTCGATGTCACGGGCTACTTCACCCCCGATAGCACCGGTGCCACCTACGTCGCCGTCACCCCCGCCAGAGTCCTCGATTCCCGCGATGGCTACTGGATCGGACTGTCCGGTGCCTCCAGCTCTCACGTTGCCCGGACGTTCACGGTGAGCGGCCACGGGGGAGTCCCCTCCAACGCTACAGCCGTTACCGGCAACCTGACTGTCACGGGGCAGACCGCTCTCGGCTATCTCTATGTCGGCCCGAACGCGATGAACAACCCGACTAGCTCAACTCTCAACTTCCCTCTAGGTGATGACCGAGCCAACGCTGTCACGGTGGCTCTGGGTGCCGGAGGCACTCTCTCGGTTACCTATGTCGCGGTCCCAGGGGCCACAGCTCAGGTGATCTTCGATGTGACCGGCTACTTCGTGAAGTAGCTAGACCTTCTCGCCTTGGGCAATTGACTGGGCGGGTGGCCGAGGGTGGCGCCCGCCCGCCACCATTGAGTCATCGTGCTCGTCGGCGTCACGCTCTTGCATGTCTAGACACCGCGTGAGAGCGGCGTTCGGGAGGTCGTAACCCCGGTGGCCCGCCACCCTGGGCCGTGCAACCGCACTCCGGCCCACGATCTGCACGCAGGGCGCAGGGGTGTCCGCTGTTAGACAACCATAAGTAATGTAGTGGGAGTACTATCCGGCGATCGGTCCGTGTCGCCACTCTAGGATTGTCCCGGTTTGAGAGAGGAAGGGATCCGTGCGAGCTGTACGCCTGGGACGCACCGCTGCGTCAGTACTCATGAGCGGCGTCCTGCTAGCGGGGCTGACTTCGGGCAGCGTCGCGGCTGCGCCCGCCTCGGCTGATTCCACTCCGTTTTCGAGCACGGCTCCAGGGATCTCTGCTCCTGCCTCGACCGCCCCAAGCACGCCTTCGGTCTCCACCGAGCCTGCCGCCTCCGCCCAGGACGAACCGACCGGCGTGGGGACTCCCAGCGGGTACAACGCTTTCGACACCTCGACAGTCCCAGCGACGGCCTCGGGATCGCCCTGGGCGCCGTTTCCCTCTTCATGGGCGGTGTCCGCGACTTCCCCCTCCTATGCCGGCGCCCTGACGGGGAGCGTGACGGCGAGCGGGGTGGCCGCGGTGGCTCCGGGCCCAGTCGCGACTGCAGCCGGCGCTAACCCGTCGCTTGTGACTGTGTCGGCGACCGCGATCTCCGCCGGCGGCAACCACACCTGCGCCCTCCTGACCGCCGGCTCCGTCCGCTGCTGGGGATACAACGGCTTCGGCCAGCTCGGCAACGGGACGACGACGAGCAGCTCCACTCCAGTTGCAGTCAGCGGCATCACCACTGCGACCGCGATCTCCGCCGCCTACAGCGACACCTGCGCCCTCCTGTCCGGCGGCTCCGTCACCTGCTGGGGACGCAACGACTACGGCCAGCTCGGCAACGAGACCACGACGAACAGCTCCACGCCGGTCGCAGTCAGTGGCATCACCACCGCAACAGCGATCTCTGCTGGCGGCAGCAACACCTGTGCCCTCCTGTCCGGCGGCTCCGTCCGCTGCTGGGGATACAACGGCGACGGTGAGCTTGGCAACGGAACCACGACGGACAGCTACACCCCAGTCGCAGTCAGCGACATCACCACTGCGATCGCGATCTCCGCCGGCTCCGACCACACCTGTGCCCTCTTGGCCGACAGCTCCGTTCGCTGCTGGGGATACAACTCCTACGGCGAGCTCGGCAACGGGACCACGACGAACAGCCCCACCCCGGTCGTAGTCAGCGGCATCACTGCGACAGCGATCTCCGCCGGCTACAACCACACCTGCGCCCTCCTGACCGGCGGCTCCGTCCGTTGCTGGGGATACAACGTCTACGGCCAGCTCGGCAACGGGACGACGACGAACAGCTCCAGCCCAGTCGCAGTCACCGACATCACCACTGCGACCGCGATCTCCGCCGGCTACAACCACACCTGCGCCCTCCTGACCGGCGGCTCCGTCC
>OCZT010001702.1_pt1 | contig 22741 bp, 17 predicted proteins | sample 1539031 | NCBI WGS metagenome assembly OCZT01 (sample SAMEA3539308, study PRJEB22396) | soil metagenome | biome: tundra; feature: field; material: soil | place: USA | collected 2010-05 | depth 0.15 m | reverse complement strand
TTGTTGAGCCATGCCCAACCCAAACACATGTCAGGCTATTATGCGAGCCTCAATAGGCACAAATGCCGCGAAGCCTATTCCGCCTTTCCCACGATCTGAGGCAGCTTCGGCCCGACGTTATACTCGGCATCGCAGAAGACTTCATCGCCAACGAACTTGATTCTGGCGGTCAGGACATACGCCGTTTCATAAGCACACAGCTTCAGGGTGTAGGTGTCGTCCGCCGTCCAGGCGCCACTGGCCGCCCAAGCCCGTTCCGGATAAGGTCCAAAGGCCAGGCGCCCTTTTTGCCAGACATCGGGCCGGGCCGTGGCCGTCTGGTCTTTGCCGCCGAATCGCCACACGAGCTTGGTCGAGCCATCGTCCCCCGAACTGAACGTCAGCGAGTCCAGAGTCGTGCTGTTGGGAGAAAATACATAGCGGCGACCCGTCGCCGTTGCATGCGTTGAGGTCGCGGCGCCGGCCACGCCAACCAGGGCGAGGCTCTTGAGCTTGCGCGTCAGTTGGGCCAGTGCGGCGGGGTCGGCCGGAAGCGGACCCGTTTGCATGGCCGGGACAAAATGGTCCCACATCAGGTTCATGACGGCCTGCATTTCGTTGGTGCCGGCCGTGACCGCGAGCACGGCATCCTGCTCCGGCATGACGACGCAGAACTGGCTGTGCGCGCCGTCGCCGCGATAAAAGCCCGGCCGGCAGCGCCAGAATTGATAGCCGTAACCCTGCTCCCAGTCACTCTTGGGATCGCTGCCGTTCGAGGTCTGACGGGAGGTGGCTTCCTCGACCCATGCCGCCGGGAGGAGCTGTTGGCCGCGCCACTTTCCCTTCTGCAGATAGAGCTGGCCGAACTTGGCGATATCCTCAGTGCGGAGACTCAACCCCCAGCCACCGGCGGAAATGCCCTGCGGGCTAGTTTCCCAAATCGGCTTCTCGATGCCGAGCGGTTCAAACAGGCGCGGCGTAAGGTAATCGAGCACGGTCTGGCCCGTCACCTTCTGCACGATCGCGGACAGCATATAAGTTCCGACGGAATCGTAGAGAAAATGCGTGCCCGGCTTATAAGGCACCGGATGCGCGAGGAAACCTTTGGTCCAAGGTTCCGTCGCACTCCCGGGATTGGGCACCGTCTCGTGCCCGTTGGACATGATCAGCAGGTCATGCACGCGCATGGCTTTCAGGTTGGCACTGGGCTCGGCGGGGGCGGATTCCGGGAAAAATGACAGCACCGGGTCGGACACCGACAGTTTGCCATCCGCAATCGCCATCCCCACCGCGGTGGACGTGAAACTTTTGCTCAACGAGGCGAGCTCGTGCGGAGACTCCGGATTGTAGGGCGTCCACCAACCCTCCGCCACCACGTGCCCATGGCGAACGACCATGAAGCTGTGCAGGGCATCGATCTTTTTTTCCGCGGCCTCGACGAATTTGAGGATGGCGGTCGAAGAAATGCCCTACTCCTCCGGAGTGCTGCGCGGGAGCGGGTCGGCGGCGATGAGACGCATGGTTACGAGGCAAAGCACGAGACCGGCACCGAAGCCGCGCAAGGAAGGAATCATGGCTGGGAGTGGGGTTAGCGACGCAACCACTCAAAAACGGACCACTCGCCCAATTGGTCAAGAGCTTGCAGCGAGCCGCACTTGGCCACCGGCGGGAAAGACGGTTGTCAATCTCCGCGCCCTGCGCCCTACTCCGCTCTTCCCATGAAATTTTCCTCCGCCTCCGCCGGGCTCACGCTCGGTCTTGTGCTGCTCGCGCGCAGCTTCGCGGCCGACGCCGCTCCTCCGGTCTCACCCGCCGCCGCCGACCTCGCTGCGCTCGAGGCCCGGGTCAACGCCAAGAACAAGGCCGGCAAGGACCAGCTGGCTGACTTTGCCGAGGAATTCGCCGCCTACGACGCCTTGCTGGCAAAATACCAGGGACAGAAGACCGAGGAGATTGCCGACATCGCGCTGTCGCGCGCCGTGCTCTACTGGGACCTGGGCAGCGGCCCGGAAGTCGTCGACAAAAACTTCCTCGCCGTCACGAGCGGGTTTCCCGGCACCAAGGCCGCGACGACCGCTGCGCGGATGTTGAAGAACAACGCCACGCTCGCCGCCCTCGTCGGCCAGCCCGCGCCCGAGCTGCACTTCAAGTGGTCGTCGCCCGCGGGCCTCACTACCCTGTCCGCGCTCCGCGGCCAGATCGTCGTGATCGATTTTTGGGCGACGTGGTGCGGGCCGTGCCTTCGCGCTTTCCCGCAAGTCCGCGAACATGTGGCGCATTTCAAGGGCGCGCCCGTGATGTTCCTCGGCGTGACGAGCATCCAGGGCCGGGTTTCCAACCTGGAGCCGAAACGAATCGACACGAAGGGCGACCCGGTGCGCGAGATGGGGCCGATGCCGCGCTTCATGCAGGCCAAGGACATGACCTGGCCCGTCGCCTTCAGCGCGGAGGACGTGTTTAATCCCGACTATGGCGTCAGCGGCATCCCCTTCGTGGCGATCATCGCGCCGGATGGCACCGTGCGCTACGCCGGCCTGAATCCCGGCGACAAGCGCGCCGACATCGGCGGCAAGATCGAAGCCCTCCTCAAGGAATTTCATCTGCCCGTCCCGGCCGCCAAGAGCTGAGAAACGGTCGACTACCGGAATATCGGTAGATTACTCTGTTGTTCTCCCGCCAGTTCCTGCCCAGAGTGACCGGACGTTGATACACTGGGGAGAACCCCGACTGCGGTTATGGGCGATGGCGTCGCGTATCCGAGCATCCTGCGGTGACGGCGTGCGCGAGTGTCATCGCGCATCACCACAACCACCCCGCACGCCATGCCCGAGGACGGATTCATTCGAAAAGATTCCGCCGGCGCTGCGGATCGGCCCAGCGACGAGACTGCCGGCGCGCCCAAACCGGACGGGACCAAGCCCCGCGGAATCGATGAAGGCACCCGCGAAGGCCTGCTGCAAACGACGCCCGACGGACAAATTCTTACCGCGAATCCCGCGCTGGCGCGAATTTTGGGCTATGACTCGGCCGATGAACTCATCCGCTCCGTGCCAAACATTCAGAGCCTTTATGTCAGTGGCACGAAACGCGCCGAATTGCAGCGCCGGCTGCAAGCTCACGGCGCGGTCGTGAATTGCGAGATCCAATTGCGCCGCAAGGACGGCAGCCTGATCTGGACCTTTTTGGACATCCAAGTCGTATGCGATGCGCAGGGTGCAACGCGCTATGTGGGGAAGTTGCTGGATATCACGGACCGCAAGCACGTAGAGGAGGCGGTGCAGGAAGCTGCCATCCGTGCGGTGCGCCATCGCCGCGTCTCGGTCACGGTGGAACTCGCGATTCTCGGTGGATTGACCGTGCTGGTCTATAGGTTGGCGGCGCAATACGACTGGTTTGAAGCCGTCACCTATTGGTTACTGGCCCATAAGGGGTCCCAACAGCTGGATGAAATCATATTCGCCATTATCTTCTTCGTCGCCGGACTTTCGGTGTTCGCGCTTCGGCGGTGGCGCGAGTCGGAGGCCAAGACCGTGTCCGAGTTGGACATCCGGGTCGCACAGCGCACCGCCGAGCTGAGCAAGACCAACGAGGCGCTCCATGCCAGCGAGCGCAAGTTCCAGTCGGTGTTCGAGCAGGCCTCGGTGGGCGTGGTGATTGCCGAGGGCGCCCAGGGCCAGTTTGTAAACGTCAACCGCCGGTTCTGCGAGATGGTAGGCTACAGCGCCGGGGAATTGCGGCAGCTGACCTCCCACGACATCACCCATCCCGATGACCGCCTCGCGGACACCGACCAGTCGGAGCAAATCAGTTTTGGGGTCATCCGGGAGTTTTCCCGGGAGAAGCGTTATCGGAGAAAGGATGGCAGGATGGTGTGGGCCAGGGTTTTCGTGGCGCCACTCGACCCGGCCGAAGCCAAGCCCACCCTGAGGATCGGGATCATCGAGGACATTACCGAGCGCAAACAGGTGAAAGAGGCCTTGCGCCAAAGCGAAACGTACTACCGTTCTCTTTTCGACAACATGCTCAACGGTTATGCGTATTGCCGGATGATTTTTGTAGACGGCCGGGCGCAGGACTTCACCTACCTCAACGTCAACCCCGCCTTCGAGGCTTTGACGGGCCTGAAGGAGGTGGCGGGAAGAAACGTTTCCGACGTGGTTCCCGGCGTGCGCGAAAGCGATCCGCAGTTGCTGGAAACCTATGGCCGGGTCGCGCTGACGGGCGTGCCCGAGCAGTTCGAGTACTACATCAAGGCGCTCGGCATGTGGTTCTCCATCTCGGTCTACAGCCCGCAACGGGAATACTTCGTGGCCGTATTCGACGTGATCACCGCCCGGAAGCAGGCCGAGGCGACGCTGCAGCAGAGCGAGGAGCGCTACCGGCTGCTCTTCGAGAACAACCCGCTGCCCATGTGGCTCTACGACCTCGAAACCCTCCGGTTCTTGGCGGTCAACGAATCGGCCGTGCAACACTACGGCTATACGCGCGGGGAATTCCTGGGCATGACGATCAAGGATATCCGCCCGGCGGAAGACATCCCTGCGCTGCTCAAGTCGGTGGCGCAGGGGCGGACGGAGGGCGCGAGTTCCAGCGAGTGGGATCATCGGCGCAAGGATGGGACCATCATTCAAGTGGAAATTATCTCCCGCCCACTCGTGTTCGCCGGCCGCGCGGCCCGGCTCGTGCTCGCGTCCGACGTCACGGAGAAAAAGCTGCTGGAGAAAAAATTCCTCCACGCGCAGCGGCTGGAAAACCTCGGCTTGCTCGCGGCGGGCATCGCGCATGATCTCAACAACGTGCTCGCCCCGATCGTGTTTATCGCCCCGTTGCTGCGCCCAAGGCTGTCCGACCCGCGTGACCTGAAGATCCTGAACACCCTCGAACAAAGCGCGCGGCGCGGGGCGGGGCTGGTAAAACAGATCCTCGGATTTGCGCACACGAGCACCGGCGAACTCCAGCCCACGCAGATCAAACACCTCGCCCGGGACATCATCGACGTCATCGAGGAGACATTTCCCAAATCCATCGAGCTCGAGCAGCAAATCCCGTCCGACCTCTGGCTGGTGCAGGGGAATCCAACCCAGATCCACCAAGTGCTCCTCAATCTGTGCGTAAACGCCCGTGATGCCATGCCGCAGGGTGGCCAGCTGCGGATTGCCGCGGCCAACCGCCGGTTGGATGCGATGGCGGCTGGCACGATTCCCGGAGCCCGGCCGGGCGCCTGGGTTGTCCTCGAGGTCACTGATACCGGCTCGGGCATTCCTCCCGAGGTCTTGGCCCACATCTGGGAGCCTTTCTTCACCACCAAGGGCGCGAACAAGGGCACGGGGCTGGGTCTGTCCACGGTGCGCGGCATCGTCATCAGCCATCATGGCTTTGTGGAATTGGACACTGCAGCCGGCCGCGGCACCACCTTCCGCGTGTTTCTGCCGGCCATCGAAAGCGCGTCATCCCAACAGAAAACCGCCGCGCCTTTCGCCGTCCCCGAAGGCCGCGGCGAACTCATTCTCGTGGTGGACGACGAGGCACTTATCTGCGAGCTCATCAGCACCATTCTTGGAAATCACGGCTATCGGGTAGTGAGCTGCAGTGATGGGGTGGAGGCGATTACCTTGTTTGCCACTCGGCCCGGCGAAATTCCCCTCGTGATTACCGATGTCGAGATGCCCCACCTCGGTGGTGTGGCGCTGGCCCGCGCCCTATTGCATCTTTACCCCGACCTCCGGCTCATCGCCATAAGCGGATTGACCCGCACGAAGACCGACAGCTCGGATGTCCCGGAAATGCAGAAATTGGCGCACGCCTTTCTCCTCAAGCCTTTCACAGCCGAAGCGCTGCTCAGCGCCGTGCACCAGCTGCTGCATCCTGCCGGAAAACCCTGAACCGTCCCGCCCTCCCGCCGTCACCGAGCTGAGACGAATTGGGTGGGAACGAGTCATTGCTTCACCGCAAAAGGCCAGAAAACGAGGCCAGCAAAACGAGCCAGCAAAACGGGTCAGGCCTAATATATTGCGATGTCAGGATGCTCCGATGATTGGCTGCAAGATACTCGACCTGACCCTCTTGTTTTCCAGATTGCGCTTAACCCGACCCATTGTGAGCACTTGGGGGTTGTATCCCCGGCAACGCCCATCACTTTTTTGCTGCCGGCATGACAAAAATTCGCGCGCACCTGGTGGTCGTTGGCGCCGGTCCGGCAGGTTTGACCGCGGCTTGGGAGGCACAAACCCAACACTTGGAAACCATCGTGCTCGAGAAGGATCCGCAGTATGTCGGCGGCATCTCCCGGACGGTGCTGCACAATGGCTACCGCTTCGACATCGGCGGGCACCGGTTTTTCAGCAAGAGCGAGGCGGTCACCCGGTGGTGGAAGGAGCGCCTGCCCGACGATTTCATCCAGGTGAGCCGCAAGTCGCGGATCTTTTATCGGGGAAAATTCTTCGACTACCCGCTCAAGCCGCGCAACGCCCTGGTCAACTTGGGCTTCTGGACCAGCGTGGGCTGCGTCCTGAGCTACGCCTGGGCCCGGTTGCAGCCCGTGAAGCCGGAGCGTTCATTCGAGGACTGGGTGTCCAACCGTTTCGGCCGGCGGCTGTTCAAGATGTTTTTCAAGACCTACACCGAAAAAGTCTGGGGCGTATCCACGCAGGAGCTGAGCGCGGATTGGGCGGCCCAGCGCATCAAGGGCCTCTCCCTTTCGAAGGCGATTTTCAACGCCTTCAAGGGGAAGTCGCCGGCGGACGGCCCGGTGATCAAGACCCTGATGGACCACTTTGATTATCCCCGCCTGGGGCCGGGCCAGATGTGGGAACGCGTGGCGGTGGAGCTCAAGGCCATGGGCGGAGAAATCGAAATGGGCTGGGAGGTGGTGAAGATCCGCCATGCCGCCGGCCGGGTCACCGCGCTGGAGGCCGTCGGGCCCGGCGGGGAGCGGCGCGAATTTTTCGCGGATAACTTCATTCTCTCCCTGCCGCTGCAGGAGACGATCCTGGCGTTTGATCCGCCGCTGGCGCCGGCGGTGCAGGCCGCGGCGCGCCAGCTGGGTTACCGGGATTTCATCACCGTGACCCTGGTGGTGGAGGGGGAAAATCCGTTTCCCGACAATTGGATCTATATTCATGAGCCCGGCGTGAGGATGGGCCGGATCCAGAATTTCAAGAACTGGAGCGCCGCGATGATCGGCCGGGCCGGCACCACCTGCCTCGGGCTGGAATATTTTTGCTTCGCCGGCGATGAACTCTGGTCGAAGTCCGATGCCGAGCTGATCGAGCTCGGCCGGCAGGAACTGGCGCAAATCGGCATCGTGACGGCGGACCGCATTCGCGAGGGCATGGTGGTCCGGATGGAAAAAGCCTATCCCATCTACGATTCCACCTACGCCGCCAATGTCGGGCTGTTGCGCGAGGCGTTGGGACAGTTTTCCAACCTGCAGCCGGTCGGGCGCAATGGCATGCACAAGTACAACAACCAGGATCACTCCATGATGACCGCAATGCTCGCGGTGAAAAACCTGCAGGGCGGGAATTTCGATCTCTGGAAGGTCAACACCGACGCGGAATACCACGAGGAGTCGAGCGAGGAGAAACCGGTCACGCCTTATGCCCGCTGATGCGGCGCCCTCGCGCTAAGGTCCGGATTTGACGTTGTCCCCGGTCGCTTCCGCCGGAAAGAAACGGATGTCCTTCGCCTCCGACCAAAGGTCGAAATAGGCGTTCCCCTCCACATTGGCGAAGTCGATCACGATGTCATAGCAGCCGGGCTCGGCCGTGACTTGAAAATAAAAATCCTCGGTCACGGCATCCTCCCAGTCGTCCATATGCCCCTCATGGCCCGTGGAGTCGCGAAACGTGATCCGGTAACCGTTGTCACTGCGGACGTGCATGTGGGTGATCGGGGCGGAAAAACTGATCTGGCCGCGCATCCGGAACGTAAAACTGTGGCGTTCATTGGGCAGCTTTTTATCCAGCAAGGTTTTCACCCAGGGACTGGCCAGCTCAAAGACGAGCGGATGCACCTCATCCGCCAGCGGCGGCCCCGTCATCGCGTCGTAGGGATACAGCCAGAAACGCAGACTGCCTGGCTCCTCCGCCGGGTCGGGCCGGGCGGGAAAGGGATGCTCGAGCGTGATGTGATCCAGGTCGGACGCCGCAATGGGCAGCGTACCGCCTGGCGCCGGGCCGGCCTCCCCGAGATGCTGCCAGCCCAGGCCAATCCCGATCAAAAAGGCCGCGACACAGCTGCCCCACAGCCAGCGTTGCCTGGAATCAATGCGGTGGTGGGTGGTCATGGATGGTGGGCGGCTGCGGTTCATAGGCCCACAACTGCAGCGAGTAAATCCGCCACGGCCGCAGCTCTGAGGTCCAGGTGTGCACCAAGCGGAGTTTGCCGCCGAGCGCCTGCACCTGACTCGGCGCCCAGGCATCGTCGGCGTTTACCCCGTAACGGCGGGCGCCTCCGGTCCAGACGCAGCCCCCGCGATGACGCCGGAAATCCAGGATGATTTTTTCCGCGCCCGATCCCTGCCCGATCAGTTCCGGGCGTTCGGGCAAACCCAGGGTCGCCCGCATCGCCCCGAAGCCGTCCATATCGATGAAATGCGGCACATCCAGATATGGCGCGAGGATCGCCTTGTCCTCCGCCACGCGGCGAAATTCCGAGGCCCGGTCGCCAAATTCGTAGCAGCGAACCATGATGCCGTAGCCGGCCACGCCAAAGCCGACGGCCAGCAGGACGATCCGGAGCACGTGAAAAAACCAGCGGTCAAACAGCTTGGGCAGGGTGAGCAAGATGGCGATCCACGCGGCGAGCGTCGGACCCATCACGTCCATGTAACGCCAGGGCCGCCCGGCAAAACAATTGGGCATGTAGTACGGCTTGAGGCGGGTGGGCCAGAATTCGAGAAAGAGAAACAGGCCGACCGTCACCAGGACGAGCGCTCCGGTCAGGACGCGGTGATCCGCCGGGATTTTCTTCCAGCCCAGGCAGCCCAGGACGGCGAGGCCGAGGCCCAGCCAAGCCCAGATCCCGTGCCACAAAATCCTGTAGCCGGGATAGCCATCGAGATCGAACAGCTGCAGCGGATATTGCGACAGGATGCCGGTATTGTCGATCTTGCCCTGGAAATACTCCGGCGGCAGGCCCAGCTCATAGAGGCGGAGTTCACCGACGAAATTGCCGAGCGGATGCCCGACCTTGGAATAATAAAATGCCTGCACGCCGATCACCGGGAGCACAAAAGCCACGGCTGCGAGCGCAAGCGGCCACCACTTCGGCCAGCCGTGCCGCCGGACCTGGAGCAGCAAATCGGCGGTCAACCACAGGCCGAGCACCGGGATGGCGGCGGATTTCACCTGATAGGCGGCACACAGCGCCATGCCCGCAAGAAAGGACCACGCGCCCAGGCGCCAGGGCCGGCTGGTGAGTCGGGGCGACTGGGCCAGTTGCGCAAACGCCAGGCCGAAAACATTCACACAGGTCAGGCACCAGAAAATCATCGGGATCTCGTTCGCGAGCACCAACGAGTCCACAAACAGGGTCGGATAACACGCCAGGATGGCGGCGCACAGGACCGGAGCCATGGAGCCGCGCGGCAAATGCCTGCGTATCCACAGGGCCATCAGCAAGGGGATCAGGCTGCCAGTCACCACGGGATAGAGGACCAAGGTGTGCCGGCTCCAACCGAACAGCTTGATCGAGAACGCGAGCGGATACACCCACATGGGCCGATAGGAATACTGGCCGATCGCCCCAATCTGCATGTAATGCCCGCCCATGAAGTCGCGGATGAGGTCCGTGTACGAGATGTCATCCCCAAGCATGAAGCCCACCGCCAGCATCCAGCGCGCAATCAACCCGACCAAGGTGATCGCGGCCAAAACCAGCAGCTCACGATCGCGCGTTACCAGCCACTGCTTGAGCAGCTCAATTCGCCGGTGCAAGGGCTCCTTTCGCTTGGTCCCGCGGCCGACCCATGAACCGTGCGAGGCCGAAAAAATAGATCGTGGTTGGGACCGGTTGGCCGGGGGTACTCGCATTTCGCTGCCACGCGTGCGACAAAAACATGCGCGGAGCGTGGCAGTGGCCTGACATTTTACAAGCCCATGTCCCGGACCATGATCCAAAACCACCGCACCGCATGGGTCGCTGGGCTGACGGCGACAGCCGCCGCGCCCTCCCCGACCCGCCAACTTTGTGCTGACGTCAGGTTCACCCGTGTAATCGTGATCGCATGAACGGTGAGCGGTATTTTTATCGCGGAAGTCTGGGCCTGCTCCTAGGCCTGCTGCTGAGCGCCCCCGTCTGGGCGGGCGGCGATCAGCCCAAGAGGAAGGACACGACCGGAGCGCCGTCCGCCCTCACCGTCGGCTTGCCGCCACCGCCCGCGGGGAGCGAAGGGGACTTTCCCCGACCCGTGAGTTCCTGGCTGGAGGCGCAGATTGCCCTCGCCCGCGAGGGAATCTCCTGCGGCTCGATTGATGGCGTGCCGGGTGCCCAGTCCGTCGCCGCGCTGCAGGCCTGGCAGGAGCGCGAGGCGCTGCCCTCTTCCGGCGGACTGGATGAGGCGACGCGGGAGCACCTTTTGCTCAAAACTCCGCCGCTGGTCTGGTACGTGCTGACCCGGGAGGATATCGTGCGGCTGCAACCGTTGAGTCCGACCTGGCTCGGAAAATCCGAGCAGACGGTGCTCGACTACGAAACCGCGCTCGAGCTCGTGGCGGAGCGCACGCATGCGACGCCCGCACTCATCAAGCGCCTTAATCCCAAGATGGATTGGACGCAGGCGCACGACGGCACCGTCCTGACCGTGCCGTCGGTCGCGTTGAACGCGCCCTTGGGCAAGTCGGCCCTGGTGCACATCAGCCTGAGCCGGCATACCTTGGAGGTGCAGGACGCCGACGGACGCCTCGTGGTGCATTTCCCGGTGAGCATCGCGCGTATGGCGGAAAAGCGTCCGGAGGGAGAACTGCACGTGACCGTGGTGATTCCGGATCCGAACTACACCTTCGATCCCGACGTTTTTCCCGAGTCCGCGGAAGGCCGCTCGCTGGGCCGCAAGCTCGTGATTCCTCCCGGCCCGAACAACCCGGTGGGCGTCGCCTGGATCGGGCTGGATCGGCCCGGCTACGGCATCCATGGGACGCCGCTGCCGGAATTCATCGGCCGCACCGAGTCGCACGGCTGCTTCCGTTTGGCGAATTGGGATGCCCAACTCATGCTCGACCTCGCCTGGGTCGGCCTGCGCGTCGTGGTGGATCCGTGAAAGCCGAAATCCCTCTCGAAATTGCCAGACTCTGGCGCGTATCTCACCGTGACCCTATTTTGTTTCTGTTCGCCGCGATCGTACCGGTGCCGTAACCTTCCACCTACGGCTTGGCCGCAATGAGCGTAGTGTGGAAACTCCGCCGCCACCGCGAACAAGTTAGCGCCGAGGTTTCACCCGTCTCTGAACTTGGTCAGCCTTGGAGGGAGAACGGTGGCGTCGCGGCCGTGGGCGCGCGCTGCGCTGGAACCACTCGGGATTATGCCGACGCACCATGGCGGCGCGACTGCCGCCGCCGCCACCCTACGATGAGACCGAGCCCAATCGTGGCCGCGAAACCATAGAACGATGGCTCCGGCACGGGATTAAATCCCACCAAGTCCTGGACGAAAGTGGGCGTTCCGTTGATCGACGTCGTGCCATCGATCAGAAAACTGAGACTCGCGACATTGCCCTGACCGTGGATTGACGCCAAACTGAGGCTATCCAGCATGAATTGAGCTTCGTTCACAAACGCCGCATTGTTGTAACCGAGGAATTGACCGGTCGAAAGATTGTAGGGATTCCCGTCGAACTCGTTCGTGATTTCCCAGACCGCGATCTGCAGGCCGCCGCCGATGAGCTGATTGTTGAAGCTGGGCCAATATGCGGTAAAGAGGTCGGCGAGATCCTGGACCCGCGCCGGCGTCAGGCCCGGAGCCAAGGGCGTCCATTTGTCGAAATCGGAAGGATTGAAGCTGGCGTAGTGGATCTGGCTGCCGGCGGGGAGGCCGCTGGCGTTGTAATAAATCCGTTGCAGCGGATCCATGCAGAACCAAGCCTTGCTCTCGTTTTCGAGGCCGCTGAGGAGAAACGGCGTCGGTAGAACATTTTCAACATTTCCGCCTGGGCTGATGGTGACAGCGGAGATGCCGGGGTATTGCAGCGATACGGAGGAGACGGGAACATCGAGTTGCGCGTACGCGGAGGCGCCGAGCAATAAGCCAGCAATGATGCAGAGGGTCTTGGCGGTTTTCATGGCGAAATCAGGTGTAAATTTTCGGTAAAATTTCTAACGAGCGTCATAGATGTACTCCCACAAGATTAGTGCAACCATTTCGCGATACAGATTTTCCTCAGTTCGCCATAGTGAATTCCCCTATGGGCTTAGGCTCTCAGCCGTAACCCGGCTGCCAATCTCACTAGCCCGCATCTAGCTTCTTCATCACTGAAACTTTCCTCTCTAACTGCCGGCCTCGCGCTCGGGTTTCTCCTGTTCACGCGCGGCTTCGCGGCCGACGCCGCTCCTCCGGTCTCACCCGCCGCCGCCGACCTCGCTGCGCTCGAGGCCCGGGTCAACGCCAAGAACAAGGCCGGCAAGGACCAGCTGGCTGACTTTGCCGAGGAATTCGCCGCCTACGACGCCCTGCTGGCAAAATACCAGGGACAGAAGACCGAGGAGGTCGCCGACATCGCGCTGTCGCGCGCCGTGCTTTACTTCGTTCGGCCCACCCTAACGAAGTGTCCGAGGAATTAGGGCAAGCCCAACATGACCCTTTTCTTGGCCAGTGAATTATGATTGGTTGTCATGGCGCGGACAGCTTGGCGCTTCGCGCCCCGCTTGTCCGCCCCATGTCATCTTTTGCTCTTTCATGAATACACGAAGCCTCATCATTGCAGGCGCGAGTCTCGCCTTGGGCCCCCTCGCCTTTGCCGCCCCCGGACAGATCATTCTCCGCCAGACGCTGCTGGGGCCGATGCCCACTGACGCCCGGCAACTTTCGATCGCGCCCGACGGCAGTCGGGTCGGCCTGGTGGCAAACGCGGGCACCCGGCAGGTCGTCTTCATCGATGGCAACAAGGGGACGCCCTACAGCACGATTGTCCAGTTGCCGGGTATGGGTTAGGGGCACTCCGGACCGCCGTTCGTGATGATGAGCGCCGATCTGAGCCTGGCCGCGTACGGCGCGACCAGGGGCGGCTCGGAGTGGGTCATGGTGGTCAATCAAAAGGAAGGTCCGGCGTTCGAGGCCATCACCGCCGCCACCTTTGCCCCCGCCGGCCACCGCCTGGCGTACGTCGCACGCAGGGGAGGCCAGCAGTTTGTGGTCGTCGATTCGTCCGTAAGCCCGGGCTATCTCAACGTAATGGCAAACCAACTGTGGTTCAGCGCAGACGGCCAGCACGTCGGCTATCTTGCGCAGACTGCCGGGGGACAGAATCCGTGGCACGCAGTCGTAGATGGGAACGCCGGCCCCGGCTACGGATCAGTCTCGGCTCTGCAACTCAGCCATTCCGGCGGTCATTTCGCCTGCGTGACGGGGGTGAGCGGGGCAACCGACGTGAACGTGGTGGTGGATGGAAAGCCCGGCCCCGCATTCGCTGTGATCCAGTCGGTGGTGTTCAGCGAGGATAGCAAGCACGTGGCCTATGTCGCCGGGCGCAAAGGGAATCCGATCAAGTGGGTGGCCGTGATCGACGGGCACGCAGGCCCGGAATTCGACCAACTATCCAACGTCGTCTTCAGTCCCGATGGCCTGCGCGCTGCGTATGCCGGCATGGCGGTCAACGGCAATCGCAGCCGCTGGTATGCCGTCATCGATGGCAAGAAGAGCCTCGACTACGACAGTTGCGCGAACTTCCTCGTCAGTTCCGACAGCCGCCATTTGGCGTACCTCGCGAGCAACGGCCAGAAATCCGTCGTCGTCCTGGACGGGAGCGAATCGGATGCGCACCAGATGATCGACCCCCAGTCGATCCATTTCAGTCCGGACGGCACTCGGCTGGGCTTCGTGGCGCAGGATGAGAACGTCTGGCACGCGGTGGTCGACAGCAAGACTGGGTCCGCGCACGGTGTGATTGACGTGAAGTCGTTCCAGTTCAGCCCGGACGGGCGGCATTTTCGCTTCAAAGTCCGGGCCGGTTCGACCTGGACCGTCGTCGTCGACGACCTCCCGGCCGGCGCCACGCCCGCGCCCAGCGAACTGGTCACCAGTGACGACGGCCGCCACACAGCGACGGTTGTGACTCAAAACCCGGAGCAGTCGTCGCCGGAGACGCACGTGCGGCTCGACGGCAAGCCCGTGGGCCAGACCTACGCGGGCGTCGACCAACTGCAACTTAGCCCCGATGGCCGGCGCGTCGCCTTCGCGTGCGCGAAAGTCGACGAACCCGGAAAGAATCTGACCCAAGTCGTGATCGATGGCCACGGAGGCCCGGGATTCATGCGCATCACGAAGATCCTTTTCAGCGCGGACAGCCGGCACGTCGCCTACGTTGGCTGGGAAAACAGCGTCAAACAGTACGTCGTGGTGGATGGATTTCAGGGGCCGGATTATGACCAGGTCCTCGCCGGCGTTGCCTATTCTCTCGGCGGCATGCAGTTTCGCCCGGACGGCTCCCTCGATTTTCTGGCGGCCAAGGACGGAAAGCTCAACCGTTTGGTCCTCGGCGCCGATGCGATGGCCGCGCTGTCCCAACCGGCCGCGGGTGGCGGTGGCGCGGCACCGGGATATTCCGAGATTTACGCGTTCGGCCAGGTGGAGCACGACGGCGCCAAACCGGCGATCCTGACCGCCGCGCCCGATGGTACGCTTTTCGGCGCCACCAGCGCAGGCGGGCAATACCGCTATGGCGTGCTGTTCACGGTCAAGCCCGACGGCAGCAATTACACCATCCTCCATCAATTTCTTGGCAACCAAACCGACGGCTCGAATCCCACTTCGCTGCTGGTTGGTCCCGATGGCGCGGTCTATGGGGCGCTCCAAAATGGGGGAGGCTCTTATGGCGCGATCTTTCGCGTGGCGGCAGATGGATCGGGCTATGCGATCATCCATGGATTCTCCGGAAACCGCGACGGCGGCCACGCCGTCCTTGCGGTCATCGATCCAGATGGAACGCTCTACGGCATGTCCCGCAACGTCAACATGACGCCGACCTACTTGTTCCATCTGAAGCCGGACGGCAGCGACTTCACTGTCTTCTGTCAAACCCAGGGTCAGGGGCCAAAAGCCAAGGGTGTGGGCCCGTACGTCGATGGCAGCGACGGGTGCTTCTACGGTGTGTCGAACAACACGCTGTTCAAGATCAGTAAGGACGGCAGTAATTACAGCGTCATCCGCACCTTCGAGGGCCGGCCGCTCGACACTAATGCTCCCGACTATGCTCCGATCTCAGGCAGCGGCAGGTTGCTCTACGGCGCGGCGTCGGCCGGCGGCCAAAGCTCTGGCGTCATCTACAAACTCGGCCGCGACGGCAGCAGCTACAAGGTGATTGTCAATCCCACCCAGGCGCTGCAGCCCAGCGGGCTGGCGCAGGGGCCCGACGGCCAGCTCTACGCGCTGGTTCGCGAGGGAATTGTCCGGTTCAATCCAGACGGCAGCGACTGGACTGTGCTCCGGCCGATGGACGGAAGCTATTTCACGCACACGCTGGTCGCGCACGATGGCGCGCTCTACGGCATGACCGTCTACGGCGGCAAAGGTGGCGGAACCATTTTCCGCTACGGCCTGTCCGGCGGAGGCGCCGCATCCGCGGCTCCGACCGTGATCATCCAGAACGTGGCGCCCACGCCGCTGGCGTCTGATTAGACGTTACAGCGGCCTGCCAGGCCGGGCCGCGGGCGGTGCCGTGCGCGAGGGCCATCTTGTTCCTCGTTACCTTCGTCTGGCGCGACGTCTCCTCTTCTCCCTACGCTCGTTCATTATTTTCGCGTCGGCCACTCATCGATGGTAACGAGGAACAGCATGACCCCTTTTTTGGCCGTTCTCTTCTTGGCCCTGCTTCAGGGCAACCTTGGACTCACGGTCCCAGATACAAGGTCACGGCTTTCACCCCGAAATGCGGCTCCGGGCCAAGATCAGTCGGAAGAAAATCCACCACGACCGAAGTCTGCCAGTCCATGACGGTAAGGTCGTAGTCGCCCGCACCTTTCAGCACGATGCGGGCTCGCGACAGGGAGAGATGAAGCGGAACCGATTTCCCATCTGGTGTCGTCAGGCGCGCCGTCACCGAGTAGGTGCCGGGAAAAATCCCGCGGCGGCTGAACGTATACTTTCCATCGTCGCCCAGGCGAAGAGGCGCCACCAGGGCTCCTCCGCTGGATCCGTCGACCAGCGGTCCGTCGGGCGCAAAGGTAACTTCGAGGCGCGACTCCGCGGGAAAGGCGTCCCGCAGCGCGGTTGTAAATTTGTTTCCGCCGCCCGCGATGCCCGTGGTCTGGTCGGCATCAAAATCCACGCGTCCGCCAAAATACGCCTCACGGTAAACGCTCTCGGTTCCCTCATCTGCATCCACGCGCCTGGCCGTCATCCGGAGAACGAAGTCGCGCACCAAGCCGCCGCCCAGCTTGTCGAGTTCGAGGCCATGATAGTCGTGCTGCTGCGGAGCGTTCAACGGCTCCAATTCGAAATGGTAGGTCCGGTCACGATACCGATAAGTGACGTATGACGAAACGCGGTAGGCGCCCGGCGGGAGCTTGACCTCGTAGCGGCCGTCGCCCGCCTCAAGCTGGTTGCTGATCGTCTCGGTAAGTTGACCATCGAAGGAATCAGCCAGCTTGCCATCTTCGAAACCGGAGTAGGCAACCGTAAACTGTGGGATGGGTCGCCCGTCCTCCGCCACCGCGCGCCCAATCAGATACCTGGCTTTCGGCGCAAGGGGAGGGAGTGCCGTGATTGCAGCTAATTTCGCCGCATTGGGTTCCGGCCCTTGTCCGGGACCGCGACCAGGGCAGGCGTTTTCGCGGGAGCGGGACCAGGAGTTGCCGTCAGGGCGCGCTGTTGATCAGCGGAAAGCGCGGGTGGGACCCCGCTTCGCGATGCCGGCGCTGACGCGGCGATGCTCTGCACCGCGTTCGCCTGTTCGATTTTCCCTTCCATCCGGAGAACATCGGCCAGCGCCTGCCATTGACCTGACGCACGCGAACTGAGCCATCGCTAGTGAGAGACTGGGCCCCTAAAAAAGGACCCAGATGCCAAAAGGAAAAAGACATACTCCGGAGCAGATCGTAGCGATTCTGCGCCGGTCGGAGAGCGGCGAGACGGTCGCCAGCGTGTGCCGGGAGACGAACATCAGCGCCGCGACCTTCCATCGGTGGAAGCGCCAGTATGGCGGGATGGATTTGAGTGAACTGCAGCAACTGCGGGGGCTGCGCGACGAGAACGTGCGGCTGAAGCGACTCGTCGCCGACCAGGCGCTGCATATCCAGGTGCTCAAAGAGGTGAACGGAAAAAAATGGTAAGCCCGTCGCAGAAACGCCGGGCGGCCAGCAGTGTGGTGGCCGCGGAGCGGTGTTCGGGGCGGCAGGCTTGTCGCTACCTCGGGCTCGGGCGCTCGACGTGGCACTACACGCCGTTGCCGCCCACGCCACGCGCGGTGCAACTGGAGCGAGCGATCCTGCAGCTGTCGCACGCGCACCCGCGCTATGGCTACCGGCGGGTGCATGCCGTCCTGCCCCGGCAGGGGCTGAGCTGTGCGTTGCGCACGGTGCAGCGCGTGCGGCGGCGGGCGGGCTTGCAGATCGTGGGCCCGGCGGTGCGGCCCAAGACGCCGCCGCGGCCAGGGGCGAAGATCAAGTCCGATGGCGTCAACGACGTGTGGTGCGTCGACGTGGTCTTCGACACCACGCAGCACGGTGCGACCGTGAAGTTCCTGACGCTCCTGGACGAATACAGCCACTTCAACCTCGACATCGTGGCCAGCCGCCGGATGGGCAGTCGCGAGGTCGTGGCAGCCCTCCAGGCCGCCGTGGCGCGGCACGGGGCGCCACGCCATCTGCGCTGTGACAATGGCGGTGAGTTCATCGCCAAGTTTCTCCAAGCGTGGCTGAAAACGGCCGGCATCGCGACCCGCTTCATCGAGCCAGCCAGTCCGTGGCAAAATGGAGTCAACGAGTCTTTCAACGGAAGATTCCGGGACGAGTGCCTCAACCGTGAACTGCTCGCCAGCGTGCTCGAAGCGCAATGCGTCGCGCGGACTTTCCGCGACGACTACAACACGAGCCGGCCGCACAGCTCGATCAAGTATCGCACGCCGGCGGATTTTCGCGCCGAACTTTTGCACCAAGCTCCCGACTCCGGTCAGGCCCGCCAAGCCGGGCCTTCCCTCCGTCGGGAGCTTGCCATTGTTCCCAATCCCAATCACTCCCTCGGGAGTAACCAACAACCCGCTCGGTCTCTCATTGCAGGTGGTCCAAGAGCGTGAGTCCGGTCACCATGCCTCTCTGTAACGTGGATCGGCCGAGACGGCTTTGCGAAATTCCGCCTCAGCGGCGGCCAGTTTCTTTTCACCCAAGAGACCCACGCCGTTATCGTAGAACTCGGTTTCACTTTGCGCACGCGCGTCCGCAACCAACAGGATGCCGGCCGCAACTGCGATCGCCATCGAAAGTCGCCGTAACCGCGAGCCCGCAAAGCGGCCGGGTAAAATCAAAATCGTCATTATGGGGGGGCGCAATCTGCCAACGGTCTGTGCCAAGCGCCACGCAAATCGGGCCCGGTGCATTTGATGTGTAATATGAATTAAGTCGGAAAACTTTCTCCCTCCCGGGGTACCAACCGGGCCGCGGAGCGTTTGCCCCGGCGGTTATGGCTCTCGGTTGTCACACAGGTTTCGAGGCGAAGTCTCGATGATGCCGTTCCTCTGTTAGCGATTCCAAAGCGGATCGGCCGCCAGTCTGGCAACAAGCCCCACCTTAAAATCCGCAGACTGATCCGGCCTGCTTGGCGTCGCGCACCGGCATTAACCACAAACATTCGGGGCTGACCCTGTGGCTGGCCCCGAGCTTGATTACCCCGGCGCGGGCGCCGGGCTCTGTCGGTGTATCTTGATTGGTTGTCATAGCGCGGACAGCTTGGCGCCTTGCACCCCGCTTGTCCGCCCCATGTCATCTTTTTGCCCGCTCTTCGGCTTGGCTCCAAATTGTACCTTGAGGGCCGGCGTAATTTCTCATGCACTCCTCGCGGCGACGCGCGTGGCAGATACACGTTAGCTCCGCCAGGAAACATGGACCTCAAAGAATTCGTATCAAAAGCTCTCGTTGATATTATGGACGGCGTAGCAGACGCCCAAAGGAAAGTATCGGGAGGTCAGATCGTGCCGGAGTTCGACATTACTCTCACCGACAGCAGGGGTCAGGCTGTTCCCTGTTACCTACCGCGCTGTCAACCATGACATTCACATCCCCGCTCGTCGATGGTAACGAGGAACAACATGACCCCTGCTTGTCCTCCTGCTTGCGTCCTCTTCAAGATGCTTGCCGCTGGAAAGCGGCCGGCTAGATCGTTGGCCTCAGCAGACGGCGAAATCGCATGACCAAACAAAAGAGCAATAGCCTGAAGCCCCGTCCCAAATTGTCCGATATCGTGGACTTGGTGCAAGTTGTCCGGCCAAGGGCCAAGTGGTCGGATTTGGTTCTGCCGGCCGCCCAAACCAAGTTACTGCAGCGAATTGTGGCCCAGACGAAGGCCGGCGCCACCGCCCATCCGGGCGCGAGCGTACTCTTTGCGGGCGACGACGACACCGGCAAGACGCTCGCCGCCGAGGTCGTAGCCGGCGCACTGGGACTGCAGTTGTATCGGATCAACCTGGCTGCGGTGGTCAGCAAGTACATCGGCGAGACCGAAAAAAACCTCCGCCGGCTGTTTGACGCCGCCGAGGCTGGCGGTGCCATCCTTTTCTTCGACGAAGCCGATGCCCTGTTCGGCAAGAGGAGTGAGGTAAAGGACAGTCACGACCGGTATGCGAATATCGAGGTCAACTACCTCCTGCAACGCATGGAAGCATATCAAGGCCTGGCTATCCTGGCGACCAACGCGAAGGCCGACCTTGACCCGGCCTTCCTGCGCCGGCTCCACTTCGTCGTCGAATTTCCCGCCCGGCACCCGCCGCCTAGATAAGGCACCCAAAGCGTCAAAGGCCTAAGACGGGGTCAGGGTTTGGGGCGTGGGCCGGCGTAGGTTAGACTAATCAACTGACCACAAACTCCAAAGGCTGACCCCTTCGGCTTGCTCGTTTTGCCCTTAACTTCTCAATGCGGTGCGAATACCCCGTGTCGGAGCAGAATTATGGCGTGATTGCGATTGCCATTAGATAGTGACCAGGCGTGAGAAAATGAACCAAACCAAGGTCACGTAATATCTGCAATTGCTGCCTTACCTTTTCGCGGGGATGACGATTTTCAGGATAACGACGCGCGATTTCAGATGCGCACGCATGAAGTGCTTCATCAGTCGTAAATTCCAACCGGCCAAGATGGATTAGCCCTTGAAATACCAACTGCGTCCAGCCGGCGGTAGCGGGTAACAGCTCCTCAGCCTCACTTGCGGGCAATTCCAAGGTTTCAGGCTCTTCTCCTTCGAGAATGCGAATCTGCGCACGCGTTGGCAAACGCGATTTAAGCCGCTCCACCGACGGCATGAGCGAACGCAACTGTGCCTCGGACCAAAGTGTCGGTGCAGGTGAAACGGAAAAACCCGAGCGGATTTTCGCTGCGAGCTCTTTGACGATTTTGGAGTCGTTCACAGCAATTCCGCATTCCGCATTTTTTCGTAAGCGCGAAAAAGTTGCATTCGCGGATGTCACCAATGCACTTTGATCGTCAAACGCGTAAACCTTGGCGTGCAGGCGGTCCAACCCGAGCACCGCGACATTGCGGCCAGCGAGAGTTGCGACTGCCGCAATATTCGATGCTCCGGATGCGAAATCAACCAAACGGGTACGCGTAAGCAAAGTAATGCGGGTGGAAGTCGCGGTGTTTGCAAGCAAGTCACAAAGTGCAGTCCCAACAAACGGACTGGCGATATCTAGAGTCGTACGGCAGCGAGCCATCGCTCTCTCGAGCCAGTCGACCGACGGAGTGAGGACAATTTTCACCCGAGATCAGCGGCGCGCTATGGCGTCGCGCGTTTCTTCTGGCATTGCCAAGAGTGAGGCAACAGGTAACTCGACCGGAAAATCACCTTCGCTGACTTCATCCCAATCGACTAATGTGACCTCGAGGTCTTTGTCGCTGTACACTGCAGTCACAACGCCACCGGAGCACTCAATCACAAGTTTTGCTTTCATTCGCATATCCTATGTTTGGGGTCACGCAGAAGGATATAACTAACAAACCATATTAAATACGCGACTTTGTGAATAAAAGCGAAAGATGTTTACTGGCAGGCTTCACATTCCCCGCCATTCCTCATCGCCTCGATCGAACAGGCGGTCTTCTCGGCGGCGGTGTATTGGCGCTTGGCAGCAATCCCTTGTGACGTGGGACTTGTGACATGTGACGGGGCACCGACCGGACCAGGTGTCTTGGTCATCGCAAAGGGTACTTCCGTGGCTTCAGCGGCACCGGCGAACGGGACGGTGGTGTCGAAATGCTGGGCTGAGGTCACTTCGGCTTCACTGAGGGCCGCCGGCTCAAGGCTTTGGCGGACAGGCAGGGCAACCGGTTGATGCGATCCGCCGGCGTCGCCGGAGTTCTGGCCGCCGGACTGGCCTTCCTTCACGGCGCCCCTCACCTCTTTCTTCACGGAAACCGTCGCCTTCTCGATGTTCGAGGCGCCGAGGCTGCGGAGGTAGTAGGTCGTCTTGAGCCCGGTGTGCCACGCGGCGCGGTACATGTGCGAGAGGGTCTTCAGGTCGGGCGTCTTGATCCAGAGGTTCACCGACTGCGACTGGTCGATCCATTTCTGGCGGCGCGAGGCCGCTTCGATGATCCACTTGTGGTCGATGTCGAAGGCCGTGAGGTATTTCGCCTTCAGGTCGGCCGGAACCGTCTCGATGTCCTTCAGCTCGCCGTCGAAATACTTGAGGTTGTCGATCATCTCCTGGTTCCAGAGCCCGCGGGACTTGAGGTCCTTCACGAGGAAGGGATTCAGGACGATGAACTCGCCAGAGAGGTTGGATTTGACGAAAAGGTTCTTGTAGGTCGGCTCGATGCAGGGTGACGTCGCCGTGATGTTCGAGATCGTGGCGGTGGGCGCGATGGCGAGGACGTTGCTGTTGCGCATGCCGTGCTGGGCGATCTTCGCGCGGACGGGAGCCCAGTCCATCAGGCCGCCGCGGGGGACCTCGACGGGCAGGCCGCGCTCCTCCTCGAGGAGGTCAAGCGTGTCCTGCGGGAGGAGGCCGCGGTCCCACTTGGAGCCCTTGTAGCTGGAATAGGTGCCGCGCTCGGCCGCGAGGTCGCTGGAGGCCTCGTAAGCGTAGTAGGCGATGGCCTCCATGGCTTCATCGTTGAACTCCACGGCCTCGGGTGAAGCGAAGGCGTGGCCGCGCAGGTAGAGCGCGTGGGCGAGGCCCATGACGCCGAGGCCGATCGGGCGGTGGCGCATATTAGAACGCTTGGCGGCCTCGGTCGGGTAGAAATTGATGTCGATGACGTTGTCCAGCGCGCGGACGGCCATGCGGATGGTCGCGCGGAGCTTCTCGTGGTCGATCGCGCCGGCGGGCGTGAGGTGCGAGTCGAGGAGGATGGAGCCGAGGTTGCAGACGGCGGTCTCGTCGTTGGAGGTGTTGAGCGTGATCTCC
>OCZT010001701.1_pt1 | contig 22747 bp, 9 predicted proteins | sample 1539031 | NCBI WGS metagenome assembly OCZT01 (sample SAMEA3539308, study PRJEB22396) | soil metagenome | biome: tundra; feature: field; material: soil | place: USA | collected 2010-05 | depth 0.15 m | reverse complement strand
TCACATTCTAGTACCGCGGCACCACCTGCTTTTCAACTAGACTTGAGACATTCCCTGCCATTCCGGTTGCCAAGTATGTCGATACGCTTAAGATCCTCTCGGCCGCGGCCGCCAACGCGGCGATCTATGGCGACGTTAACGGCGATGGGGTCGTAAACGTCATCGATGCCCAGCAAATCGCACGGTATTCCGTCGGACTTTCGGCGTCGAACCTGCCGTTGTTGCTGCAGGCTGGGGACGTGATGGGGGACGGCACGGTGAACATCATCGACGCGCAGCAGATCGCGCGGTACACGGTGGGGCTTAGCGCGGCCGTGAGGATCAACGCGCCGTTCTCGCTTGCGGCGGCACCGTCCGGAGCGACCGCCGCGCCTGAGTGGCGCAGCCCGCGCGTTCGGTGGATACCGGTTCTGTCGCCGAGTTCACGATGGCCGCGACGGCCTCGTCGTTCACACGTCTCCGCCAGTGGTGACCGTGTCTGCTACGGTGGCACAACTCGTGTCCACGGCAGACTCGGCCGCTTCGGCGACGGAAGCTGTTCGTTTCACCGGTCATAGAACCTGCCGACAACTGAGCGTTGGTAAAGGACTTAGGACGGATCGGCACCTTCCTACATTGGGGAAATCCGCGGTAAACCGGCGTTCCCCAGAGTGACTCAGGACACCCCTGTGCGCGGTTCCTGGAAGCCGCGCCATGGGTGTGGGACGCGTTAGACGGTGGATTGACGGTGGCATGCGATGATGGACCGTGCCTGTCCTTCAAATCGCCCCTAACCGTCAACGACGCTGATGTCGCCACGTCCGATTGCTCTCATCGCGTACCTGCAGCGCGCCGCGGTTCTCGGCGCACTCGTCTTGGGCGGAGCCACTGCTCGTCTCGTCGCGCAGACCATCAGCCTGAACCTGGGCGATTCCGCTCGAGTATTCGTCGCGCCGAGCGCGAAGTTGATCGTCCCGTTGTCGGTGGACCTGACTGCCGCAAGCCCACTCAACTTGGCGTCGCTTCAGGCCGGGCTGACCTGGGGCGCGAGCCGGCTCTCGTTCGACTCCATCCGCGTCGTTACGAGCACGGGGTTCGCGCTGACCCCGAACACGACGAACGCCGCGACCGGCAGTGTGACCTTCAACACGTTCTCTGCCACGGCGCTCGCGGCGTCGGGAACGCTGTTGAACGTCTACTTCACCGCTGGCGCGACGTCGGGGGGGACGCACGTGGCGCTCGCACCGACCGTGGCTGCCACCGACTTGGCGCAGGACATCCTGAGCCATCTTGCGGTGCGGAACACGGACGTCTGTGTGGCCACGCGTGGCCTGTGGGGCGATGTGACCAACGACGGGCTCGTGAACATCGTCGACGCGCAGCAGATCGCGCGATACAGCGTGGGGCTCGCGGTTGTGAATTCCACGATGACCGCGGCGCGCGGCGACGTGACCGCGGACGGGACCGTGGACATCATCGATGCGCAGCAGATCGCGCGGTACAGTGTGGCGTTGAGCGCGGCGGCGCGGGTGAACACACCGTGGTTGAGTGCGGCCCCGGTGGCGACGGTGGCGGTGACACCGGCTACGGACTCGCTCGGGCAAGGACAGTCGGTGGCGCTGAGCGCCGCCCTACAGGACAGTACGGCGGCCTCGGTGGCAGGATGTTATCCCGTGACGTGGACCTCGAGCGACACGACGGTGGCGACGGTGTCGAGCGCGGGGGTGGTGACAGCGGCGCGCGGCGGCACCGCGACGATCTCGGCGACCAGTGGCGGGAAGACCGGGAGTGCGACGGTGGTGGTGACGATTACGGGGCTGCCGGCGTTCGTCGCGAGCTCGATCGCCGTCGGTCAAATTCACGCGTGTGGGCTCACAGCGGCCGGCACGGCCTATTGCTGGGGCGACAACAGTTCCGGGCAACTTGGCGACAACACGTTCACCCGTCGCACGACGCCGGTGGCGGTCAGCGGCGGACTGACCTTTGTCTCGATCACCGCCGGAGCGGGTCACACCTGCGGCCTCACGAGCGGCGGGGCGGCGTACTGCTGGGGGGACGACTACTACGGCAAACTTGGCAACAACAGCACGACGAGCAGCAGTGTTCCGGTGGCGGTGGTGGGCGGGCTCACGTTCACGGCGCTCGGGGCCGGTGGCAGCGCGACCTGCGGCCTGACGACCGCCGGCGCGGCGTACTGCTGGGGCTACAATGGCTACGGCCAGCTCGGCAACAACAGCACGACCAGCAGCAGCGTGCCGGCGCCGGTGTCCGGGGCGCTGACGCTGAAGCGCATCGCTGTCGGTGTCAACTCCACGTGCGCCCTTGCAACGAACGGCGCTGCGTGGTGTTGGGGCGACAATACCTACGGCGAACTTGGCAATGGGACCACTGGGGCGTCGGCGCTGCAACCGGTGGCGGTGGTCGGCGGACACTCGTTCGCCGAACTCGAATCGGGTGTGTACAACAGCTGCGGGCTGACGACCGACGGCGCGGTGTACTGCTGGGGAATGAGCGGCACCGACGTGTTCGGGGCTTCGCCGGCGCTGGTCGCGTCCGCAGGGAGCTACCGGACGCTGAACGTCGGTGGTGGAACCGCCAACAGTTCGTGCGGGATCTCGGTCGCGGGCGCGTTGCGTTGCTGGGGCTACAACGGCAATGGCCAACTCGGTGACGGCACTTCCGTGGATCGCTCGGTGCCGACCGCGGTGGTGGCGCCCGGGTTGGTGTGGGCATCCGTCAGCATGGGTGGAAGTGCCACGTGCGCGGTGACGGTCGCGGGCCTCGCATACTGTTGGGGAGCGAACGGATCGGGCCAGGTGGGCAACGGGACGGTCTCGGCCTTCTGGACCCCGACGTTGGTCGTGGGCGGGCTCACGCTCACGGCGGTGAGCACGGGCCAGCAGCACGCGTGCGGCCTGACGAGTGCCGGCACGGCGTACTGCTGGGGGAACAACCTCAACGGCCAGCTCGGCTACGACGTCGCGATGCGTGAGAGCAGCGCGCCGGTGGCGGTGGCGGGCGGGCTCGCGTTCTCGGCGCTGACCTCGGGCTGGTATCACACCTGCGGTCTGAGCAACGGCGCGGCGTATTGCTGGGGCAATAATGGCAACGGACAGCTTGGCAACAACAGCACGACGAATAGCAACGGGCCGGTGGCCGTGTCGGGCGGGCTCACGTTCTCGGCGCTCAGCGCGGGCACGTTTTACACCTGCGGTCTGACGACCGGAGGCGCGGCGTACTGTTGGGGTGGGAACCAGAACGGACAGCTCGGCAACAACAGCTTCACGAACAGCAGTGTGCCGCTGGCGGTGGCGGGGGGGCTCACGTTCACGGCACTCATTGCGGCCGACCACCACACCTGCGGCCTAACGAGCGGCGGCGCGGCGTACTGCTGGGGAAGCAACATCTACGGCCAGCTCGGCAACAACAGCACGACGAACACCAAGGTGCCAGTGGCCGTAGCGGGCGGGCTCACGTTCACGGCGCTCAGTGCAGGCGTCTATTACACCTGCGGTCTGACGAGCGGCGGCGCGGCGTACTGCTGGGGCCATAACGGCGGCGGGCAGCTTGGAAACGGCAGCACGACAAACAGCAGCGTGCCGGTGGCGATGGCGGGCGGGCTCGCGTTCACGGCTCTCAGCGCGGGCTCCTATGACGCCTGCGGCCTGACGAGCGGCGGCGCAGCGTACTGCTGGGGCTCCAATTTCGCCGGCTTGCTTGGCAACAACAGCGCGATAGACAGCAGTGTGCCAGTAGCGGTGGCGGGCGGACTGACGTTCACGGCACTCAGCGCAGGTTACTCCAGCACCTGCGGCCTGACGGCCGGCGGCGCGGCGTACTGCTGGGGTGACAACACCAACGGCCAAGCCGGACAGCCGCTCCCGTGGAACCCGCAGGCGGTCGGCGGCGGGCTCGTCTTCCGGGTTCCGTAAGTGGCTCCGGTATTCTCAGCCGCAGAGTTGGCCTCACGGTTGTGCGCGCCAGATGGAACGCACCGCGAGGGCACATCGCGCCCGTGCCTCCGCGGGCCAGCGAGAGAGTCGTGACAACGATGTGCGTCATGCATTCGAACGGTTCAGGCGGGAACTTACTGACCGCTGGGCGCGCCCTCCTCGTCGCGCTCGCTCTTTGCGGGCTCGCCGCACCAGCTGCCTCGCAGACCATCGCGCTGAACGTGAGCGATTCCGCTCGCATGATCATCGCGCCGAACGCGAAGCTCGCGGTTCCGGTGTCGGTGGACCTGTCGGCGGCCGGCGTTTTGAATCTCGCGTCGCTCCAGGCAGGTGTTACGTGGGGCGCGAGCCAGCTCACCTTTGACTCGATTCGCGTCGCTCCGAGCAGCGGGTTCACGCTGACCCCGAACCCCGCCAACGTCGCGACCGGGAGCCTGACGTTCAACACGTTCAGCGCCACGGCGCTCGTCGCGTCGGGGCCACTGTTCAACGTGTACTTCACCGCCGGGGCCACGTCCGGTGGCACGCGCGTGGCGCTGGCGCCGACCGTGGCCGCCACGGATATGGCGTTGGACCTCCTCAATCAACTCGCGATCCGAAACGTCGATGTCTGCGTCGCCACGCGCGGCCTGTGGGGCGATGTCACTGACGACGGCACGGTGAACATCGTCGATGCGCAGCAGATCGCGCGGTTCAGCGTGGGGCTGAGTGTGGCGAACCCGACCGCGCTCGCGGCTCGCGGCGACGTGACGGCGGACGGCACGGTGAACATCATCGACGCGCAGCAGATCGCGCGGTTCAGCGTGGCGCTGAGTGCGGCGGCGCGAGTGAACACGCAGTGGGTGAGCGTGGCGCCCGTGGCGACGGTGGCGGTCACGCCCGTGGCACCCATTCTGCTGGTGGGACAGAAATTGTCGCTGAGCGCGGCACTTCAAGACTCAACGGCAGCGTCGGTCTCCGGGTGCTATCCCGTGACGTGGGCATCGAGCGACACCACGGTGGCGAAGGTGTCGAGCGCCGGGCTGGTAACCGCCGTGGCCGCAGGGAATGCTACTGTGACGGCGGTCAGCGGTGGGCAAAGCGCGAACACTACGGTGACGGTGTCGATTCTCAGCGCTACCAGTGCGATCGGCGCAAGTGGAGGAACAGTCGTCGTTCCGGGAGGCAACGTCACGGTCACGATTCCGGCGGGCGCCTTGGCGTACACCGCAAACGTGACCGTGACGGAAACGCCGCCCATCGACTCGACGAGGCTGGACGACCCGAACCACAGGCTCTCGATTCGAATCGGAGGGCCAGCCGGTTCTCCTGCGGTTCCGGTTACCGTCCAGTGGACTCTCTCTGGAGCCTTACCGCCCGAGAAGGACTTGTCCTTCCTGGTCCAGTCCACCGGCCAAGCCGCAACCCTAACTTGGCCAAGCGCATCGTCGACGTCAGCGACGGTTGTGGGAAATGCGGGCACTCGGAGACTCAGCTTGTCAGCGGCGCCGAGCATCGGTGAACAGATCGCCCAGCTCGGCTTCACCGTGGGAGGCGGTACGTACAACTCTACCGTGATAGCGCCGGTCTTCCTCACAACGCAGGACGCCACTAACTGTGCCGGCGCATATAGGCTGTCAGACGCGGACGACGGTCTGAACTCTAGCGCGCACGACGTCGCCGTGATTCTTGTTCACGGAATTCAGCCATTCAGCCGGTGTGATGGGCTTGCCGGGGTGCCCAACGACGCCGTGCGCGTATTGCTCAATTACTCGGATTTCGCCTTGTGGAATCCGTACGGGAGCTGGCAGAAGCTTGTTGCCGGTATTCGCAGCGACCCGACTCTTGGAACGCGCGCCAACATCTATATCTATCGCTACGCGACGACGCTGACACCGGAATACAGCGCGGCGCAACTGTGGTCCCTGATCAATGCTTCAGGCTCTGGCATTGCGGCGGGTGCCGGTCGCATCCTCATCGTCGGGCACAGCATGGGCGGCCTCGTTGCACGCTACCTCGACCGACAGGACTCTCAGATCCGTCTGGGAGGAATCATCTCACTCGGCACGCCTCACTTTGGCACAGAAGTGGCCACGTTGGTCGCGCCGTTGATCGGACGATCACCCGGATTGCAGAGCTTGGAGCCCAACGTCGTGAATACCGCGATACCGCTGCCCACTACGGCCAGACTCCACGCAGTGCGCGGTGGCGTGGCATGTCGGCCGTTCAACATTCCCCTGTTATGGGAGCCGTTGGCGCAAGCGTTGTTGGACGAAGTCTGTCTAAACGTCAACGTCTTGGGTGACGGAGTTGTGCCGAACAGTTCTGCGCTGGCCAACTGCACGCCGGGAAGTGCCCCACCTCCGGTGCTCGTCAGTTCGTGCATTTCGGCGCAGACGATTGGGAACGATGTCTTTCACACAGCCTTGACGACTGACGATAACGCACTCGCGACCACGATCGCGAAACTTGTTGAGTACCTGCCGCCACTGTCACTCGGTACCGTCGCCGACCTTGGCGTCGCGTCAACGACTTCCACGTCGGCGACTCTCTCGTTCACGCAGGTAGATGATGGCGCGAGCGGGGCGGCGAGCTACGAGGTGCGTTTCGCCCCTGCATCTACGTCATTCGCTTGGGCAACGGCGACGGACGTGGCGAGTGGGACGTGCGCGGTGCCGATTGCCGGCACGACTGTCGGCGCCAACATCACGTGTACGGTGCTCGGCCTCACCCCGAACACCACGTACAACTTCCAGGTCGTCGCGTTCCGCGGCACGTTCAACAGCAGTCCCGTGTTCGGCAGCCCCTCTAACGTAGCCGCGGGATCTACAACGGCGGCGGCGTGGAGCTTTGCCGCCCCGATGCTCACGGCCCGCAGTTATATGGTGGTCGCCACCCTCGGCAATACGATCTACACGATTGGCGGAATACCGACCGGGGGCGACGTCAATGGGGTTGTCCAGGCCTATGATGTCGTGGCGGATTCGTGGTCGTGGAAGAACAATGTCGTCCCGTGCTCTGGCGGCACGGGGGATTGCAGGCCCTACGTCGCGAACGGCGCGTCGGTCATCGACGGTCGCATCTACCTCCCAGGCGGGCGGAACTTCTGGGGCGACGTCGCGGACTTGTGGGTGTACGATCAATCCCTCGATCACTGGAGCTCGGCGGCGAACATGCCGACGCCCTCCTCGTTCGGTGCCTCTGGCGTGATTAATGGAAAGATGTACGTCGCGAGTTACTCGGCATACCCGGTCCCAGTACCGCCGCTTCCGGTCTCGTATTTTCAGGTGTACGATCCCGCGACGGATTCCTGGACGCCGCTTCCCCTGCCTCCTCACGCCCACGCCGCGGGGGCGGGAGGCGTCATCGGGTCTCGCTTTTACTTGGTCGGGGGATATGATCCCAGCACGGGCAGCATAACCACGTCGTTGGATATTTTTGATCCATCGACCGGCACGTGGTTGACAGGGGCAACGGCGCCTATTTCTCGCACTGCCTTCGCGGGTGCCGTCGTGAATGGAAAACTCGTGATCGCGGGCGGTGGGTTAGCCTCAGGCCACCTGCTCGACAATGTGGACATGTACGATCCTCTGACGGACTCGTGGAGCTCCTTGCCGCCCATGCCGGCTGCAGGCGCATGGGTCAGCCTCGGGGTTGTGGGATCTCGGCTCTATCTCTTTGGCTTCGGGTCCGTCTATGTCCTGAGCGTGCCCTGAGGGCCTCATAGTCGGGACCAGCGGGACCAGCAAAATGGATGATCGATTGTGGCACAAGAGAAGGCGACTGGACGCTGGTTTGACGGTGACTCGCGATCATCAACCGTTCAACGCCGTCCGAACTTGTCTCTTCGACAATGACGCTGATGTTGTCACGTCCCATTGCTCTCGTCGGCGCCCTGAATCGCGCCGCGGTTGTTGTCGCGTTCACCTTTGGCGGCATCAATGTTCCGCTTGCCGCTCAGAGCGTCGGCGTGCACGTGGGTGACTCCGCGAGGGTGGTCGTCGCGCCGAGCGGAAGGTTGACCGTCCCGGTATCGGTCGACCTCTCGACCGCGGGCGCGTTGAATCTCGCGTCGCTCCAGGCCGGCGTGACGTGGGGCGCGAGCCAGCTCACCTTCGACTCGATTAGGGTCGCCCCGAGCAGCGGGTTCACGCTGACCCCGAACCCGGCGAACGCCGCGAGCGGCAGCGTGTCCTTCAACGCCTTCAGCGCCCGGGCGCTCGCCGCGTCCGGGCCGCTGGCGACCGCGTACTTCACCGCGGGGGCCACGTCCGGCGGTACACGTGTGGCGCTCACGCCGACCGTGGCGGCCACCGACATGGCGCAGGACCTCCTCATGCAGTTCGCGGTGCGGAACGTGGACGTCTGCGTGGCCAACAGCGGGCGGTGGGGTGACGTCACAGACGACGGCACGGTGAACATCGTCGATGCGCAGCAGATCGCGCGGTCCACCGTGGGCCTGAGCGTAGCGAATCCGACCGCGCTCGCAGCCCGCGGGGACGTGACGGGTGACGGGACGGTGAACATCATCGACGCGCAGCAGATCGCGCGCTTCACCGTGGCGCTGAGCGCCGCGGTGCGGGTGAACGCACAATGGCTGAGTGTGGCGCCCGTGACGACGGTGGCGGTCGCGCCAGCGGGGGACACGCTGGTGGTGGGCCAGGCGATGGGGCTCGCCGCGGCGCTGCAGGACAGTACACAGGCGTCCGTCGCTGGCTGCTATCCGGTGACGTGGACGTCGAGCGACACGACGGTGGCGAAGGTGTCGAGTGCGGGACTGGTGACGGGCATCGGACCCGGCACGGCGACGATCACCGCAGCCAGTGGCGGCAAGAGTGCGACCGCGACAGTGACGGCATTCGCATTGGGCAGCTCCACGCAAGTAGGAACCGCGGGTGGCGTGGTGCAGGCCACCGGCAGTGGTGCAACGCTCACTGTGCCAGCCGGCGCGCTGACATCGGGGTCGTTGCTCGTTCAACTGAAGGACTCGATCGGCTACCCGGGCGTGGACCGGCCGCTCGCGGACCGCGCCTACCTGCTGAGCATCACACCGATCGGGAATCCGACGTGGAGCGCTGGGCAGAATGTGGCGCTGACATTGCCGATCACGCAGGCGCCGGTCGCGGGGCAGACGGCCGTGGTGAGCGTGGTCGTGGCTGGTGACACGATGTGGTTTCCCGCGTCGGTCATGACGACCGCTGCCAGCGCGGCTCGCGTGGCAAGACCCAGTCTTCGTTCTGCGGCGCCGACGGTCGCGCGGTCTGCCCCGGTCTCAGCTGCGTGGACACCGCAATTTGTTCTCACGACTAACGTGCCGTTGGCCGGATTCGGCGCGATGGCGGGAACAACGCCTGTTGTCGCGCACTGGATGTCGTCGTCGGATGCAACCTGCCCGATATCGCAGTATCCGAGTGCGAAGGGCATACCGTGGACACCGGATCCCTTGATCGGCGACGACCTGAGACATCATCCGCAGCAAACGCCGATCTCCGGCAACGTTCAGGTCGTGCTCGTCGAAGGCATCAACCTCAACGTCGGCGACTGTGCAGATTTCACCAGGAATGGCACGCGGACCGAAGACTACTTCGCGAAGCTCGCCCCAGTGTTGCAGAGTGCGCTTGGCAGCGCGTATCCGCTCTGGGCCTTCACCTACCCAACGTCGAACCATCTCAGTTCATCGGGGCAGGCGCTGGCCGCGGATCTGGAAGCCCTGGCGGCGACGTATCCCTTGTCCGACGTCGTCATCGTCGCGCACAGCATGGGCGGCCTGGTGTCCCGTCTCGCCGCCGCACAACTGAGTAGCACCGCTAAGGGTAGGCTCAAGGGCATCATTACGCTGGGCACGCCGCATCTTGGTGCGCCGCTGGCAGCCCTCGGCAATGATCTCGCTGCTGAGGTTTGGCCTCTCGGTCTCGTCGGCGTTAAGCCGTCGTGGGGCCTGTACGATTTGTACGCCGGAGTGCCCGACCAGCTCACGAAGGAAGCGCCACTGTATGCCTACGGGGGGGACATCAGTACTAGATCCTTCGGGTCGATGCCGGCCGCATGGTTAGACGCCGAGCTGTGGATGCTACGGCTGGATGCGTGCGGCGTTTCGTACTCCCCGTGCCACAGCGATGGCATCGTTCCGGTTTCCTCGGCGACGCCGGCGTTCATGAGTCACCGGTATCCGGCGTATTCCTACGATCACATGGAGCTAGTTAACGGTTCCGTCTTCAACGGCAGCGCGAGCGATCCACTGTACCTGAGCATCATCGCCGACATCAAGAGCGCCGCTCCTGCACCACCCGCTGCATCGCTGTTCTTTCAAGGAGAGGTTGCGCCGGCAAACCTCACGCATTGCGGTTCGAACTTCTATTTCAGCGCGAACTGGAACTCGATCGTCCCTATGTTCATTCGCACGGTCGGCGGCGACGGCGTCGAGTTGGGCCAAATCAAGACCGGGATGATCGGCCACCTGGGAGGCGGATCCGTCGATAAGATCGTCTGCGATGCGGAATCGGTCTATTGGGCGGGTAACGGTGGCGAAGGCACCTCCGAAACCACGGGGTGGGGGAAAATTCTCGAAGGAAGTGCCGGCGGACAGCCGGCGACGGTCGTTGCGGACGGTCTCTTTCTGTCTGGCCAGCGAGGTACGGATGCTTGGTACCCGTTCGCGTACGATGGGCAGTTCTTTTATATCACCGCGCGAAGCGATGCGACGTCGACGGATTGGGCGATTCGGAGCATTCCGAAAGCTGGAGGGCAGCCAACGCCGCTCGTCGCTGTCCATGATATCGCCGCCTTCACGTTGGCGAACGGATTCATCTACTACGAGGATTGGGACGAGCGGGCCATCAAGCGCATCCCGGCGAGTGGCGGGACTTCGGTCACGATTGTCAGCGCGGTCGACGTGAACAACGGCCCGATCTATGCTTTTGATATTCTGCGGGTCGTCGGCACAGATCTGTACTGGACCGAAGGTACTACGGGCGCCATTAAGCGTGCTCCGGCGGCCGGGGGAGGCGCAACAACGCTTCTTGCCTCCGGTCTGTTCGTTTACGACATGCAGAGCGACGGATCGTCGATGTTCGTTTGGATTGCGCCGACCATCTACAACGCGGTGTCGGAAATTCGCAAATACACACTGCTCGGCTTCACGCAGCAGGCATTCGCTGGGGCATCGACGAACTCTGCCAACGGAATGGCTCTGGATGGCGCGGCCGTCTACACATTCTGGCCAGTGTCGAGGTCACCAGACGCTACGGTATACGGCTTGTGGCGGATTCCGTTCTAGTGATCGCTTCTAGTTCCGCACCCCATCGACCTGGATCGGCACGCCGTCTTACCACGGTGTTCGGTCTGCTGTTGGCAAGCGCTCTGTCTCTCGCGGCACAGTCGGTAGGCGTGAATGTCGGTGACTCGGCGCATGTGATCGTTCCGCCGAGCGCGAAGCTGGCCGTGCCGGTATCGGTGGACCTGTCGAGTGCGGGCGCGCTGAATCTCGCGTCGCTCCAGGCGGGTGTGACGTGGGGCGCGAGCCAGCTCACCTTCGACTCGATCCGGGTTGCCCCGGGCAGCGGGTTCACGCTGACCCCGAACCCCGCCAGTGTCGCAAGCGGGAGCCTGACGCTCAACGCCTTTAGTGCCACGGCGCTTGCCGCCTCCGGTCCGCTGTTCAACCTGTACTTCACCGCCGGGGCGAGCTCGGGTGGGACGCACGTGGCGCTCACGCCGACCGTAGCGGCCACAGACATGGCGCAGGATCTCCTCATGCAGCTCGCGGTGCGGAACGTGGACGTCTGCGTCGCCACGCGCGGCCTGTGGGGCGATGTCACGGACGACGGCACGGTGAACATCGTGGATGCGCAGCAGATCGCGCGGTTCAGCGTTGGGCTGAGCGTGGCGAACCCAACGGCACTGGCATCCCGTGGCGATGTGACGGCCGATGGGACGGTGAACATCATCGACGCGCAGCAGATCGCGCGGTTCAGTGTGGCGCTGAGTGCAGCGGTGCGAGTGAATGCGACGTGGCTGAGCGTCGCGCCCGTGGCGACGGTGGCGGTCGCACCGGCTGGGGACACGCTGGTGGTGGGTCAGGCGGTCGGGCTCGCCGCGGCGCTGCAGGACTCGACGACGGCGTCCGTCGCTGGCTGTTATCCGGTGACGTGGACGTCGAGCGACACGACGGTCGCGAAGGTGTCGAGTGCGGGGCTCGTGACGGGAATGGGGCCGGGAACGGCGACCATCACGGCGACGAGTGGAGGCAAGAACGCGACCGCCACGGTGACCGCGTTCGCATTGGGCAGCGCCACGCAGGTGGGGACCGCGGGCGGCGTCGTGCAGGCCACTGGCAGTGATGCGACGCTCAGCCTTCCCGCCGGTGCGCTCACATCGGGGTCACTGCTCTTGGCGCTGAAGGACTCGATCGGCTACTCGGGCGTGGACCGGCCGCTCGCAGACCGCGCGTACCTGCTGAGCGTCACGCCGATCGGCAGCCCAACCTGGGGCAGTGGTCAGGATGCAGTGCTGACGCTGCCAATCACGCAAGCGCTAGCGGCGGGGCAGGCCGCGGTGGTGAGTGTGGTCGTTGCGGGTGACACGATGTGGTTTCCCGCCGCAGTCACAACAGCCGCCGCGAGCGCAGCTCGTGTGGCAAGGCCCAGTCTTCGCTCCGCGGCGCCGAGCCTCTCGCCGGGCATCGCGCGGTCCGCCCCGTTGTCCCCGTCGCTCACGTCAGGTTTAGTCGCTTGGTTCAAGCTGCCGCAACAGGCCTTGGCCTGGATCACAAGCACGGCCAAAGGCGTCGGCGCGGGGGTAACGAATTGGGTGGCCACATTCGGCATAGGTTGGATGTCGACGTCCGATCTTCCGTGCGACCTGTCGACGTATCCCAGTTCCAAAGCGAGCCCCGCATGGCGGAGCATAGCTCCGATCAAAGGTGACCTCACGCACGATCCCCAGCAAACGCCCTTCTCCGGCAACGTCCAGGTCGTGCTCGTCGAAGGGATTAACCCCAACGTCGGCGACTGCAAGGATTTCACGCATAGCGGCACACGGAGCGAAGACTACTTCGAAAACCTGACGCCCGTCTTGAGAAACGGACTCGGCGACGCTTACACGCTGTGGGCCTTTACCTATCCAACGTCGAACCACCTCAGCCGGTCGGGTACGGCGTTGGCGGGCGACCTCGAGGCACTCTACTCGCTGTATCCCCTGTCCGACATCGTCATCGTCGCGCACAGCATGGGGGGCCTGGTTTCGCGGCTCGCCGCCGGGCAACTGAGCAGCGCGACCAAGGGCAAGCTCAAAGGCATCATCACGCTGGGTACGCCGCATCTCGGCGTTCCGCTGGCGAACCTCGGAACTGTTCTTACGGGAGACCCTTGGGCCCTTGGGGCGCTCGGGTTCAAAGCCTCCTGGGGTATGTCCGACCTGTACGCCGGAGTGCCGGACCAGCTCACGAAGGAAGCGACATTGTACGCCTACGCAGGGGACATCACTGCTAGATCCTTCGGATCGATGCCGGCCGCATTGTTAGATGACGGGCTGTGGATGCTACGGCTGGATGCGTGCGGAGTTTCGTACTCCCTTTGCCACAGCGATGGCATCGTTCCGGTTTCCTCGGCGACGCCCGCATTCATCATACACCAGTATCCGTCGTATTCGTACGATCACGTGGAGCTGCGAGCTGGTTTCCTTCACAGTGGTAGCGCGAGTGACCCACTGTACCTAAGCGTCATCAACGACATCAAGACCATCGCGCCCGTTCTGAGCGCGCCAGTTCCGGGCCGGGTGTCCGATCTAGCGGTCTCTGCAACGACGAGTTCGTCTGCGACGCTCTCGTTCACGCAGGTGAGTGACGGCGCCGGCGGAGCGGCGAACTACGAAGTGCGCTATGAAGCGGGACCGATCACCTGGGCGACCGCGACCGGCGTCGCAAACGGAACGTGTGCGACACCGATCTCTACGGGGGTCGGTGCCACGCTCACATGCACTGTACAGGGTTTGGTCCCGAACACCGCCTACAACTTCCAGATGGTCGCGTTCCGCGCAGTGTTCAACGGGGATGCGGTGTTTGGCGGTCTCTCGAACGTGGCTCCTGGTACAACGGCGCTCAGCGGGATCACATTCGCGTCGATAAGTGCTGGTGGCGATCACACGTGCGCTCTGACCGGAAACGGAGCAGCGTACTGCTGGGGTTCAAATACTGCCGGTCAGCTCGGGGACGGGACGACGACCAATCGATCGACGCCAGTTGCGGTCCAAGGCGGACTCACTTTCACGTCGGTTACAGCAGGGAAATCTCACACGTGTGGGCTGACTGGCACGGGAACCGCGTACTGCTGGGGGCTCAATAGTCTGGACTTTATGCAAGCAGGAACCGTGGGAGGCGGGCAGCTGGGGGACGGCGGGGCAGAATCTTGGCAGCCGATCCCGGTCGCGGTCCAAGGAGGCTTCGTTTTCACGAGTTTGAGTGCGGGATCTTACTCCACGTGTGGACTTACAAGCACTGGCGCGGCTTACTGCTGGGGCTCGAACTACCGTGGCCAGCTCGGGGACGGAACCCAGACGGAGCGTTTGGCCCCGGTCGCAGTGCAGGGCGGCCTAGCCTTTACCGGAATCACGGTTGCGTTCGAACACTCGTGTGCTTGGACGAACGCGGGCGTCGCCTACTGCTGGGGCGACAATGACTCCGGACAAGGCGGACTACCGGCAAGCGGGTTCCCGCGGCTCACACCCCACGCGGTTACTGGTGACTTGCTCTATGCGGCGCTGACGGTGGGTTTCCATCACACCTGTGGATTGACGCAAGAGGGCACGGCCTATTGCTGGGGAGCCAATTATGACGGTGCGCTCGGCGGTCCGGATCCGTTAAATCCTGGTCAGCAGGTCGCGGTCGAAGGCGGGCTGTCATTCGCCCGTTTGACCACGGGCGGCTTCGGATTCCACAACTGCGCGCTCGCAGCTTCGGCCGCGGCGTACTGCTGGGGTGAGAACGGGTATGGCCAACTCGGGGATGGTACGACAACGTCTAGCCGGCTCGCAAACGGTACGATATCACCACCGGCGGAGGTTCAGGCTGGTGTCGTATTCACAGTCCTGAGGGCGGGAGGATACCATACCTGCGGGCTAACCGGCGCGGGAGCAGCGTATTGCTGGGGGCGCAACGAGTCGGGACAACTAGGGGACGGCACGACCACCAATCGTCTAACACCGGCGCTGGTGATTCAGCCGTAGGGTGTTGGATCGTGAGTATTGATTAGGGCTTGACGCATCAGCGTTCGGATGAGAGACAGACGGCGCGGGTCGACCCCTATAGGCCGGCACACAATCGACACAGGTGTCCCGCTCGCCACCAGCCAAGACGCATGCGCGATCTGCCCGCTGCGTGTGCTTTGAGCCGCTTTATGGCTTGCACTCCAGCCAGAGAGCGAGCGCATAGGCGTCGCCCGGCGGTGCCTCTCGCGCGGAACCGGCAACTTAGCTAAGTTATGACTAACATGGAGGTAGGATGTCATGCACCAAGAAACCCGGCGCGAAGACGCCCAAGCGTTCCACCAAGCCGACCATCGTCAAGGTGCACGCCGCGAAGACGCATCTCTCGCGGCTGCTGCAGCGCGTCGCGCACGGCGGCCGAGTCCTGATCGCCAACGGCAATCAGGACCCGCGCTTCGAGCTGGTGCTCCTCCAGCCCGGACCTCAGCAGCACGCCACTCGACAATTCGGCGCGCTCCGCGGTGCCGTAACGGTCGATCAGCGCTTCTTCGAAACGTTGCCGGCGGCAGAACTGGAGGCATGGGAGCGATAGTGCGCTACCTGCTCGACACGCACGCCCTCCTCTGGTTCGTCGCCGGTGATGACGCACTGCCGGACCGCTCGCGCGCGCTGATCGCATCGCCCACGAACGACGTGTTCGTGAGCGCGGCAAGCGCGTGGGAGGTCGCCACGAAGTTCCGGATCGGCAAGCTGCCGGGGGCGGCGTTGCTCGCCCGGAACTTCGTCGATACGGTCGCCGGCCTCGGGTTCGCCCCGCTCGCCATCACGGCCGCTGCTGCGCAACGCGCGGGCGGCTGGGAGGTCGCGCACCGGGATCCGTTCGATCGCATCCTGGCCGCCCAGGCCGCGCTCGAACGGGTTCCGCTCATCACCAACGACACTTCGTTTGCTGCGTTCGGCGTCCAGACCGTCTGGTAGGGCTCATCTAGCGGCGTCCGGCCGCGGGCCGCCTGACCGCTTTGGTACTTTCGCCGTCTCAACAAACGGCCCGCCCGCGGGTTAAATAGATGGTGCGACGGCGCCCAGCCGCTGCCCCCGCCGCTCCCTCGATTCAGGACCGTGATGCCGAACCCGCTCGGCGCGCTGTTCGCGTTCTTCTTCAAGTACCGGCCGGCGGTCTTCCAGCAGGGAGACTTCGCCTTTGGTGCGCCCGCGCCGATCGGGCTCCTTCTGCTCGCCGGCGCTGCGATCGCCGTGCCGGCAGTGTGGAGCTACCTGCGCGTGCGCGGCAAGAGCACGCCACGCGACCGCTGGGTGCTGCGCGGCCTGCGGATCGCCGCGCTGATGGTTCTGCTCGCGTGTCTCCTCCGACCGATGCTGCTGCTGAACGCGGCCGTGCCGCAGAAGAACTTCGTCGGTGTGCTGATCGACGACTCGCGCAGCATGCAGATTTCCGACCGCGGCGGACGTCAGCGCGCGGACTGGGTTCGCGATTCGGTCACGGCGCCGAACAGCTCGCTGCTCAAGGCGCTGCGCGAGCGCTTCCAGGTGAAACTCTTCCGATTCGGAGCGACGGCCGAGCGGCTCGACGACGCGAGCCTCGCGCGCGCGGGTGAGCCCGGCGGGCTGCGGTTCGACGCGAACGAGACGAAGCTCGGCGCGTCGATCGAGGCCGCGCGCCACGAACTGGAGATGGTGCCGCTCTCGGGGCTCGTCGTCCTGACCGACGGCGCCGACAACTCCCGCGCGCCGATCGCCGACGAACTGCTCTCGCTCCGCGCGAAGCAGGTCCCGCTCTTCACGGTGGGAATCGGGTCCGAGCGATTCACTCGCGACATCGAGGTGCGCCGCGTGGAGACCTCGAGCACCGTGCTCAAGGGAAGCACGCTGGTGGCGGACGTCCTCATCCGCCAGCGCGGCTTCGACGGCGCCAAGGTGCCGCTTACGGTCGAGGACGATGGGCAGGTGATCGCCCGTGCGGAGATCGCCCTGCCGCCCGACGGCGATGTGGCGCCCGTACGCGTCGAAGTGAAGATGGCCCGCGCCGGGCCACGCCTGCTCACCTTCCGTATTCCGCTGCAGAGCGGCGAGCAGGTCACGCAGAACAACGCGCAACAGGCGCTTGTGCGCGTCCGGAACGCGCGCGAGAAGATTCTCTACGTCGAGGGCGAGCCGCGCTACGAGGTGCGCTTCGTGCGCGGGGCGGTCGAGGCGGACTCGAATCTCCAGCTCGTGACGCTGCTGCGCACCGCGGACCGGAAGTTCCTCCGCCTCAACGTCGACGGCCCGGAGGAACTCGCCGCCGGCTTCCCGGCCACACGCGGCGAGCTCTACTCGTACCGCGCGATCATCCTTGGCAGCATCGAGGCGAGCTTCTTCACGCACGCGCAACTCGCGATGCTCGCCGACTTCGTCAACGTGCGCGGTGGCGGCCTGCTCCTGCTCGGCGGACGGCGATCGTTCGCGGAGGGTGGCTACGCGGGTACTCCGCTCGCGGACGTCATGCCCGTGGTCGTCGAGGGAAACGCGACGGGAGACAGTGTGTCGTTCCTCGCGGACCTCACCGCGTCGCTGACACCGGGCGGCGCGTCGCACGCGGTCACGCAGGTCGCCGACGGCCAGGCCAAGTCGGCGGAACGCTGGAGGACGTTGCCGGCGGTGACGTCGGTCAACCGTATTCGGCGCGTGAAGCCCGGAGCTGTCACGCTGATCGAGGGAACGGTACCCAAAGCCGGTCGAGCTGGCGTTCCGAACGGCGAGCAGTTGCGCGGTTACGAACAGCCGCTGCTCGTCTACCAGCGATACGGTCGCGGCCTGTCCGTCGCCATGCCGATCCAGGACTCCTGGACGTGGGCGTTCGGCGCGGACATCCCCATCGACGATCCGACTTTCCCGACATTCTGGCGGCAGCTCCTGCGCTTTCTCACCTCGGATGTGCCGGGACGGGTGACAGTGCACGCCAGGACCGACCAGGTGAACCCGCGCACGCCGGTTAACCTTACCGCGGAAGTGGTGGACAGTGCGTTCCTGAGCGTGAACGACGCGCGAGTGGTGGCGCACGTCGCGGGGCCTGCGGGGCCGGTGCGCGACGTTCCGCTCGAGTGGGCCGTCGACCGCGATGGCGAGTATCGCGCGACGTTCACGCCCGACGAGCAGGGGATCTACTCGGTCCGCGTGGATGCGACGTCGCACGACGGCTCCGTGGCGAGCGACTCGATCTACGTGCGCGTGGCAGATCTCAATGCGGAGTACGTGGACGCCGAAATGCGTGCGTCGCTCCTCCAGCGCCTCGCGCGCGAGACCGGCGGCCGCTTCTATACGCCCGCGACGGTCTCGACCCTCGCAGAGGACGTCGCCATGAGCAAGCACGGCGTCACCGTCGCGAATGAGCTGGACCTGTGGGACATGCCGGTGAACTTCCTGTTGCTCGTCGCGTTGCTCTCCGCGGAGTGGGGCTACCGCAAGGTGCGAGGGCTCGCATGAGCGCTCTTCGCCTGTTGCTCCTCGCACTGCTTCTGCTGCCGTCCGCCGTCCGCCGTCTGCCGTCCCAGACACGCGTCCTCATCGTCAGCGGCCTTGGCGGCGAGCCGGCTTTCAGCGCGCGGTTTGCCGCCGATGCCGAGGGTCTCGCGGTGGCGCTGCACGACCGATTCGGCATTGCGGACGCGAACATTCTCTGGTACGGTGAGGACAGCGTCAATCACTCGCCGCATTTCCGCGGACAGTCCACCAAGCCCAACGTCTCGAAGGCAATCCTCGGCATCGCCGCGCGGGCAGAGCCGTCATCGCAGTTCGTCCTGGTGCTGATCGGACATGGCGCAGGCGAGGGACCGGAGACGCGCATCGACATCCCCGGTCCGGATCTCACCGCAACCGACTTCGCGCGGCTGCTCGCCGCGTTTCCGACGCAGCGGATCGCGTTCATCAATCTCACGAGCGCGAGCGGCGACATGATCCCGACGGTCACGGGCGCGAACCGCGTGATCATCACCGCCACCAAGACGGCGTTCGAGCGCAATGAGTCGCATTTCGCGCACTTCTTTGTGGAAGCGTTCGCGAGGGACGGCGCCGACACCGACAAGGACGGCCGCGTTTCGCTGCTCGAGGCGTTCCGCTATGCCGCGCTCGAGACGAAGCGGTTCTACGACAAGTCCAGCCTGATGCAGACCGAGCACGCGCAGCTCGCCGACGATGCCGCCAAAGAGGGGAGCGGTGCGCCAACCGGACGCGCGGGCGACGGTGCCCTCGCGCGGCGCTTCTTCCTCGACGCCGACAAGGCGTCCTCACTCGCCGCCTCCAATGACCCGCGGCTCGCGTCGCTGTACGCCGAGGAGTTCGCGCTGCAGGAGCAGGTGGGCCAGCTCGTCGCGAAGAAGACCGGAATGGCCGCCGACGCGTATGACACGGCGCTCGAGCCTCTGCTCATAGCACTTGCGCGAAAGGCGCGGGAGATCCGCGCGATGGAAGGCCGCGAATGAGCAGCCGCCTCTCGACTGCGCGCGTCCTCGACTGCACCGTCCGTGTGGCAGCTTGCACGGCCACCCGCGTGGCCGCCTGCGCCGCGCTCGCCTGGGCAACGCCCGCGCTCGCCCAGAACGCCCTCGGCGAGTCGCTGCTCGGTCACGGTAAGATCGCGGCCGCGGAAAGCGCGTTCGTTCGCGGTGTCGCGACGCACGAGCCGGACAGCCTCATGGCGGCCGCGAACCTCGCACGTCTTCATTTCAATCGCGGCGAGCGCGACCGCGCGATGAAGGAGTTCGACCACTTCATCGACGTCTACAACAGCAGCGTCGGCACGCTGACCAGCAGGGAGATGACCGCCGTCGGCATCGCCTGCCAATACCTCGGCCTCGACGCACCGGAGCTGTTCAAGGATGCGCTCAAGTCGTTCGATCGCGCGATCATGCTGGACAAGTCGAACATCGACGCGAAGATCGCCGTGGGCGAGCTCTTTCTCGAGAAGTACAACAGTGCCGACGCGCAGACGGCGTTCGAGGAGGTTCTCGCGACGAACCCGTCCGAACCGCGTGCACTGCTCGGCGAGGCCAAGCGGCGGTACTTCGATTCGCAGCCCGGCGTCGATTCGCTGATCGCCCGCGCACTCGGGATCAACCCGAACTACGTCGAAGCGCGCACACAACGGGCGCAGTTGCTGCTCGAGATCGAGGAGAACGCGCTTGCGCAGAAGGAAGCCGAGCGCGCGCTCGGCGTGAATCCCGCCTCGTCGGAAGCACTCGCGGTGCTGGCGGCGGCGAAGTACGTCGCGGGCGACACGAAGGGATACGAGGAGATCCGGCAGCGCGCGCTCGCGCTGAACCCGGCCAACGCCGAGTTCTACGCCACGATGTCGTCCGCGGCGAGTCGCATCAGGCTGTACGCGGTGGCCGCCGACTTCGCCAAACAGGGAATCGCGGCGGATCCGAAGAACTGGGAAGCGCACGCCCTGCTCGGCATGAACCTGCTCAGACTCGGAAGGATCCGTGAAGGCCGGAGCAGCCTCGAGGCGTCGTTCACGGGCGACCCGTACAACGTCTGGGTCAAGAACACGCTCGACCTGCTCGATACGTTCGGCAACTACGACGAGACCACCGACGGCAAGTTCACGACGATGATCGAGAAGAGCGAGTCGCCGATCTTCTCGATCTACCTGCGCGACCTCGCCGAGCGCGCGTACGCGACGTTCCAGCAGCGGTACCAGTTCACGCCGGTGCCTCCTATCCGGATCGAAGTGTACAAGAGCCACGCCGACTTCTCCGTGCGCACTGTGGGCCTCGCCGGCCTCGGCGCGCTCGGCGTGAGCTTCGGCACCACGCTCGCCTTTGACTCGCCCGCGGCCAAGGACGCCGGCCCGTTCAACTGGGGCTCGACGGTCTGGCACGAGCTCGCGCACACCTTCACGCTCGGACTCACCGATCAGCACGTGCCGCGCTGGCTCTCCGAGGGGCTGTCGGTGTACGAGGAACACCATGCGCGCGCGGGATGGGGATCGAACGTGACGGTGGATTTCCTCGACGCCTTCGCCGCCGGCAAGCTGGTGCCCGTGAGCCGGATGAACGACGGCTTCATGCGCCCAGCGTATCCGGAGCAGGTGATCCTGTCGTACCATCAGGCGTCGGTCGTCTGTGACCTCATCGCGCGCGACTACGGTGAGAAGGCGCTGCTGCAGATGCTGCTCGAGTACAAGGCCGGCCGGACCACGGCCGAAGTGTTCCAGAAGGTATTGGGGATGGATCCAAAAGCGTTCGACCGCAAGTTCGATGCGTACCTACGCGAGCGTTATGCGGGCCCGCTCGCGGCGCTCAAGGACACGCTGAAGGCGGGAACCGAGACACTGCCGGCGGAGCTGCTCGCGCAGGCGAACGCGTCACCGGGCAGCTATCGCATCCAGATGCTGGCTGCTGAGGTGATAGCGAAGATGGGGCAGACGGATACGGCGATCATGCTGCTCGAGCGGGCACGCGCGCTTTTTCCGGAGTATGGAGGCGGCGACGGCCCGTACGCGGGACTCGCACAGCTGTACACGGCGAAGGGCGATTCGAAGAAGGCCGCCGACGCGCTATCTCAGTATGTGCTGCACAACGAGACGGACTATGCGTCGCATCTCGAACTGGCGCGGCTCAGGACGGCAGGCGGAGACGCAGCCGGCGCGGCGGACGCGCTCGATCGCGCGCTGTACATCGATCCGTACGACATCGCGGTCCACCAGCAACTCGCCGACCTCTACCACGGGCTCGGCGACAAATTGAAGACCGTGCGCGAGCGGCGTGCCGTGGTCGCGCTCGCGCCCGCGGACAAATCCGAGGCGTACTACCAGCTCGCGCTCGCGTACCACGAGGCCGGCGACGACTCGGGCGCGCGGAAGGCGCTGCTGCGATCGCTGGAAGAAGCGCCGAATTACGTGAGGGCGCAGGAACTGCTGCTGGACATTGTGGATGGGAAGAAGCCGTAAGAGAGCCGGAAGCCGGAAGCCGGAAGACCGATGACCGATGACCGAACAGAATCGCAGGGACGCCCGTCCTTTAGGCAGCACTTACTTCAACGAGAAATCTCCGTGGCCGCGACCTCAACGAATCCAGCCCTCGAGTCCTCCGACGACATTGCGCACGCCGACCGGCTCAAGGCCGGGTGCGACCAGATTCGCGCGGAACTGCGCAAGCTGATCGTCGGCCAGGACGGCGTGATCGAGCTGATCCTGCTGTCGATCCTCACGGGAGGCAATAGCCTCGTCATCGGCGTGCCCGGCCTCGCGAAGACGCTGCTCATCAACACGTTCGCGAAGGCGCTCGACCTCAAGTTCTCGCGCATCCAGTTCACGCCCGACCTGATGCCAAGCGACATCACGGGCACCGAGATCATCCAGGACGATCCGGACACCGGACGCCGCCACATGGTGTTCGTGCCGGGGCCGATCTTCGCCAACATCGTGCTCGCCGACGAGATCAACCGCACGCCGCCCAAGACGCAGGCTGCGCTCCTCGAGGCGATGCAGGAACATCGCGTGACGGTGCAGGGGCAGACCTACACGCTGGATGAGCCGTTCTTCGTCTTTGCGACGCAGAACCCGATCGAACTCGAAGGAACCTACCCGCTCCCCGAGGCGCAGCTCGACCGCTTCATGTTCGAGATCGTCATCGACT
>OCZT010001700.1_pt1 | contig 22752 bp, 25 predicted proteins | sample 1539031 | NCBI WGS metagenome assembly OCZT01 (sample SAMEA3539308, study PRJEB22396) | soil metagenome | biome: tundra; feature: field; material: soil | place: USA | collected 2010-05 | depth 0.15 m | reverse complement strand
TTTGGTGGGCGCACCAGGGCTCGAACCTGGGACCCGATGATTAAGAGTCATCTGCCTTCCCGCGTGGGGGCACGTCAAATCGAAAACTCGAACCAAGATATGTGGTACGAAGCGTGGTACGAGCTATTTTCACTTTTTGGAAAATGCGAGAAGTGGCCATTTTTGCTGGTAGCGGGAGAGGGACTCGAACCCCCGACCCCAGGATTATGATTCCCGTGCTCTAACCAGCTGAGCTACCCCGCCACGACGTCCGCCATCGAGGCTTTATATACCGCAGTCGCGAACGCGCGGCATATAAGAAGCCGGTCAAGGGCATGTCAAGCAAACCCGGCCATTCCGCCAAGTCCTTGCAGTCAGCGCTTATTTCGGCCGGACGTCGGGATCGCCACCGGGGCTGCCGGGCGGAGGAATTACGGGTGTATTACCGCTATCTGGCGTCGGTGCGCGGATTTCCGGATCGATGCCCGCGGGCGGGCACAGTACGCCGCCGGATCTCGCCAGTTTATCGCCAAGCGGCTCGGCCCGCTGGCCGGTGGTGCCGCCTTCCGGCGCAATGGTGCCCCGCGGCGGCACCGGTCGCATGGGTGCGCAGTCATTTGCGCGCGCGGGCGCAGGCGGTGCCGTTTGCGCCGGTGGCGTCGCCGGCGCAGGCGGCGCTTGCGCGTTGGCAGCGCCGGATGCCGCCGTCAGCACGCCCAAGAGAAAGAGTGAGTATTTCGTTCGCATGCAAAAGAAACGACCCGCCGGCGCAGATGTTCCCCGCGAAAGCGGCACGCCTTCAGGATTTGCGGTAGCGGATCAGCGAAAAATGCCCCATCGGCGGCATCGGGCGGCGCTCGGTCAGGCTGACGCCGCCATGTTTTGCCGCCCAATCGGCCAGCCGCGCCCATGGAAATTCCGGACGCCAGCCGAGCCGCCGCGCCAGCGGTGCGAACGCCAGTTCGAAGATGCGGCGCGGGCCGCTCTCGGCGCCGATGTGATTGACCAGAATAAGTTCGCCGCCGGGTTTCAGCACCCGGATGAAATCATCGAGCGTGGCTTCGGGATCGGGCACCGCGGTGATGACATATTGCGCCACCACCGCGTCGAAAGACGAATCCGCGAAGGCCAAACTCTTGGCGTCCATGACTGCGAGCGTTTCGACATTGCCAAGACCCAGCGCACGCACGCGCTGCTGCGCCTTGCGCAGCATCGGCTCGGAAATATCGACGCCGCACAATTTCGTGGTGCGCGAATAATCCGACAGCGACAATCCGGTGCCGACGCCGACATCGAGAATCCGCCCGCCGATCTTGTCGGCCTCGGCGATGGTCGATTGGCGGCCGTGGTCGAAAACCTTGCCGAACACCAGATCGTAGACCGGCGCCCAGCGCCCATAAGCCTTTGCGACCCCTGCGCGGTCGATATCTGAAGCCATGCCCCTGCCCTGAAATTTTAGCCGCGCATTGCCTCGACGAGGGGCTGCGGCCGCAGCGCGCCTTTAGTCCTTGCGCTCTTCGCGGTCGCGCTTTGGATGAATCCGCCGCCGAGCACGCGCGCCTGGCCCAAGGGTGCATCGTAAAACACGCAGGCCTGGCCGGGGGATACGCCCTCTTCGCCTGCGACGAGTTCGACTTCGTAACCGCCGTCAACCGCGCGCAGCCACGCCGGCTGCGGGGCGCGGGTCGATCGCACACGCACGAAAATCTCGAGGCCCTCGCCGACCGCGCGGTCGAGCGCGCCGTCGCCGATCCAGTTGATATCGCGCAACACGATGCGATCCATCCGCAATGCCTCGCGCGGCCCCACCACGACGCGGCGACTGGCTGCCTCTAACCGCACCACGTACAGCGGCGCGCTGGAGGCGATGCCCAATCCCCGCCGCTGGCCGACGGTGAAATGAACGATGCCCTGATGCCTGCCGATGGCGCGGCCGTCGAGATCGACGATGTCGCCGGGCTCGATCGCATTCGGCCTCAACCGGCCGATGATGTCGGTATAGCGTCCGGTCGGCACGAAGCAGATGTCCTGGCTGTCCTGTTTGTCCGCGACTGTAAGGCCGAAGCGCCGTGCCAGTTCGCGCGTCTGCTGTTTGGTCATGTCGCCCAACGGAAAGCGCAGATAGTCGAGTTGCTCGCGCGTGGTCGCGAACAGGAAATAGCTCTGGTCGCGATCGGCGTCGGCGGCGCAGACCAGCGCGCGCGATCCATCGCTCAAGCGGCGCGATGCCACATAATGTCCGGTGGCGAGCGCCGACGCGCCGAGTTCGCGCGCGGTCGCCAGCAGATCGCGAAACTTGATCGAGCGGTTGCACTCGATGCAAGGCACCGGCGTCTCACCCGAGGCGTAGCTGTCTGCGAAATTGTCGATCACCGACTCACGAAAACGGCTCTCGTAGTCCAGCACGTAATGCGGGATGCCGATCCGCTCGGCGACATTGCGTGCATCGTGGATGTCCTGCCCGGCACAGCAGGCGCCCTTGCGATGGGTGGCCGCCCCGTGATCGTAAAGTTGCAGCGTGATGCCGACGACGTCATAACCCTCGGCTTTCAACAGCGCGGCCGTCGCCGAAGAATCGACGCCGCCGGACATGGCGACGACGATCCTTGTGTCCTGTGGACGGCCTTCAAGATCCAGACTGTTGAGCATGGTTCCGGTCATTGATGCGATCGCGGCGGCATCAAACGCTTCGCGATCAGGAAGCCATTTTGCGATTAGAAAGCCCATTTGCGGTTAGAAAGCCACTCTGAGCTTAGAAAGCTCTGGAGCGCTTCCGGCAAAGCGGGTTCGCTCTATCGGAAACGGCTGAAAAGCTGCTCTTTAATATAGGCCGTATTCTCGCGAGGCAATCACGCCCCGGCTCTTTTGCCGGGCGCAAACGGCAAATCTTGCCGCCGGGCAGAAAAGGGGATCGTCGCCGCGTCCCCGTAGTTTTCCTGATGCTCACATAAGATATTGAAATATATAGGCATTTTTTAGAACCGAGGGTGGCCCAGTCTTTGCTGATGATAGGCTAGATCCATCGCGAGAGGCCGCCCGTGTACAGCGTCACGCCAGAAGCACCAACAAACGTGTCTTTCCAAGGCCCGCCACAAAGGTCCGTCAGGTCCGACCCATCGTCCGGAAACGATCGTTTCGGGGCGCTGGTCGACAGCAGCGCGGCCGCCGACACCGGCAACGATCGCGCGACCTCAACGGCACAGCAGCAATCCGCATCGCAGCGCCGCTCCGACGACGCGGCGGCAACCGCTGATAACACACGCTCGCGCGACGCCGCGTCTTCCGACCAAGCCGCACGGAACAATTCGGACGATCGCGACGCCACGGCCAGACAGCTCTCCGACTCCAATGCCGCCGCCAGCGCCGCCGCCAACACTGCTGCGGTCCAGCGGTCCAAGGCGAAGTCCAGCGCCTCGAAAGCCGGCACCGAAAAATCAACCGACAAGCCGGCTTCCGACAGCACTTCCGCAGCCGATTCTTCAGCTGTTCCTGCCGCCTCAGCGAAGCAAGATGGACCGTCCGCGATAACGCCGAACGCTGTCGCCGTTGCGATTCCCGTCATTATCGCATCGACGGATGTTCCTGCTGCAACGCCTGCACCCGGCAATGCCACGGCGCCGCTGGCGATTGCGGCGGCGGCAATCGCAGCCAGTTCGCCGGCATCAGCCGCACCGGCTGCACCGGCTGCATCGTCAGCGCAGACCAAGATCGATTCCGGCGCTGCCGCCGCCATGACCGCATCAACAGCTGCTACCGCATCGGCAGTTGCTACCGGATCGGCAGTTGCTACCGCATCCACCGCAACCACCGCAGCCGCGGCCGCGACTGCAAAGATCGCTGCCCAAGCGGCGGCAAGCGAGGTGGTCGCCACGCCCGTCAACCAGAAGGGAACGCAGACCGATGCAACCGCGGCGCCCGATGTGGCATTGACCGCGGCCGTTGCCGCGACGGCGCCGGTTGCATCGAAAACTACGCTGCTCAAGTCTCCGGTCGCGGCGCAAACGAAGACCGCGGCATCGGGTGCGCCAGATACCAATTCGGGCACATCAGATCCGTCCGCAACGGCCACAGCGGCCGAGCCGGCTCACAACAGCATCGCGCAACAACCGGCCGTCGCGGCCGTCGCGGCCAAGCAGGAGGCCGGAAACGGCCTCGGTGACGCGGCGAAAGCAGATGCCTCCGCCAGCCCCTCATCGACATCAACGGCTATCGTGGCGGCCCACGAGCATTCGGCGGTCATCGAGACGGGACATGCGCCAACCGATTCATCGGACACAGGCGCTCAGGCGACGGCCCAGATCCAGCCGCAGCTCCCCTCCGCGGCGGCCACGGCCGCCCCGATGGGACCATTGAGCGTCACGGCGGCAACGAACGCGGCTGTACCATTGAGCGGGCTCGCGCTTGAGATCGCGGTCTCGGCGCGAAGCGGCAAGAGCCGTTTCGAAATCCGGCTCGATCCGGCCGATCTTGGCCGCATCGATGTTCGCATCGATGTCGATCGCAACGGCCAGGTGACTTCGCATTTGACGGTCGAAAAGCCGGAAACGCTGTCAATGTTGCGCCAGGACGCGCCCCAGCTGCAGCGCGCGCTGGATGACGCCGGACTCAAGACCGGCAACGGCGGCCTGCAATTCAGCCTGCGCGACCAGTCCTCTTCCGGCCAGAACAACGGCAACGAAACCGGCCGCAACGCCCAGCGACTGGTCATCAGCGACGAAGACACGGTTCCCGCGGCGGTCGCGGGACGAACATATGGCCGCGTGCTCGGATCGAGCAGCGGCGTGGACATCAGGGTCTGAGGAGACGGACATGACAACAACAGCAGCAGGCGTGGCCAGCCAGGTCGTTTCGGGGACGACGCCCCTACCGACCGCATCTTCGTCAGGCTCCTCGGGGGCCAGTCTGAGTTCGACTACGAACTCTACGCTCGCCGGAAACTTTCAAACGTTTCTGACGCTGCTGACGACGCAATTGCAGAACCAGAATCCGCTCGATCCGCTGGACACCAACCAGTTCACCCAGCAACTCGTGCAATTCGCGGGCGTCGAGCAGCAACTCAAGACCAACGATCAGCTGACGACGCTGGTCTCGCTGCAGCAGACCGCCCAATCGACGCAGGCACTGACCTTCGTCGGCAAGACCGCGGTGGTTGACGGCAGCACCGCCGCCCTGACCAACGCCTCGGCGACCTGGAATCTGGGTGTTAAGACGAATTCCAACGTGACCATCTCGATCGCCAACAGCACCGGGCAAACCGTCTTCACCGGCAGCTACAATGTCAACGCCGGCAACAACCAGCCCTTTACCTGGGACGGCAAAGGCAACGACGGCACGCAGTGGCCGGATGGCAGTTACAAGCTGACCGCTACCGCAGCCGACACCGCGGGCAATCCCGTGGGTGTCTCCACCCAGATACAGGGCGTGGTCGATTCGGTGGATCTCACCCAGTCGCCGCCTTTGCTGTCGATCAACGGCCAAACCTACACGGTCAACCAGGTCAAGAGCATCGCCAACTGATCTCCTGGCCTGCAACGCCGTGGCTCGCGCGATCGGGCCTGCCAATAAATTATCAATTCATTCACAGTCTGCCTCAGCCCGGCGTCTCCCGACGCCGGGCTCAAAGGTTCTGGAGGCATTTTCAAGGAGATTCTCATTGAAGCCTCGGGCTTAGGCAAATTTTAAGTCGCGGGGCGTAGGTTGTCACAGTGAGTTCAGTGGTTGAGAGTTTGTGAGTACGCCATGACAGAACCCCATCGCCCGAGGGTAAAATACGTCATCGGGCCTGACGGCAGTCCGTTAACAATTGCGGATTTGCCCGCGCCCGGGACCAAACGGTGGGTTATTCGCCGTAAGGCCGAAGTCGTTGCCGCTGTCCGCGGCGGCCTGCTCTCCCTTGAGGAGGCCTGCAGCCGTTACACGCTGACCGTCGACGAGTTCCTTTCCTGGCAGTTTTCCATCGATCAGCATGGCCTTGCCGGACTGCGCACCACCCGCATCCAGCAATATCGCCAATAAGCGCTGTTCCGGACCGACGGCATTTGATGGAAATCGGCTTCGTCTTGCGAAGCCAATTTTTTTCATTCTCAACTTTCGCCCCGGCCCTTAACCATCGTTAACCATATCGAAACCATCCCATAGGCAATAATTGCCCAGTCGGCTCTTGGGGCCGAATCTCAGGGGCGGTTGGTTTGCAGGGTCTTGTAGGCTTCCTAAAAGGTCTGGGCGCTTCGCGGTTGATGGCGATGGTCGCGGTGACAACCGCGCTGATCGCATTCTTCGCGTTTGTCATCATGCGCGTCACCACGCCGCAGATGACCACCCTCTTTAGCGACCTCAGCGTCGAGGACTCCTCCGGCATCATCAAGGACCTCGAACGCCAGGCCATTCCCTTCGAGCTGCGCAACGATGGCGCCGTGATCATGGTGCCGAAGGACAAGGTCACGCGGCTGCGCATGAAGCTCGCCGAGGGCGGCCTGCCCAAGGGCGGCGGCGTTGGCTACGAGATCTTCGACAAATCCGACGCCCTCGGCACCACCAGCTTCGTCCAGAACATCAATCATCTGCGCGCCCTTGAGGGCGAGCTCGCCCGTACCATCCGCGCCATCGACCGCGTCCAGGCGGCCAGGGTCCATCTGGTACTGCCCGAGCGGCCGCTGTTTTCGCGCGAGACGCCCGAACCGTCCGCCTCGATCGTCGTGCGCGTGCGCGGCGCGCTCGAACCGCAGCAGATTCGCGCCATCCGCCATCTGGTCGCCTCCGCCGTCAGCGGCCTGAAGCCGCAGCGGGTGTCGATCGTCGATGAAACCGGTCAATTGCTCGCCGACGGCGCCTCCGGCGACGCCGATAACTCCATTGGGGACGAGCGCCGCGCCGGCTTCGAGAAGCGGATGCGCAATCAGATCGAGGCAATCGTGTCGTCGGTGGTCGGCGCCGGCCGCGCCCGCGTCCAGCTCTCGGCCGACTTCGACTACAACAAGGTTACCCAGACCTCGGACCGCTTCGACCCCGAAGGCCGGGTCCTGCGCTCGAGCCAGACCCGGGAAGAATCCAGCGCGAGCGCCGACAATACCGGTCAGGTCACCGTCAATAACGAATTGCCGGGCAATCAGAACAAGGACAATGCGACGCCCGCGCGCGACCAGAGCAAGAAAACCGAAGAAACCAACAACTACGAAATTTCCCGCACCACCAAGACCGAAGTGACCGAGGCCGGACGGGTCAACCGCATCTCGGTCGCGGTGCTGGTCGACGGCAGCTATTCCAAGAACGACAAAGGCGAAATGGTCTATCAGGAACGCGGCAAGGAACAGCTGGACCGCATCGCGGCGCTGGTGCGCTCGGCGATCGGCTTCGATCAGAAGCGTGGCGACCAGGTCGAGGTCGTTAACCTCAAATTCGCCGAAGCGCCGGCAGTCGTTCCGATCGCCGAGCCGACGGGACTGCTCGGCATGCTGCAGTTTACCAAGGACGACGTGATGTATGTGATCGAACTCGGCGTCATGATGCTGCTTGGTCTTATGGTGTTGTTCATGGTGATCCGGCCGCTGGTCAGGCGCATCCTCGCTTCCGAAGTGATCCCCTCGCCCGCGAGCGAGGTGCCGGCGCTGACCGACGGCAGCGCACCGGCCGTGCCCGGCCAGAATCTTGTTGCCAACGCCACCGCGCAGATGATCGACGTCGCCCAGGTTCAGGGTCAGGTTCATGCGCAGTCGGTACATCGCGTCGGCGAACTGGCCGAGCGAAACCCGAACGAAACCGCTTCCATTGTTCGTCAATGGCTCACGGAGCCGGTGACCTGATATGGCCGTACCGCAAACCACAAACGCCAACGATATCGCCACCGTCATCGCGACGCTGGCGAGCCGTCAGGGCAATCGCCCGAAAGGGGCGGCGATGAGCGGCCCGAAACGGGCCGCGGTCCTGATGCTGGCGCTTGGAGAACAATATGGCGGCAAGGTCTGGTCGCTGCTCGACGATGATGAAGTGCGCGAACTGTCGATGGTGATGTCGACGCTCGGCACCGTCGAGGCCGATATCGTGGAAGACCTGCTGCTCGAATTCGTGTCGCGGATGTCGGCGTCCGGCGCGTTGATGGGAACCTTCGACGGCACCGAACGGCTGTTGCAGCAGTACCTGCCCCCGGAGCGCGTGACCGGCATCATGGACGAAATTCGCGGACCCGCGGGCCGCAACATGTGGGAAAAACTCTCCAACGTCCAGGAAGAGGTGCTCGCCAACTATCTCAAGAATGAATATCCGCAGACCATCGCCGTGGTGCTGTCGAAATTGAAGCCGGAGCACGCCGCACGGGTGCTCGCGATCCTGCCCGAGGACATGGCGCTGGATGTGGTCGGCCGCATGCTGAGAATGGAGGCGGTGCAGAAGGAAGTGATCGAGCGCGTCGAACAGACGCTTCGCACCGAATTCATGTCGAATCTTTCGCAGACCCGCCGTCGCGACGCCCACGAGGTGATGGCCGAGATCTTCAACAATTTCGACCGCCAGACCGAAACCCGCTTCATCACCTCGCTGGAAGAGGAAAACCGCGAGTCCGCCGAACGCATCAAGGCGCTGATGTTCACCTTCGACGACCTCGTCAAGCTGGACGCCGCATCGGCGCAGACGCTGATGCGCAACATCGACAAGGACAAGCTCGGCATCGCGCTGAAGAGCGCCAACGAGGATGTCCGCGGGTTCTTCCTTGGCCACATGTCATCCCGCGCCGGCAAGATGCTGCTGGACGACATGGCAGCACTTGGACCGGTACGATTGCGCGACGTCGACGAGGCGCAGGCGCTGCTCGTCAATCTCGCAAAGGACCTCGCGGCCAAGGGCGAAATCATGCTGACCAAGAACCGCGCCGACGACGAGCTGGTATACTGATGGCCGCCCCCGCAAAATTCCTGTTCGACATGGACTTCTCCCCGCCGGACAAGACGCGCGAGCGGCCCGCCACGCCGTCGGAAATAGCGCAGACGATCGCGTCGGCCGAGGCCCGCGCCTATCGCGACGGTTACGAGGCCGGGCAGCGCGAGGCGAAGGCGGAAAGCGACCGCCGCACCGCGCTGGCGCTTGAGGAGATCGGAATCGCCGTTCAAGGCATCGCGGCGCGCTTCTCCGGCATCGAAATTCGAATGGAAACCGAAGCCGTCGATGTCGCGGTCGCCGTGGCGCGCAAGCTGTGCAGCGAGTTGATTTCCAACGAGCCGCTTGGCGAGATCACCGGGCTGGTGAGCGATTGTTTCTCCCACCTGGTCTCGACGCCGCATCTCGTGGTCCGGGTCAACGATTCCCTCTACGAGGCCGCGCGCGAGCGGATCGAGCGGCTGGCGAAACAGGGCGGCTTCGAGGGCCGCCTTGTGATTCTGGCAGAGCCGGAAATCGAGACCGGCGATTGCAAGATCGAGTGGGCCGATGGCGGCGTAGTGCTGGAGCGCGCCGCGATCGAGGCAAAGATCAACGAACTTGTCGGGCGCTACATGGCGTCCCGCGACCCCGCCGGAACCACGGCCATGAGGATTGAACCATGAGTGACACCGACGCACAGGTTCCGCTTCCGGATCTCAACGCCGCTGACGCGCCGCCGATCGATGACGTGGCATATCTCGAGGACGAACAGGCTTCGCGGGTCGCAGCCGACTTGGAAGCCGTGTTCGACGTGCCGGTGCAGGTCTCGGCCGTGCTCGGCCGCTCGAAGATGGATGTCGGCGAACTGCTGAAGCTCGGCCCCGGCACCGTGCTCGAACTCGATCGCCGCGTCGGCGAAGCCATCGATATCTACGTCAACAACCGGTTGGTGGCGCGTGGCGAGGTGGTTCTGGTGGAAGACAAGCTTGGCGTGACCATGACGGAAATCATCAAGGCGGAACGCGCCTGAGGCTTTTTTTGGCGATACGCGCTTAACAGGCGCGAACAGACGAACAGGAGATTACCATGCGGCTTCTCATCGTTGGCACACTGAAGGGCCAGCTTACGACCGCCACCAAGATCGCCATGGACAATGGCGCCTCCGTTACGCACGCGGAGGACCACGAACAGGCAATGCGCGTGTTGCGCGGCGGCAAGGGCGCCGACCTGTTGCTGGTCGATGTCGCCCTCGACATCCGCGATCTGGTGATGCGGCTGGAAGCCGAACACATTCACGTACCGATCGTCGCCTGCGGCATCTCCAATGACGCCCGCGCCGCGGTCGCCGCGATCCACGCCGGCGCCAAGGAATACATCCCGCTGCCGCCCGATCCGGAATTGATCGCCGCGGTGCTCGCCGCCGTCGCCAACGATTCACGCGATCTGGTCTACCGCGACGAAGCGATGGCCAAGGTGATCAAGCTGGCGCAGCAGATCGCCGGCTCCGACGCCTCCGTCATGATCACCGGCGAATCCGGTACCGGCAAGGAAGTGCTGGCGCGCTATGTCCACACCCGCTCCAACCGCGCCAAGAAGCCGTTCATCAGCATCAATTGCGCGGCTATACCCGAGCATCTGCTCGAATCCGAATTGTTCGGCCACGAGAAGGGCTCTTTCACCGGCGCCGTTGCACGGCGTATCGGAAAATTCGAGGAAGCCACCGGCGGCACGCTGCTGCTGGACGAAATCTCCGAAATGGATGTGCGGCTGCAATCCAAATTGCTGCGCGCAATCCAGGAGCGCGTGATCGACCGCGTCGGCGGCACCCGGCCGGTAGCGGTCGATATCCGCATCATCGCGACCTCGAACCGCAACCTGGCCGACGCCGTGCGCGAAGGAACATTCCGGGAGGACCTGCTGTTCCGGCTCAACGTCGTGAACCTGAAGATACCGCCGCTGCGCGAACGCCCGGCCGATATTCTCGAACTGGCGCAGCACTTCGCCAAGAAATATGCCGACGCCAACGGCGTGCCGGTGCGAACGATCTCCGCGGATGCAAGGCGGGTGCTGACGTCCAACCGCTGGCAGGGCAACGTCCGCGAGCTGGAAAATACCATGCATCGTTCGGTGCTGATGGCGCAGGGCGACGAGATCGGCGTGGACGCCATTCTGACGCCGGACGGCGACCGTCTCGACCTCGCCAAGACCGTGCCGGCGGTGGCGCACGCCACCTTCGCCGCCGAACAGGTGACCCGCGCACTGGTCGGCCGCACCGTCGCCGATGTGGAGCGCGATCTCATTCTGGAGACGCTGAAGCATTGCCTCGGCAATCGGACCCACGCCGCCAATATCCTCGGCATCTCGATCCGCACGCTGCGCAACAAGCTGAACGAATACGCCGACGGCGGATTGCCGATCACGCCGGCAGGCGCCGGCGAGTATCATCGGGTCGCCGCGACCGTGTGATCAGGACGTCACCGCCGTCATTGCGAGGAGCCGGAGGCGACGAAGCAATCCAGTCTTTACGGTCATATTCTGGATTGCTTCGCGGAACCTGTCATCGGGCGCGCATTCGCGCGACCCGTTGGCTCGCAATGACGCTGGTGTTTTCAAGGCGCTCTAAGAATAATTTGGTGCGTCGGGTTTGCGGAAAATGTGGATCGGATCGCCCGGCCGCAGGTCGCGTCCGGTGAATGCCGCATAGGCGTAGACCGCGAGGTAACCGATCGCGAGCGCGCCGATCCCGTAAAAAGCCCAGAGCGCGATGCGTTTCATCAGGTGAGGGCGCGGCGCAGGGCCACCCGGGCGACATGCCGCTGCCACAGCCACAGCAGCGGCGCGAAGATCAGCTCCCCCGCCAGACCGATCATGATGCCGACGGTCGGCACGCCGTGGCCGATCACCGCCATCAGCCGCGGAACGGCGCCGAGCACCAGAATGAACGTTATCAGCGAAATCCGCTCGCCGTGCCGCTCAATATCCGGAATCGACGACCAGTAAACCAAGCCGATCGCGAGCAGCGTTCCCTTGAGAAAGCGGATGTAGCTGTCCATCACCACATTGCCGGACAGATCCATGAAGGTCGCGCCGAAGAAAACGCCGGCCAGCCCGAATCCGACCAGTACCAGACCCGCTGAGGCGAAGGCGATCTGAAGAAGTTTGCGTTCCATCGCGTGACCTGATCTCCCCTGCATCGCAGGACATTGGGGAGCTTTTAGGCTGCGAATGGAAAAAAGGCCACCTTTCGGGAGCGGCGTTCCATATCCAGCACGCGTCCGATCACGACCAGACAGAGGGCTGAACCGCGCGAACCCCGGGCTAACAATCGAAGTCGTTTTATGGCACACCGTGCTGCGCTGAAAAACCGTATCGCCTCCGAGTTCAACATGCCCGCACCCAAGCCGCCTGCCTTCGAAACCCTCAGCCTTCATGCAGGGCAACATCCGGATCCGATCACCGGGGCGCGCGCCGTCCCGATCTATCAGACCACATCCTATGTCTTTCAGGATTCCGAACACGCCGCGGCGTTATTCAACCTCGAACGCGCGGGACACATTTATACCCGCATCTCAAATCCCACGACGGCCGTGCTCGAAGAGCGGCTCGCCGCGCTGGAGGGCGGTGTCGGCGCCATCTGCACGGCGAGCGGGATGGCCGCGCTGCATCTGGCAATTGCGACCCTGCTTAACGCCGGTGGCCACATCGTCGCCTCTTCCTCGCTATATGGCGGCACCATCAATCTGCTCACCCATACGCTGCCACGTTTCGGCATCACGACCACTTTCGTCAAGCCGCGTGCACTGGACGAATTCCGCGCAGCGATCCGCTCCAATACCCGGCTGATCATCGGCGAGACCATCGGCAATCCCGGTCTCGAAGTGCTGGACATACCGAATGTCGCACAAATCGCGCATGACGCAAAAATCCCGCTGCTGATCGACAACACCTTTGCGACCCCCTACCTCAGCCGTCCGATCGAGCTTGGCGCCGACATCGTCATGAATTCTGCCACCAAGTGGATCGGCGGCCATGGCATCGCCATCGGCGGCGTGATTGTCGATGGCGGCCGGTTCGACTGGCGCGCTTCCGGCAAGTTTCCGGCCCTGACCGAGCCCTATGCCGGGTATCACGGCATCGTCTTCGACGAGCAATTCGGTCCGGCCGCGTTCATCATGCGGGCACGCACCGAAGGCCTGCGCGACTTTGGCGCCTGCCTCTCGCCCACCAATGCCTTTCAACTGCTGCAGGGTGTCGAGACGCTCGGCATTCGAATGGACCGCCACATCGCGAACACGCATACGGTGCTTGAGTTCTTGACGGCGAACAAGGCGGTCGATTGGGTTCTGCACCCCTCGCTGGAGAACCATCCAGATCATCAATTGGCGAAGCAGTTGCTGCCGCGCGGCGCGGGATCCATCGTTAGCTTCGGAATCAAGGGCGGCCGGCCCGCCGGCAAGAAATTCATCGACGCCTTGCGGATGATCAGCCATCTGGCCAATGTCGGCGACGCCAAGACGCTGGTCATTCATCCCGCCAGCACGACCCACCAGCAAATGGATGCCGCCTAACTCAAGGCTGCGGGAGTCGGCGAGGAACTGGTGCGGCTGTCGATCGGCATCGAATCCGCCTCCGACATCATCGATGACCTCGGCCAGGCGCTCCGTATTTCGCAGAAGGCTTGAGCCATGCAGTTGTCCGTAAACGGCATTGATACCTTCGTCGCCACCGGCGGCCGCGAATTCGACGTGTCCCAGCCGACCCTCGTGCTGCTGCACGGCGCCGGTTTCGATCATACCACCTGGGCCCTGCACAGCCGGTGGTTTGCCCATCACGGCTACGGCGTGCTGTCGCCGGATTTGCCGGGCCACGGCCGATCGTCCGGCGCGCCCCTGCCCACTATTGCCGACATGGCCGACTGGACCGCCGCGCTGCTCGATGCGGCCGGTGCTGCAAAGGCAAGACTTGTCGGTCATTCCATGGGATCGCTGATTGCGCTCGAGACCGCTGCACGGCACCCGGCAAAAGTCGCGGCGCTCAGCCTGATTGGCACCGCGGCAACCATGACGGTGGGACCCGATCTGCTCAAAGCCGCGGAGGCCAACGATCACTCGGCGATCGACATGGTCTCGATCTGGGGTCTTGGCTTTCAGGCCGAACTCGGCGGCAGCCTGGCACCCGGTTTGTGGATGCATGGCGGCGCCGAGCGGGTTCTCGAAAAGTGCCGGCCCGGCGTGCTGTTCAACGACCTCTCCGCCTGCAACGCCTACCAGAACGCGCTCGCCGCCGCGGCGCAGGTTACGGTCCCTGTCACTCTCATTCTTGGCGAACGCGACATGATGACGCCTGCAAGAGCCGGCAGGGCGCTTGCCGCCGCGCTGCCGAATTCACGGACCGTCGTGCTGCGCGGCGCCGGCCACATGATGATGGTCGAACGGCCCGACGAGCTGCTTGCGGCGTTGCAGGGCTGATCGCGCCCGTCACCCCGCCACTGCTGCGGTCGGCTTCGGCGGCGTGACGTTCACCGCCAGCTTGCCGTAGCGATCCTTGAACGCTTCGGTGTCGATCTCCTCGAGCTTGATCGCGCCGCTCATGACGCCGGCCTTCCAGGCGTCGTGCTCGGGATCGACGCGGAATTCCGGCATCACTTCCCTGGCGAACAATTCGAGCGAGTCGCAGATGTGCTCGTGGCTGTTCTTGCCGGCCTGATTGAGCAGGATCACCTGGTCGATGTGCGAGCTGCGAAACCGCCGCAGTTTCTTGCGGATGGTTTCGGGCGAGCCGATCAGGCCGCCGCGCAGCGCTGCCTCCTGCGCCTCCGGATTTTCGCGTTTCCACTTGTTGTATTCATCCCACATGTTGACGGTGCCAGGTGCTGGACGCTGCCGGTTCTGCGACGCGCCGTAGAAGCGCAGCGCGAACTGGAAGAACGTCGCGCCGTCGGCGCGCGCCCTCGCCTCCTCGTCGGTTTTCGCGCACATGAAGAACGACACCAGCGCCATGTTCGGATTGATCTCGTAATCCGCGAGCTTCTTCAGCCGTTTGGTGATGGCGTTGTAATAGGCGTGCACCCAGGCGTGTGCCGCGTCGGCGCTGACGAACTGGAAGCCGAGCGCGCCGAAACCGTTCTGGCCCGCGCGCTCGATGGTCGGAAGCTGCGAGCACGCCATCCACAACGGGGGGTGCGGCCTCTGCACCGGCTTCGGCACCACATTGCGCAGCGGTATGTCGAAATATTTGCCGTGATGCTCGCTGCCGCCTTCCCTGAACATCGGAAAGATGGCGCGGACGGCTTCCTCGAACACTTCCTTCTTGGTTTCCATGTCGCGGCCGAACGGCGTCAGTTCGGTGATCGAGGCGCTCTCGCCCATCCCGAATTCGCAGCGGCCGGTGCTCAAGAGATCGAGCACCGCGACCCGCTCGGCGACGCGGGCGGGATGATTGGTGGTGAGCTGGAAAATGCCGTGGCCGAGCCGAATGTTTTTGGTGCGCTGGCTGGCGGCGGCGAGAAACGATTCCGGCGACGGCGAATGCGAATATTCTTCCAGAAAATGATGTTCCACCACCCATGCATGATCGTAGCCAAGCCGGTCGGCGGTCTCCAGTTGGGTCAGCGCGTTTTGGTAGAGCTTGAGTTCATCGCCGGCCTCCCACGGGCGCGGCAATTGCAGCTCATAAAAGATGCCGAATTTCATGACGTCTCTCCCGCGGCCCGTTTGTTGTTTTACGCAGTGTATTCCCGGGAAAGGCCGAGTCCAGCCTCTGGCCAATTCCGCGCCGCGGAAGGCGGCTTGCACTGGGCCCACGAATGGTTAGTTTTGCGGCTCGTGAGTCGTCGCCAAGGGCACGACCTTTCTCCACCGAGACCCCATGCCCACTTTCACGCCGCACCAGGATTCCGCGCTGAAGGCCGTTGCCGACTGGCTGAAGGCAAAGCCCGGCAGGAACGGCACGCCGCCGGTGTTCCGGCTGTTCGGTTATGCCGGCACCGGCAAGACCACGCTGGCGCGGCACATTGCCGACGGCGTCGACGGCGAGGTGAAATTCGCAGCTTTCACCGGCAAGGCCGCGCTGGTGATGCGCAACAAGGGCTGCGACAACGCCTCGACGATACACTCGCTGATCTACCGCGCGCGCGAATCCGGCGTGGAGCAGCCGAGTTTCGAGCTGTGGGACGACGCGCCCGCCTCCAAGGCCAAGCTGATCGTGATCGACGAGTGCTCGATGGTGGACGCCGAACTCGGCCGCGACCTGATGTCGTTCGAATGCCCGCTGCTGGTGCTCGGCGATCCCGCGCAGCTGCCGCCGATCCAGGGCGGCGGCTTCTTCACCGACTGCGAGCCCGACGTGATGCTGACCGAGGTGCATCGCCAGGCGCAGGACGACCCGATCATACGGATGTCGATGGACGTGCGCGAGGGCCGCGAACTCGATATCGGCCGCTACGGCGAAAGCCAGGTCATATCGCGCGCCGAGCTCGATCCGGACCGGGTGATGAGCGCCGACCAGGTGCTGGTCGGCCGCAACAACACGCGCCGCTCCTACAACATGCGGGTGCGGCAAAAGCAGAACATCGAGGATCCGTTGCCGGTCGCTGGCGACAAGCTGGTCTGCCTGCGCAACAACCGCAAGAAGGGCCTGTTCAACGGCGGACTGTGGCGCGTGAAGTCGCGCGCGCAGTCGAAATCGAAGATCATCACCATGCGGCTGTCGCCCGACGAGGATTTCGGCTCCAAGGTGACCAAGGTTTCGGTCCGCGGCGACTGCTTCGGCGGCGCGATCGAGACCATTCCGTGGGAGCAGCGCAAGCCCTATGACGAGTTCGACTACGGCTACGTGCTCACCGTGCACAAATCGCAGGGCTCGCAGTGGGACGACGTGGTGCTGTTCGACGAGAGTTTTGCGTTTCAGGACAGCCGCGCCAGATGGCTCTACACCGGCATCACCCGCGCGGCGAAACGGCTGAGCGTGGTGGTGTAGCGCGCGTATCCCCAACGGAGGTCCTCATCCTGAGAGCTTGTGAATCTATTGATTTTTGCGTTTTCCGACATGAGTCAAATCAAGGGCTCAGGGCCCGCAAAAACGTCGAAGTTCGAATAGATTCACAAACTCTGAGGAGCGGCGCCTGCGCCGCGACTCGAAGGATGCGGAAACGTCGGGCCTCATGGTTCGAGACGGCGCAAGCGCGCCTCCTCACCATGAGGTGCTCAGGCTGCTTCCCCGCCACGAAATAAAAGTCTTCCCGCCCCGGGCGGTCGTGGTTCATCCAAGGCCAGTCAAACGCGCGGATTTATTCACGAACTCGTGTGCACGGGCCGGTAACAATACCCGCTCCACCGCGTATCTTCGGACATCGGGCAGGCAGGCGCCGATTGCGAACGGCGACTGCCGCTCTAAACTGCCGTCAAATCCGCCGACCCCAAGAGGAAGCCCATGTCCCGCAGCCAATTCAGCCGCCTTTCGCTCTGCGCCGCCGCCATCGGCGCGCTGGCGATCACTGCTTTCGTCGTCGCACCCTCGCTGGCTGCGGAAGACGCCGTGATCATCCCCGCTCCCGCCGCGGACGTTCAGGCCTCCGATGGCATCCAGACCGCCGTGATCGCGGGCGGCTGTTTCTGGGGCGTGCAGGGCGTGTTCCAGCATACCTCAGGCGTGGTCAACGCCGTCTCCGGTTATGCCGGCGGCAGCAAGAGCACCGCCGACTACAACATGGTCTCCACCGGCACCACCGGCCACGCCGAGTCGGTGCAGATCAAGTACGACCCGAAGAAAATCAGCTATGGCAAGATTCTGCAGATCTTCTTCTCGGTCGCGCACGATCCGACGCAGTTGAACCGGCAGGGCCCGGACAGCGGCACGCAATACCGCTCCGCGATCTTCACCACCAGCGACGAGCAGAAGAAGGTTGCGGATGCCTATATCGCCCAGCTCAACGCCGCAAAAGTCTACAAGAAGCCGATCGTGACCAAGGTCGGGCCATTGGAGGCGTTTTATCCAGCGGAGGCCTATCATCAGGACTACCTGACGCTGCACCCGAACCAGCCCTATATCGCCTACAACGATATTCCGAAGGTCGAGAACCTGAAGAAGATTTTCGCAGAGAACTACATCGAGAAGCCGACGCTGGTGAGCAGCGCAAAGGTCACCAACTGACGGCTGTTCTGTAATTTGTAAGGAGGCTCCATGTCCGACACCAAGACGAACCCCGGCAAGGTCGAGAAGAGCGAGGCCGAGTGGCGCAAGGAACTGACGCCGGTGCAGTACGCGGTGCTGCGCGAGAAGGCGACCGAGCGGCCGTTCTCCGGCGAATACGAACACGAGCAGACGCCCGGCACCTACATTTGCGCCGGCTGCGGGCAGACGCTGTTCGAATCCGACGCCAAGTTCGATTCCGGCTGCGGCTGGCCAAGCTTTACCGCACCGGCGGTAGCGAACCATGTCGACGAGGAGCGCGACGGCAGCCACGGCATGATCAGGACCGAAGTGTTGTGCTCGAAGTGCAACGGCCATCTCGGGCACGTGTTCGAGGACGGCCCCGGCCCGACCGGCCTGCGCTACTGCATCAATTCGGCGTCGCTGAAACTGCAGCCGAAATAGACGCCGGCGGTTCCTTCGCTGGAACCAAACGACGGGATATGCTTTGTTCCATCGGCGGAGCGGCGGATTTCCATTCGCCGGCCGCCCGTTGGGGAGAGTGCCATGTCGCTTGGATTGATACTCGTCATCATCCTGATCATTTTCCTGCTGGGCGGCTTCAGCGGCCGTTTTGGCGGCTACGGCTACGGCTACGGCCACTCCGGAATGGGCCTTGTCGGCGTCATTCTGATCGTGCTGATCATCCTGCTGCTGCTCGGCAAGCTCTAGGCCACGCAAGCCTTTGAAATAAAAGGCTTTATTTTAGTCCCGGTATGTGGGTGCCCGGATTCATCATCAGGGCCCGGCGGGAGTCGCATTTCTGTCAAACGAGCTTATATTAGGGTCTGTCCTGAAATGACGTGTACCGGCGCGCCGCCGCTATGGTTGTGCCCCGTACGATCCGTTCGCGATTTCGTTCGCGTTCTCACGAAAAAGATAAAGGTGACTCACCATGGCTGCCTTCAGCTACAACACCGCCGCCGAATTGTTCCCCGCCGCGATCCGCAAGAAGAAGCGGGCGGGTTTCGCCTATCGCCGCTTCGACACTGCGGCCGCCGCAGTACAGTTCGCGATCGAGGAATTACCGGCGGATTCGCTGAACGGCGCCTATCTGCAGGTCGATGAAGCCCGCTTCGATCAAAGCGGCATCCGCACGCTGTACGAGAGCCAGGATTTTCCGCTGCCGCGCCGCCCCCGCGCGCCCGAGCCCGCGCCTGCCAGCGAAAATGCCGACGCCGCGTAATTCCACACATCAAGCGACCTGCCCTCGGATCAAGTCCGAGGGCATGCTTTTGCGGATCATGCGCTAGCGCGGCTGCTTGTCCATCCAGCGCCGCAGCAGTCGCACGTTGCGCATGTTGGCACGGAACAGCACGTCGAACGCGTCGCCCGCAACCGGCACCGTTCCGACCACGCCCTGCACCGCGACATTGCCGAGCATCCGCGCCGTGACGTGCCACGGCGCGCCGAGCGCGCGCGCCTCGCGCACCAGCCACAGCGAGAGCGCGGTCGCAATGATGTCGCCGATCACCGGGATCAACCCGATGATGCCGTCGATGCCGTAGCGGATATTGGTGCCGGGCAGGATAAAGGCGATGTCGAGAAGCTTGGCCAGCGCATCGAGCCGCGCCAGCCGCTGCTCGCGGGTGAGATTGCCGAACGGACTGGCGCTGGAACTGGCGAAATCGAACCGGAAGCTGCGAGCCTGCGGACCGAGCGTCTCCACGGGGATTTCGCGCCCCTCCTGATCTATGATCGGGCCGCGCGCCTCCGCGCCGCGAAACGTCGCGCCGGAGGTGCTCCGGGAGCTGGCGCTCCGGGAATGCGCGGTACTGCGGGAAAATATCTCGTCGTTCGACATCGCCATCACATGGGTAACGCGCAAGACGAGCGCAAGTTGCGTCACGCCGTCGCGCCCATAATGGCCGCGCCGGCAGGCCAGGCCCTCAGGCTAAAGCTGGTTTCTCCATCGTCTTATGCGCCAGCCACGAGGCGATCGTCGCGGGGAGAAAGCCCACCAGGCCGTAAAGGAAGAACTGGATTGCACCGCTGTCCGGCCCCCGCGAGCCGTAGAGCAATTCCGCGGCGACGAACGCGATCGCGCCGACGATCAGCATTCGGGCAACCGGGCCAATTCTTTTGACGTGGGAAAGAATATCATCCACCGCCGCGATCATCAGCGCAGGCAGGATGCCGAACAGATAACTGTACTGCAGCGTCTTGGCGAAGACCACGAACAGCTTGGCGACCTCCGAAAGATTGGGCTCGCTCCAGTATCCCGACATCAGGGTGGTCGTCAGCAGCAGCCAGAACCCGCCGATCAGCGGCCCCAGCGCCGCAAAAATCACATACCGCTTCATGCTCCACCCCGCGCGTTTCGCCGACCATAGCAGTTTGTGGGACGGGAGTAATAGGAATATAGTCCAGACGCTAAAATCGGCCTAGCGGAATAATTATTGGGAATTTCGAAGCCGGGGAGCTGTCACGCCTTCATGAGCCATATCCCCTGCCGACGCGCCGCGTTTTCCAAAATCTCGGTCAAGAGCCAAACCGTGATACCGCGCGAGGTGCGCGAGCGACTGAAGCTGAAGCCCGGCACAAGCGTCCCTGGCAACACTCATCATATGTGATCGCCGCCGGCAACACTCATCCGGAATGGTATGGCAACGGCAAAAATTGTGTTAGATTCCAGACATGCCAAAGCAAAAGCGCCCGACCGGAAAAAGCGGCAAAGCCGGCTTCATCGTCGGCCGTGCCAGCTTTACGAAGATTAGTGCGGTTGAAGGTATTCGATTGAAGCCGGCCATGAAGGAGCGTGCCGCACAGGCCACCAGCAAGGGCCTGTCCGCTGAGGAATATCGCAAGGTGATCGTCCGCGCCTACCGCAAAGCCTGAGTTACCGTCGCATGTACGACGCGACCGACGATCCTTACACCTACGAAAATTCCACGGTCCTCATTAACAAGCTTGATTTGCGCGATCAGGGCGAACTCGACGATTTCGAAGCCGAGATTACCAATGCGAGAGCAGGCGAACCTCTTCCCAACGGCAACTTGGACTTTGCGCATTTCTGCGCGATCCATCATCATTTTTTCCAGGATGTATTCGATTGGGCCGGCGCTCCGCGAACGGTGCGTATTTCGAAGCAGGGAAGCGCATTCTGTTTCCCTGAGCATATCGACGCCCAAGCAACCAGGCTTTTCTCTGACCTGAGGGCCAAAAAGTATTTAGAGAAGCTGCCGGCGAAAGAGTTTGCTGAGAAAGCTGCTCATTTTCTGGCGGAGCTGAATGCGATCCACGCCTTTCGCGAAGGCAACGGTCGTACGCAACTAACTTTCTTAGCCTTGTTGGCCGATCGGGCAGGCCAAACACTTGACCTCGAAAAGCTCGATCCCGACGCAATGCTTAACGCCATGATCGCCAGTTTCGATGGCGACGAGTCTGAATTGACGGCGGTCATCCATGGACTTATCCGCTGAACGAAACGTTCTACGGCATTTGAAACCAGAAGATTAATTCACAGGATCTGAAAGCAGACCGCTGTTTTCCCATGCGCGAAGCCCGGCAATCCCGGGGCGCGAAAAACTCAAGCCCCGCGTCCCTACTCGCCCCACGCCGCGAACGCGTCGTTGAAGGCGCGCTCGCCCGGGGCGCCCTTCTCGATGGCGATGATGGCGCGGCGCTGGTTGACATAGACCAGCGGCACGTCGAACCACGAGCGCTCCTTGAGAAGCTGCAGGTTGCGCTGGCGGTCGGCGTCGACATTCGACAGCCCGACCAGGAAGAAGCCGTCGGTGACCTTGACGGCGAGCCCGGCCAGCGGCGTGCCGCGCGCCTGCTCGTTGGATTTCATCAGAATGCCCGGCACGTTGCCGACGCCGCCGCCGGTGAAATCCGGTGGCAGGATAAAGGTCAGTTCCGCGGTATGGCTGGCCGGCAGCGAGGTGTCGGTATTGCGGCGGAACGACATCGTCATCTTGAACTTGCGGTCGGGGATGTCGATGTCGGCGCGCACGGCGATATCGGCCTTCTGGCCGGCGGCGGCCTTGATCTGCTCGGTGCGCCAGATCACCGAGCCGACATATTGCTTGCCCTTGGGATCGGCGGGATCCTCGTCATACAGCACCACGCGCTGCGCCACCGGTGCAACCTGATCCGTCGACGACGGCTGGCCGACGCGATCGGGAATCTTCGGCTTCGACAGCGGCGAGGCATCCTTCGGCACTTCCACCACCGTGGGCGACGGCTTGAACAGGCCGCTGACGGTCGTCACCACCGACTTGCCCCACAGGATCGCCGCGCCCATCAGGATCAGCACCACGCCGACCGCGATCGCGCTCTTGAACGGAAACACCGCGCCGGAGCGGGCACGCTTCTTCGGCTCGCGGTCCGGCGAAAGGCGCGGGCGCGGCGCGGGCTGCTGCGGCGGCGCGTAGCGCTCGGCCTCCGCGACGGATTCGTCATACGAATAGGGCGCGTCGGGATCGGCGCCGCGGTTCTCCATGCTCGGCTCGAGCCGGTCGAACTCCGGCGACGGCGAAGGCACGTTGGCGTAAGTCTTGCGCGCCGAACGGTTGGCCTGCGCCGCGGCGCGGCCGAGGTCGTCGGCGTCGGCGGCGATGTCGCGGAAGCCGCGCACGCCCGGCGCCTGTGGAGCATTGTTGTCGGAGCCGCGGCGCGGTGCGCCGGATCGTTCGCGGGTCGGCGGCAGCGCCGGCTCCTGCATCCCGACCTGCGGCGGCTGCGGACGCGGCAAAGGCGGCGGCGCATCGGCGCGGAGATAGATCGGAAGAG
>OCZT010001699.1_pt1 | contig 22760 bp, 22 predicted proteins | sample 1539031 | NCBI WGS metagenome assembly OCZT01 (sample SAMEA3539308, study PRJEB22396) | soil metagenome | biome: tundra; feature: field; material: soil | place: USA | collected 2010-05 | depth 0.15 m | reverse complement strand
ACCCGAATCCCGCGCCACCACGCGGGATTCAACCTTTCAAATGCGAAAACTTCCGTTTAGCGACACTTTGTCTCCCTGTTCTCGATTTGTCTGTCTCAGCTCGGAAAGCCGATGCCTCAGCCCGCCCAGCTGCTGACCATTTGGAGCGCTCCGCGCACGGTGACCGGCTCGAAGTCGGGGGCCAGGTTGGCCAGTACGGTGAGCGCCGAGCGCGCCAGGTGGCGGGCGAGCAGCAGCGCCGCATCACTCGGATGGCGCAGTTCGCAGGCCCGCAGGATCGCCTCGTGCTCCTGATCGCCGAGCCGCCGCCCGGCGGCGCCATTGGCTCTGACCGACATTCGCCGGTAGGGGTCACTGCGCACCATCAGCCGAGTGATCTCCTCGCCCAGCGGCGCTCCGGCGGGACCCATGAGCCCGATGTGAAACGCCGCGTGCAGCGCGTCCCAGCGGTTCAGGTCGGTGGCCTGGCGCATTTCCGCCCCGGTTGCCTGCAGGGCCTCCAGCTGCACCTGCCCCAGCCGCGGTACCGCCAGCGCGATCCCCAGCGATTCGAGCATGATCCGACTGCCGTACACGGCGTCCAGATCGGCCGCGTCAAACGGTGGCACGCGTGGGCTGCGGTTACGTCGGGATTCCACCAGCCCCTCCGCCTCCAGACGGCGCAGCGCTTCGCGCAGCGGAGTGGTGCTGACGCCGATCGTCTTAGCGAGGCTGACCTGGGAGAGCTCGGCGCCCGGTTCGATCTGGCCGGTCGCGATCATCTCACGCAGCGCATCGACCGCCTCTGACACCGCATCGCGATCGCGTCGCCGTGCGGCCGGGGTGGTCGGCGCGGGCGCAGACTGCCGGCTCTCGGCGGGCGCGACCCCGTGACCCGCGGCGACTCGCTTCACCGAGGTGACCGTTTCGTAAGGGCGCAATGAGGCAGGACGACGGCTTTCATCGGCCGAACTCTATAGAGATGAGCAGGGTTAAGGCGGAAAGAGGGCTTCAAGGCTGAACATTGTTAGCCATCTCTATAGAGTTTGACCGTGCTCAAGTAGGCGCTGGTTCCCGACACCGTGTTCGCGGTCAAGGCGTCGCTGCTGCGGACGCTCGAGGAGCGCCAGGCCAACGATCCGCAACGCCCGGCCGGTGACGTGACGGAATTGGTCTGCGTTCTGCCTCGATATATGATCGCGGCGAAACCCGCGCAAGCTTTGTGCGCTCAGGAGAGCCGATGACCCTCACCCCGTCAGACAGAGCGCGTCAGCTGCTGCGCGGTGCCTACGACACGCACATCCACGTCGGGCCCGATGTCGTACCTCGGATCGTCGACGATCTCACGCTGGCGCGGCGCTTCCAGGCGCTCGGTCTGGCCGGCTTCGTACTCAAGTCGCATTACACCTCCACCGCCGAACGGGCCAGCGTGGTCAGCGCGGCGGTTCCCGAGGTCCGGGTCCTGGGGGCGATCGCGCTCAACCGGGCGGTGGGCGGGATGAACCCGCTGGCGGTGGAACTGGCCGCGCGCGAGGGCGCCCGGACGGTCTGGTTTCCGACCGTCGACGCGGTCAACGAATCCCACGAGCGCGAGGCCCCGCCGGGAGCCAAGGTCCCCGTGTGGGTCAAGCTCCAGCTCGAGCTGCGCGAGCAGGAAATCGAGATCGAGCCGGTACCGGTGGTCGATGCCGGCGGGGCGGTGCTACCGCAGACTCGCACCGTGCTGGCGACGATCGCCCGGCATCAGCTGGTGCTGGCCACTGGCCATTTGGGCCGCGATGAGATCTTCGCCGTTGTCGACGCCGCGCTCCAGGAGGGCGTGCGAGAGATCGTGATCACCCATCCCGAGTTCCCGTCCCAGAATCTCTCGGTGGAGGACCAGTTGGCGCTGGCCGGGCGCGGCGCGCTGCTGGAGCGGTGCTTCACCACCCCCCACACCGGCAAGATCGAGTGGGAGCGCTGGATCGAGAACATCAGGGCCACCGGCGCCGCCAACTCGGTCCTATCCACCGATCTAGGGCAGGTCTTCAATCCACCCGTGGAGGACGGTATGGCACTGATGGTCGATCGGCTGCTAGCGGCGGGCTTCGACGAGCAGCAGGTGCACGTGATGGCGGTTACGAACACCCGGCGCGTGGCGGGAGGGCAGCCATCATGAGCGCGCGGCGGATGCTGGTGATCGGGGCGCACTCTGCCGACTTCGTCTGGCGTTCGAGCGGTGCGATCGCGGTCACCACGGAGAGCGGCGGCGACGCGCTGGTGATCGCGCTCTCCTACGGCGAGCGAGGCGAGTCCGGCGAGCTGTGGAAAGAGGAGGGCCAGACGATCCAGCGCGTCAAGCAGATCCGCCACGGCGAGGCCGAGCGGGCGGCGGCTGCGCTCGGCGCCGAGTTCCGCTGCCTTGACCTCGGCGACTATCCGCTGGAGATCGACGTTCCCGCGCTGCAGCTGATCTCCGACGAGATCCGGGAGTTCGCCCCCGACGTGCTGATCACCCACACCGACACCGATCCCTTCAACCCCGACCATCCGGTGGCCCACGCGGCGGTAGTGCGCGCAACGGGACTGGCCGCCGGCGCCGGCGTGCAGAGCGCGTTTGCGACGGTCAGGCCACCCGAGCTCTTCCTGTTCGAGCCCCACCAGCCCGAGCTGTGTAACTTCACCCCGACGACGTTCGTCGACATCACCTCAGTGATTGGGCGCAAGCTTGCGGCGATGGCCGAGATGAAGGCCCAGAAGTATCTGCAGAGCTACTACGCCGAGCGCGCCGACCACCGCGCCAACCACGCCCGCCGCGCCTCGGGCAACTCCGAGATCCGCCAGGCCGAAGCCTTTCAGCGGGTTACACCCCAGGTGGTGAGCGCCCTGTGAGCGGCCACTATGAGCAACGGGTTGCGAAGGATCGATTCCAGGAGCTGGCTGCGCTGGGCTCGGCGACTGTCTACGAGGCCGGCGGCCGGCGCGGCTATGTTGATGCCGACCTGATCCAGGTCGTGCCGGGGTCTAGGGTCGCCGGCCCGGCCCGCACCGTGCGCTGCGGTCAGGACGACAACCTGATGGTGCACGCGGTGATGGCCGAGGTGCAGCCCGGCGAGGTGATCGTGCTGACGATGCCAGAGCCCCGGCCGGTGGCGCTGGTGGGCGAGCTGCTCGCCACCCAGGCCCACGCGCACGGAGCCGCCGGGATGCTGATCGACGCCTCGATCCGTGACCTGGAGGAGCTCGTCGAGCTGGGACTTCCGATCTGGGCCCGCTGGGTCCGGGTCCGCGGCGCCGTCAAGGACACCCCGGGCACGATCGGCGATCCGGTCCAGGTGGGCGGCGCCACGATCCGCCCCGGCGACGTGGTGGTGCTCGACGCCGACGGCGCCGCGGTCGTCGAGTACGAACGCGTCGACGAGGTGCTCGCCGCCTCATGCGAGCGCGCCGAGCGTGAGCTTGTCAAGCGCGCCAAGCTGGCCGCCGGCAAGCTCTCCTACGACCTCGACGGGCTGCGCGAGCGGGTGCAGGCGGCGCGCCGATGACCGAGCCGATCCACGACCTGGCTCAGATCGGGCACGCCGAGCTGCTGACCCCGTTCGCCAACGACAGCCTGCGCTTCTTCGTCGAGCAGTTCGGGATGGAGGTCGAGGCCCGTGAGGGGCAGTCGGTCTACCTGCGCGGCTGGGGCGACTACCAGCGCTACAGCCTGAAGCTGACCGAATCAGAGCTGCCCGGGCTGGGACACATGGCGATCCGCGCCTGGAGCCCCGAGGCCCTGGAGCGCCGGGTGGCCGCGATCGAGGCCGCCGGCCTCGGGATCGGCTGGATCGACGGCGACGTCGGCCACGGCCCGGCGTACCGGTTCACCGACCCCGACGGGCATCCGATGGAGCTCTACTACGAGGGCGAGCGCTACCGGCCCCCGGCCGAGCTGACCCCGGCGCTGAAGAATGTCCCCCAGCGTTTCGTGGGCCGCGGCGCCGCGGTCAAGCGACTGGACCACGTCAACGTGCTCGCCGCCGATGTCGCCGCCAATCGGAGCTTCGCGCAGGAGCAGCTGGGCTTCCGGCTCTACGAGCAGATCGTCAACGACGACGGCAGTGAGACCGGCGCCTGGATGAGCCTGACGATCGCCGCCCACGAGCTGATCTACGTGGCCGACCACGCCGGCGCCAGCGGCCGCCTGCACCACCTGGCGTTCTTCGTCGACACTCGGGATGATCTGTTGCGCGCGGCCGACCTGTTCCTCGACGCCAACGTGCCGATCGAAGCCGCGCCCTCCAAGCACGCGGTCGCGCAGGGGATGTTCCTGTACGTGTACGAGCCCGGTGGCAACCGCGTCGAGGTGACGACCGGCACGCATTTCATCTACGACCCGGCCTACGAGACGGTGGTCTGGACCCAGGCGGAGCGGGCCAGGGGCCAGGCGTGGGGGGTCAAGACGATCGACACCTTCCACACCTACGGCACACCCGATGTGAGCGGGACCGCCACCGGACCGCCGATCCCGCCCACGAGCCGGATCCCCGACCCCGGAGGCGCGTTCGCATGAGCGACGACCGCCGGCAGATCCGAGATCTGATCGAGAACTGGGCGCTGTGGCGCGACGCCGGTGACTGGGAGCGCTTCGCCACCGTTTGGCACGAGGACGGCTTCATGATGGCGACCTGGTTTCAGGGCCCGGCGGGCGACTTCATCCGCGTCAGCCGAGAGGGCTTTGAGCACGGAGTGAGCATCCTGCACTTCCTCGGCGGCACCACCATCGACCTCTCCGGCGACCGGGCCGTGGCCCAGACCAAGATGACGATCTCCCAGCGCGCCGCCGTTCACGAGGTGCAATGCGACGTCGTCTGCACCGGGCGCTTTTACGACTTCCTGGCCCGCGGCCCCCGGGGCTGGGGCATCGTGCTGCGCCAGCCGATCTACGAGAAGGACCGGATTGACCCCGTCGACCCCGCGGCGACGCTGGCGCTCGACGCCGAGCAGCTCGGCCGGTTCCCGGCCGGCTACCGCCACCTCGGCTACATCCAGACTGGGCTCGGCTATGACGTAAAGCGCGACATGCCCGGGCTGAAGGGCCCCGAGGTGCAGCGCCTCTACCGGCGCGGCGCGGATTGGCTCGCCGGTGGCGAGCTGGGCGATCCGCGGCAGACCGCTGAATCAGGGGGCTAGCCGTGCTCGTCACCGCTGAGTCAGGGGGCTAGCCGTGCTCGTCACCGCCGAGTCAGGGGGCTAGCCGTGCTCGTCACCGCCGAGTCAGGGGGCTAGCCGTGCTCGTCACCGCCGAGTCAGGGGGCTAGCCGTGCTCGTCACCGCCGAGTCAGGGGGCTAGCCGTGCTCGTCACCGCCGAGTCAGGGGGCTAGCCGTGCTCGTCACCGCCGAGTCACGGGGCTAGCCGTGCTCGTCACCGCCGAGTCACGGGCCTGGCCGTGCTGGTCACCCGGCGCGGCGCGGTGTTGAAGCTCATCACCCACCCTGAACATGGGCGTCTGGCCGGGCAGTTGGCGGCGCACTGGGGCAACCAGCGCTTCGCCGGCCCGAGCCCGATTGTGAACGCGGCGTTGCTCTCCGCCGCGTTCCACCACGACGACGGCTGGGCTGAACTCGACGGTCAGCCCGTCCATAACGAACCGGCTCAGCGCCCCGCCCATTTCCTGGAGCTGGTGTCGGAGCAGGCGGTCGATTCCTATCGACGAGGCGTGGACGTCGCGGGCCAAGTTGCCCGGTTGCGTCTGCGCTTCACGAACCTGCACCGCCGGGTGAGCGCCCTCGCCAACCTGACGAGCACCGCCTCGGGCTCGCTCGTAAGCTGCTTCCACGTCACCCTGATCACGTGAAAGCCCGCATCGTGAAGCTCGGCGTCCCGCCGGTGATCGCGCTCAAACGCCAAACGGCCACGGTGGAACGCATAGCCGTCAATCTCCACCACCACCCGCTCCGAGCGCCACAGGAAATCGACCTCGAACGGGCCGAGCATCACGTTGACCTCAGGGTCCGGTATGGGCGCCTTGCGCACGAGGGCCAGGAACAGCTCCTCGGCCTGAGAGCGGGTCATGGTGGACTTGCGCGCCGGGTCGGCGAGGGCCCGCAAGCGAGCCGACCCCGAAGCGCCGCGGTAGCGCTGGAGCAGTTCGCGGATCGCGGTAACCGTTGTCAGCCGGCGAGCGAGCCCCTCGTCGAAGGCTCGCTCGAGCTCCCGGTCGGCCAGCTCTGCAGCGATGTCCAGGAGCGTGCGGGCCGGCGACGTGATCGGGATCCGGTCGCGAATCCGCGCGTCCTGGGCCTGCAGCCGCTTGACACGGTGAATTCGGATCCCCGGGCGTCTGCAGTCGCCAGCGAGCAGGGTCACATCCAGATCGCCCTTCGCTGGCGGTCGCAAGCCCCATACCCCGGCCGCCGCGTGGTGGCTCAGGAACGACCCATCCCCAACGGCAAGCACGGCGGCGTGCTCGCGCGCAAGCGGAGGGAGTGCGGCGCTTGGGACCAGGGAGTAGACGCCGCGATGCATCGGGTGGAGACGCCCGCACTCCAAGGCGTAATCGATCGCCCCTGACCCGATGCCGAGGGCGAACAGCTGTCCGCGGGTGACAAGAGCGTGCTGGACCTCGGCCAAGGATCCGACGGCGCGATAGGGCCAAGCGCCAGTTTTCCGGGCAACTTCGCACTCGTCAGCTCGCAAAGGGCGATTGCGAAGTTTTCCATCGTTGTCGCCGTCACCTTCCCACTGGCCGTTCGTCGCGCTGCGAGTGAGATGTTTTCGGGGTGATCGGCGCTCCATTGACTCAGTCTCTCTCCGAACGTGGCCGTTTCCCGGCCGCGTTGCACTTCCGAGACAGACAATCGACGCTTCGGGCGCGTGGCGACACAGTCCAGTCACAGCTTCGGTGCAATCCGCCGCTCGGGCAATGCGCGAGCTAGCGCCCACCCGGCCGGCACAACGCCCACCCGGCCGGCACAACGCCCACCCGGCCGGCACAACGCCCACCCGGCCGGCACAACGCCCACCCGGCCGGCACAACGCCCACCCGGCCGGCACAACGCCCACCCGGTTCCGGAACGCGCCTACCCGGCGGCGGCGCGCTCGGTCGCGCTGGCCTCGCGCAGCGCTGCCAGCTCCCCGCTGCTCAGTTTGAGCTCGGCCATCGGCAGCGACTCATCGAGCTGCTGGGTGGTACGAGCGCTGGCGATCGGGGCGGCGACGGCGGGCTGGGCGGCGACCCAGGCCAGTGCCGCAGCGGCGACGGTCGTGTCGTGGGCGGCGGCGACCTGGTCCAGCGCGGCAAGCACGCGCAGGCCGCGTGCGTCCAGATAGACGCTGGCCTGGCCGGCGCGGGGACTGTCGATCTGGACTCCGGCTCGGTACTTGCCGGTCAGAAAGCCGCGGGCAAGCGCCCAGTACGGCACGCAGGAAAGGCCCTCACGCTCGCAAAGTCCGGCCAGCTCACCCTCGTATTCGTCGCGTTCGACCAAGCTGTACTCGGGCTGCACGGTGATGTAGCGCGCCAGCCCCTCGCGGTCGGAGACCTGCAGCGCCTCCTCCAGCCGCGCGGCGCTGTAGTTGGACGCCCCAATGTGGCGCACCTTGCCCGCTTTGATGAGCTCATCGAACGTGCGCAGCGTGTCGGCCAGAGGTGTGTTGGGGTCGTCGGCATGGGCCCAGTAGAGATCGATGTAGTCCGTCCGCAGTCGCCGCAGCGAGTTCTCGACCCCGGTGCGGATCGTGTCAGGCGCCAGCCCCTGCACGCCCGGCATCTTGCCGACCTTGGTGGCGAGCACCACCTGCTCGCGATTGCCGCGAACGCTGAACCAGTTCCCGAGCACGGTCTCCGATTCGCCGCCCTGGTTGCCCGGGGCGAACGCTGAGTAGGAGTCGGCGGTGTCGATGAAGTTGCCGCCGGCGGCCAGGTAGGCGTCCAGCACGGCAAATGACTGCTGCTCGTCGGCGGTCCAGCCGAACACGTTGCCACCCAGGCAGAGGGGGAAGACCTGAAGTTCACAACGACCCAGTCTCACCACCAAAACGACGCTAGCAGGGGGCCATTCCATATATGAAATCGTGTAGCGTCCGCCACGTGGTCAGCATCGCTGCCAGCCATGGGCCGGTCGCTGATGTGATTGTCGTCGGTGCGGGTTCGGCGGGAGCGGCGGCGGCCCGCAGGCTCGTTGACCGCGGCGCCAGGGTGCTGCTGCTCGAGGCGGGCGGGCCAGACACCAACCCGGCGATCCACGATCCCGCGCGAGCTCACGAGCTGTGGTTCGCGCCCGAGGACTGGGCCGCGCACACCGTGCCCCAGCCCCACGCCGACGGCCGGCGGCTGCACTGGCCCCGCGGCAAGGTGCTGGGCGGATCGAGCGCGCTCAACGGGATGATCTGGGCCCGCGGCGTCCCCGCCGACTACGACCATTGGGCCTGCCTGGGCAACTTCGGCTGGTCCTGGCAGGACGTTCTGCCGGTCTATCTGCGGATCGAGGACTGCGACTGCGAGGCATCCGAGGCGCACGGAGTGGGCGGCCCGCTGCGGGTCCTGACCGACTACGAGCCGGCACCGCTTCACCGCTCGATCGTCGCCGCCGCGCAGGAGGCCGGGATCCCCTTCAACCCGGACTACAACCGCGGCGAGCCCGACGGCGTGTCCTACCTGCAGTTGACGATCGGCGGCGGACGGCGCCACAGCACCGCGGCGGCATACCTGTCGCCGGTGCTCGACCACCCACTGCTCACGGTCCAAACGCGCGCGCACGCGCGGCGGTTGCTGCTGGAGGGCGACCGTTGCGTCGGCGTGGAGTGGGAGCACCGGGGCCGTCTGGAGCGAGCTCACGCAGCTGAGGTGATCGTGTGCGCGGGCGTGATCGAATCGCCGCGGCTGCTGATGCTGTCCGGAATCGGCCCGGCCGAGCACCTCACCGATGTCGGCATCAACGTAGTGCGCGATCTGCCTGGCGTCGGCGCCAACCTGCACGACCACCTGCTGTCGCCGGTGATCTTCTCCGCCGAGCGGGAGATCGAGTCGCCCGCGCCCGGGCTGCCACCGGCTCAGAGCCACCTGTTCGCGCGCAGCCAGCCTGGTCTGCTCGTCCCCGACCTGCAGCCGATTCACTTCAGTGTCCCCCTGTATGAGAAGTGGATGCAGGGTCCCGCCAACGCCTTCTCGCTGATGGCCGGGATGATCCGGCCGGTCAGCCGCGGCGCGATCAGGCTCGCCAGCGCCGATCCCAGCGACGAACTGCTGATCGATCCCGGCACGCTCTCCTGCGAGGCTGACCTGCGCGCTCTGCAGGCCGCCGTCGGGCTCTGCCGGACGATCGGCGTCGGCGCTGCCCTGCGCGAGTGGGGAGCCCGCGAGCTCTACCCTGGTCCGGAGGTCGACTCGCCCGAGCAGCTGCGCGAGTACGTTCGCCGGACTGCGATTACCTACCACCATCAGGTCGGCACCTGCAAGATGGGTGTCGACCAACTTGCGGTCGTGGACCCAAAGCTCCGCGTGCACGGAGTGCAGGGAGTACGGGTCGCCGACGCCTCGATCATGCCGGTCGTCACGACCGGGAACACCAACGCCCCGTCGGTGTTGATCGGTGAGCGCGTGGCCGACTTCGTGTCCGCGTCGGCAAGCGCCGTACAGGGCGCAATCAGCGCCGCCGGCACCGCAGGATGACCGTCAGGGTTACCCGCGGCTCCGGTGTCCCGGAGACTTAGGTCGCCCGCTCGTGCCTGTGAGCAGCGCTCAAGCCGGTGACCGGGATTCCTCGGCGCTGCTGGCCATCGCAATGGTTCTGGTGGCGATCAACCTCCGCCCCGCTGCGGCCAGCGTGGGCCCCCTGCTCGGCCGCATCCAGACCGATTCCGGGCTGTCGGCGACCGGGGCGGGGGTGCTGACCACGCTGCCGGTGCTGTGCTTTGGGGCGCTGGCTCCGCTGGCACCGTGGCTGGCCCGCCGCCTGGGCGCCCGGACCGCGATCGCAGGCGCACTGGTTGTGCTGCTCGTCGGGCTGCTGTTCCGCCTCGTCCCCGGCATCGTCTTCCTGTTCTTCGGCACGGTGCTGGCCGGCGCGGCGATCGCCACCGGCAACGTGCTGCTGCCGGTGCTGGTGAGACGCGATTTCTCACGTCGCACGGGAGCGATGACCGGGCTCTACACAAGCGCGCTGATCGGCTTCGCAGCGCTCTCGGCGGGCGTGTCGGTACCGTTGACCAACGCTCTGGGTAGCGGCTGGCGATTGGGGCTGGCGATCTGGGCGCTGCCGGTGGCCGTGGCGCTGATCGCGTGGGCGCCCGCACTCGCTCACCGGCAACCCGATCCACCATCGGTGGCCGGCGCCGCGGTGGGCATGCGCGGACTGCTGAAGGACGGGCTGGCCTGGAACGTGACCCTGTTCTTTGCGCTGCAGTCGGCGAGCTTTTACGCGACGCTGTCATGGCTTCCGAGCATCTTCCACAGCCATGGCGCCAGCGAGTCCCAGGCCGGGCTGCTGCTCAGCCTCAGCATGGTGGTCGGGCTGCTGACGGCGATCGCGGTTCCATCGCTAGCCGCGCGCGCGCGTGACCAGCGTGCGCTCGTGATCGGCTGCTGCGTGCTCACCGCACTGGGCTGGACCGGCATCCTGTTGGCGCCGATGTCGGCCCCGTATCTTTGGACGGTGCTGCTGGGGCTCGGACAGAACGCCGCCTTCCCGCTGGCGCTGATGCTGATCGTGCTCCGCGGCGGCTCCCGCAGCACCGCTGGGCTGTCGACACTGGCTCAGACCGTCGGCTACCTGCTGGCGGCCTCCGGGCCCGTGGCCGTCGGGGCCATCCACCAGCTCACAGGCTCCTGGACGCCGTGTCTATTGCTGCTGCTAGGGCTGTTGGTGCCCCAGGCGCTGACCGGATTGATAGCCGGCCGTGACCGGCTGGTGGCGGGCGCCGCCGTCTCCCCCTCGCGGGCGCTCGGTGCCGGCTGAGGCACGCGGGCCCACTAAGGGCCAGATCGCGCTGCTGGGATCCCTGACGGCCTTCGGGCCGCTCTCGACGGACATGTACCTGCCGGGACTTCCGTCGCTGACGCGCCAGCTTGGAGCGTCGACGTCGACCGGCCAGCTGACCCTCACGGGCTGCTTGCTCGGCATCGCGCTGGGGCAGCTGATCGCTGGCCCGATGAGCGACTCGCTGGGCCGGCGGCGCCCACTGATCGGCGGCCTGGTGGGCTACGTCGCGGCCTCGCTGGCCTGTGCGTTCGCCCCCTCGATCTGGGCGCTGATCGTGCTGCGACTGATCCAGGGCATCCTCGGCGGCGCGGGCGTGGTGATCGCCCGGGCGATCGTGCGCGATCTGTTCGCTGGCGCGATGGCGGCAAAGGTGTTCGCGACGCTGATGGCGGTGATGGGCGTGGCTCCCATCTTCGCCCCGCTGATCGGCGGGCAGGTACTGGCGATCACCTCCTGGCGCGGCATCTTCGTGATCCTGGGCGCGATCGGCGTGCCCCTCTTGCTGGCCACGATCCTCTGGCTGCCTGAGACGTTGCCTCCCCACGACCGCCGTCGCGGTGGTCTGCCGGCCACGATCCGCACCTTCGGCCGGTTGATCAGCGACCGCTCCTACGCCCCGTACGCGCTGTCGTTTGCGCTGGCCACCGCGGCGATGTTCGCCTACATCGCCGGCTCGTCGTTCGTGCTGGAGGACGTCTACGGGGTCTCGCCACAGGTCTTCGGCCTGGTGTTCGCGGTGAACTCCGCCGGCCTGATATCGGTTTCCCAGATCGGCGGCCGCGTGGTCGCCCGTGTCGGGGCGCCGTACCTGTTCCGCCGCGGGTTGATCGGCACCGGGATCGCCGCCTCCGCCACGCTGGTGTTCACGGTCGCGCATGCCGGTCTGGTCCCGCTGATCGCCGCGCTGTTCGTGCTGCTCACGTGCAACGGGATCGTGTTGCCCAACGGTGCCGCCAGCGCGATGGCCGGCCAGCGCGGCGCACTGGGCAGCGCGTCGGCGCTGCTCGGTCTGGGGCAATTCGGCCTCGGCGCGCTGATCGCGCCGCTGGTGGGGATCGGCGGCCCGCACGATGCTCTGCCGATGGGGCTGGTGATCGGGATCTGCGGGTTGGCTGCGCTGGCGGTCAATCTGATTCTTTCGCCCCGGATCGCCAGCGCGAGCGCACCCGCGTAGCCGACACTCAGCCCGTCAGCGGCGCCACGGATCACCAGCGGCGGCTCGTGATCGGAGATCGAGTCACACACGGAGGGCAAGGTCGTGATCGTCGTGCTCGGAGGCGGCGGCTACCTTTAGCCAATGACACAGATCACCTCCCAGGCGCAAGTCGCCACCGACAAGCCGGTCCCGTACATGCGCCAACTGTGCAAGCACTTTGGGCACAAGACCGACGCAGCGTTCGGAGATGACAGCGGCTACATCCAGTTCGAGTTCGGTCGCGCCGAGCTTCGCGCGCGAGAGGGCAAGCTCGAACTGGCCGTAAGCGCCGCCGACGCCGAGAGCCACGAGCGCGTGGAGCACGTGATCGGCTCCCACCTGGAGCGGTTCGGCAAGCGCGATGGTCTCAGCGTGGCGTGGAACGGTGAGAGCTGAACGCCGCGCGCTGGCTGACTCGGCCTATGCGGCCGGCCACGCGCACGATCAGCGCTTGGCCAACCGCCTGGAGCGCTTCGCAACGTCGAGCCACCGACGGCGGAGCTGCTCGGCGTGCTGGTCCGTGCCACCCGGGCCAGACGAGTCCTGGAGATCGGCACCTCCAACGGCTACTCGACCCTGTGGCTGGCCGATGCAGTGCAGAGCACCGGAGGTCACCTGGAAAGCCTGGAGATCGATCCAGCCCGCACGCAGCTGGCGGGTGACCTGATCGCGCGGGCCGGGCTCCAGAACGTCGTCACCCTACGCAGCACCAGCGCGGCGGAGGCGCTGCGCCACTACGAGGACGGCACCTGGGAGCTCGTGTTCCTGGGCGCTGAACGGTCCGAGTACGTCGGCTACTGGGAGGACCTGCTGCGCGTGATCGCCCCGGGCGGCACGCTGGCGGTCGACAACGCGCTCTCGCACGCGCACGAGCTGACCGAGTTCAACGCGCTACGTTCAGGCGCAAGCCCGGCTGACCAGCTCGCTGGTCCCGATTGGCGCCGGGCTGCTGATGGCGGTGTCGACTGGCGCCGATACCGTCGGGATCGACTGACGGGGTCACCTGGGATGTCCGGCGGGGCTCGTGTCACGCCGATCCCGCGGCCGCCGTACGGACGAGCTCCGCGGCGACCGCCGCTCGGCTCAGGTCACGTCGATTCCGGCGGCTGCCTTGACGACGAACTCCGCGGCGACGGCCAGCTGGGCGGTCTGCTCGCCGGTCAGCTCCCATTCGTGGATCCGCTCGGCGCCACCGGGGCCTAACGACACCGGCACGCTGAGACTCACGTCCTGGAGTCCGTACTCGCCCTGCAGAAGCACCGACGCCGGCCATACCTCGTCCTCGCGAATTTGGGGCTCGACACTTCGACCGGAATCGACGCCAGTCGATTCCGCAATCGCGCGGACCATCCGCGCCACACCCAGTCCGGAGGTCCAGGTGGACGAGCGGCCCGAGTCCAGCGCCACGTGGCGCACGTACCAGTTCTCGACGAAGTCACGCGCTCGCGCGCACTGCTCGTCGCTCAGTGTCACCGGCACACCATCGACGGTGACCCGATCAAACAGCGCCACCGCAAGGTTCCCGTGCTCTCCGATCATCCACGCGTCGATCCGGCCCGGCGCCAGCTCCAGCACGTGCCCGATCGCCGTGCGAAGCCGCAGCGAGTCGTTGAGCGTGTAACCGAGCACGCGACGGCCATCGAAGCCCGTCCGGCGCGCCACCCAGGTGCACAACGGGTCCACGGGATTGGTCACCACGACCAGCACCCCGCCCCAATCGTGCGGAAGGTGATCGAGCACGGAGGCGAGGATCTGGGCGTTGGCGTCGAGGTAGACCATGCGCGACTGATTGACGGTCAGCGGCGCCGCGGCCGACACGACGACGATTTCAGCCTCGGCCACGTCCTCGTCGGTCCCTTGGCAAATGCTTCCGCATGCACCCTGTTCGAGGACCTGCTCCAGGTCCAGCGCGTGGGAAGCAGCCATCTCCGGCCGCCGGTCGACCAGCGTCACCTCGTGGTCGCCCGGACCGATCAGGAGATTGAACGCGACCGATGCCCCGACACCGCCGCCGCCGCCCGCGATCAGGATCTTCACGGCCAGGTCCGGTGCGCCCAGCGAAGGTGTGGCTCGAACCGTCCAAGCTCGATGATCTGGTCCCGATCCAGCCGCTGCTGCAGTGCTTGATCGTCCACTACACGAACCCCAAATCCGAGAATCCCAAACCGAAAAAATATAGGATCCGGCCCGACGATGTCACCGAATCCTGCCCTGTTGCCCGACGGCCTGACCGCGTCCAAGCTGATCGCGGTCCACGTTAACTTTCGTAGCCGAGCCGAGCAACGGGGGCGCACGGTGCGTAACCCTTCCTATTTCCTCAAGGCCCCATCGACGCTGGCCGGCGACGGCGAAGTCGTGCGCCCGCGGGGCGTCGAGCTGCTCGCGTTCGAGGGCGAGATCGCCGTGATCATTTCGAGCACCGCGCGTGGCCTGACGCCGGCACAGGCGCACGACGCGATTGGGTGGGTGGCGCCGGCCAACGACTTCGGGGTCTATGACCTGCGCTGGGCCGACCGAGGCTCCAACGTGCTCTCCAAGAGCCACGACGGCTACACGCCGATCGGCCCCGCCGCTCCGGCGGCGGACGTCGACCTCGAAGCGCTGCACCTGCGAACGTTCGTCAACGGCGCGTGCGTCCAGGACGACGTCAGCTCCGAGCTGATCTTCTCATTCGCCGACCTGATCGCCGATCTCAGCCGCGTGATGACGCTGCACCCCGGCGACGTGATCCTCACCGGCACGCCCGCGGGATCGAGCACGGTAGAACCCGGTGACGTCGTCGAAGTCGAGCTGGAGGGCGTCGGCCGGGTATGCAGCACGATCAGACAGGCCGACGAGGAGCTGGCGCCCTATGGCGCGATGCCCAAGGTCACTCCGTCCGATCGCGCGGCGGCGACCGGATTCAACGCGCCGCGACCGGTCACCCTGTCTGCCGCCGCCGAGAACGCCCTGCGCCGGGTGTCCACCGCCACCCTGACCACGCAGCTGTTCAAACGCGGTGTACGGCGCACGTTCCTGACCGGGCTACGCCCGGCTCGTCCGGACCTGCGGATGCTCGGCTACGCGCACACGCTCCGTTACGGAGCCGCCCGCGAGGACGTGCGCGCCGCCGCGCCGGGAGAGGACGCCCAGAAGCGCGCGATCGAGGCGATCTCGCCGAAGGACGTGCTGGTGATCGAGGCCCGGGGTGAGCTTGGGGCCGGCACGATCGGAGATATTCTGGCCGCTCGGCTGGTCGCCCGCGGCGGCGCCGGAATCGTGACCGACGGCGGCGTGCGTGACTCTCCGGGCGTGGGCGAACTCGAGGTTCCGACCTACTACCGCGGGGCCAACGCCGCCTCGCTGTGGCTATGTCACCAGCCACTGGATGTCGATGTCCCGGTGACCTGCGCCGGAGTGCTGGTAATGCCGGGTGATGTGGTGGTCGGCGACGCCGAAGGAGTGGTCGTGCTCCCGGCGGCGATGGCCGAGGAGGTGGCGCGTGATGCGTTCGAGCAGGAGGATCGCGAGGCGTTCGCGCTGGAGCGCGTCAAGGACGGTGAATCGATCCGCGGCGTATACCCGCTCAGCGATGAGCGCCGCGCCGACTACGAAGTCTGGCGCGCGCAAATCAAAGCACCGCAACCCGAAGCACCCCCGCCCGACGGTGACCCGCCCGCGGACGCAGCCACCCACACCAACGAGGAGCAGCGATGAGCCCGAGCCCGTTCGCCTCCGATCCGTCGGCGGTCGCCGGCGCAATCACCCCCCTGATCACGCCGTTCACCGACGAGGGGGCGCTGGACCTGCCCTCGATCGCGTCCTTGATCGAATGGCAGCTGGCTCGGGGCACGCACGGCATCTCGGTGGGCGGCTCCACCGGCGAGCCGACTTCTCAGACGGTGGCCGAGCGCATCGAGGTGATGCGTGCCGCCGCCGAGGCGATCGCCGGCCGGGTGCCGTTCCTGCCCGGGACGGGTTCGGCGCTGATGTCAGAGACGCTCGAGCTCACCGCCGAGGCCCGGCGGCTCGGCGCAGCGGCCGTGCTGGTGGTGACCCCGTACTACAGCCGCGCCCAGCAGGAGGGGCTCTACTACTGGTACTCGTCAGTGGCCGCCGAGTTCCCGGATCTTCCGATCATCGTCTACAACGTCCCGATCCGCAGCGCCGTCGAGCTGGCGCCGGCGACCGTCGCCCGGCTGCGCCGCGCGCACGAGAACATCGTCGGGATCAAGGAGACCACCAAGGACTTCGAGCATGTCTCATACGTGCTTAACGCCTGTGGCCAGGACTTCATCGCCCTGTCGGGCATCGAGCTGCTGTGCTACCCGATGCTCGTGCTCGGGGGCCGCGGGCATCTCAGCTGCGTGGGCAACTTCGCTCCGGAGCCGGTTGCCGAGCTCTATCAGGCACACATCGCCGGCGACCACGAGCGTGCGCGCAGGCTGCACTACGACCTGCATCCACTCGTCGACGCGGCCTTCGCCGAGACCAACCCGGTCCCGGTCAAATGGGTGATGCACGAGCTCGGAATCCTGCCATCCGCCCACGCCCGAATACCGCTGGCGCCGCTGAGCTCAGCCGCACAGGAGCGCGTCCGCGGCCTGCTGGCCACCAGCCCGCACGTCACCATAGACGCTCCGGCCGACCGCTAGCGCCACTCGCGATCGCGGTAGCCGTAGGCCATGCATCCGCAGTTGGAGCGATGTGCGGCGGTGGTCGCGCGCACGTCGGCGAAGAGATCGTCGGGGGAGATCAGGCCATCACCGGACTGCGCTGGGTGCGTTCGTCGACATCGGCGTCATGGGTCGGCACAAGGGCGCCGTCGGGTCCGAGCAGGAGCGAGGACTCCTCATACCAGCTGTCAGGAGCGCGGGTGCCCCAGAACGAACGCGCGCGGGCGTCGGTGACCGACCAGCGCAACGGCACGTGGTCAGGGTCGCCGGTGTAGTAGTCACACGAGTACAGCTCGATGCGGTGCCCGTCGGGGTCGCGCAGGTAGACGAAGAACGCGTTGGAGACACCGTGGCGCCCGGGCCCGCGCTCGATCGCCTCAACGCATCCCGCGGCGGCTAGCTGGTCACACGCCCGCAGCACGCCCGTCGGGTCCCCCACCCACATCCCAAGGTGATGGAGGCGCGGGCCACGGCCCATCGTCAGCGCCAGGTCGTGCACCGTCGGCTTGCGGCGCAGCCACGCACCGGTGACCCGCTCACTGGCCGGGTCATCGGTGGAGATGTACTCGGTGACCACGAAGCCCAGCTCCTGCCAGAAGGCGACCGCCTGCTCCACTCGGGGCTCGTGCAGGTTGATGTGATCCAGGCGAAGGATCGGCGCGCCGCGGTGCAGGTCAAAGCGCTGCGCCTGGGTCTCGAACTGAGCCATCTCATAGAAGAACTCCAGCGGGTTGCCGAACGGATCCCAGGCGCGAATCGACCGTTTCATCCCGGGCAGCTCGCCGTTCACGTCTGATACCGACAGGCCCTTGTCGCTCAGGTCGGCCGCCAGCAGGTCAAGATCGCGCTCGCCGCGGACGCGGAATCCCAACCTGGCCACGGCGGCCGACGGGGCCCGGCGCAGGACGATCGAGTGGTGCTGGCGCTCCTCCCAGCCACGCAGATAGAGGGCGTCCTCGGTGCGTGCGCTGACGATCATCCCCAGCAGTCCGACATAGAAGCGCTCGGAGACCTCCAGGTCGGTCACCAGCAGCTCGCCGTAGGCCGCGCGCACGATCTCATACGGCGTCTGGCGCGGGCCGGCACCGAGTAGTTCGCTGACGGTGTTCATCGGGATGCCCTCCTCTCTGGCCGATCAGTCCCCGGCGTCGCCCAGCCCCAGCCTGGGAATGTGATGATGGCCGAGCGCCACCTGTACGGCCTCGGTCTCGCAGTAGAACTCAAACGCGTAGTCGCCGCCCTCCCGGCCGATGCCCGAATTCTTGACCCCGCCGAACGGCGTGCGCAGATCGCGCACGTTCTGGGAGTTGATCCAGCACATGCCGGTGTCGATCGCGTGGGCGACCCGATGCGCGCGCCGGATGTCGTTGGTCCACACGTAGGCGGCGAGCCCGTACTGGGTGGCATTGGCCAGCGCGATCGCCTCCTCCTCGGTGTCAAACGGCATCGCCACCAGCACGGGGCCGAAGATCTCCTCCTTGAACACGCGCATATCAGCCGCAACGTCCGCGATCACCGTGGCGGAGAGGAAGTTGCCCTCGGCCAGCCCCGCCGGGCGCTCTCCGCCAGCCAGGATCTGGGCACCCTGCTCGCGTGCGGAGGTGAGGTACTCCATCACGCGCGCGTGGTGCTCGGTATGGATCAGCGGACCGAGCTCGGTGCGCGGATCGAACGGGTCACCCACGCGGATCGCCCGGGCGCGCTCCGCGACGGCGTCGACGATCCGCTGGTACAGGGGACGCTGGACCAGGAGCCGTGAGCCGGCCGTGCACCGCTGCCCGTTCATCGTGAAGATCTGGGCCAGCGCCGCGTCGACGGCCAGCTCCGGGTCGGCATCGGCGAACACGACCACGGGCGACTTGCCACCGAGCTCCACCGAGGAGCGCTTGAGCGTCGGTGCACCGGCCGCGATGATGATCGAGCCGGTCTTGGTCTCCCCGGTGAAGCAGATCAGCTGCACATCAGGGTGGGCCGACAGTGGGGCGCCCGCCCGCTCACCATCTCCGTGCACGACGTTGAAGACTCCGTCGGGCAGACCGGCCTCCTGCAGCGCCGTGGCGAGCAGGCCCGCGGTCAGCGGGGACCACTCGGCCGGCTTGAGCACGACCGTATTGCCGGCCGCCAGCGCCGGAGCGATCCGCCAGCTCGAGAGCATCAGCGGCGCGTTCCAGGGCATGATCAGGCCGGCTACCCCTACCGGCTTGTGGATCGTGTAGTTCAGGAACTCTTCGCCGACTGCAAACGCCCGTCCGTGGAGCTCGGTGATCACTCCGGCGTAGTACTCGAAGTTCTGCGCCGCGCGGGCGGCGAGACCGTGCATCTGGGCGATCGGAATGCCGATGTCGGCCACTTCTGCATCGATGAACTCGTCCGCCCGCCGGCGGATCACCGCGGCGATGTCGCGCAGTAGGTTTGCTCTCTGTGCCGCGGGCATCGACGGCCACGGACCCTCGTCGAAGGCCCGACGAGCCGCCGCGACCGCCGCGTCGACGTCGGCGGCGCGGCCGTCGCAGACCTGGGCCAGCGGCTCATTCGTGGCCGGATTCAGGGTCTCGAACGTCTCACCCGCGACGCTCTCCCCGAACGAACCGTCGATGAAGTGGCGCTGGAGCCCGAGCCTCTCCGGGCTCAGCTGAGGACGAGGATCGGAAGCGGCCTGGAAGCGGTTCACGAGGGTCATTCTGCTGCACCACCGCCGGTGCTGCACCACCGGCGGCGCGAACTTGACATCTGCCGAAATCCCGGCAGATCATATACGTTATCGTCGGTGATAAGGCCGGAAAATCGACGCCGGCTTGGTCGACGACTTAAGATCATCTCCATCGCAACCACCGTCATGAACAAGCAGGAACGGGTCTACTCGATCATGCGCGAGCGGATCCTGGAAGGCGCCTACGGGCCCGGCTACCGGCTCGTGATCGATCGGATCGCCGACGAGTTCGGCGTCAGCGCGTTGCCGGTGCGCGAAGCGGTTCGCCGGATGGAGGCCGAGGGCCTGGTCGTCTTCCGGCCCAACGCCGGCCCGCAGGTCACGCCGGCTGACCCCTCGCTGTATGAGGAGAACATGACCGTGCTGGCCGTGCTTGAGGGCTACGCCACCGCGCAGGCGGCCACCCGCATGGACGCCAAGCAGCTGCGCGTACTCGATCAGGAGACCGACGCGATGGTCACCTGCATGGAGAGCCTCGACGTGCTCGGCTTCTCCCGGGCCAATCAGCGCTTTCACCGCCAGATCCACAAAGTGTGCGGCAATCCGCCGCTACTGGAGCTGCTGCGCAACACCGAGCGGCGCCTGGACGCGATTCGCCGCACGGTGTTCACCCACATCCCCTACCGGGGATTGAGCTCGATCGAGGACCACCGTGAGATCGTCCGCATGATCCGCGCCGGCTGCCCGGCCGCCGAGATCGAGGCCGAGGCCCGCGCCCACAAGCTCCGCACGGTCGACGCGTTCCGTCAGTGGATGGCCGCCCACCCACCCGACCAGAATCACCAGGCGGCGCCAGCTGAGCGATCCAGACCACAGCGCAAACGCGGTTGAGGCGCGGCTGCGCGCGATCGGCACGCCGCAGCGCGCCACCAACGAGCGGCGCTACCTGAAAAGCTCGCTTAAGCATCTAGGTGCGAGCGTCCCTCAGATTCGCGCCGAGGCCAGATCCCTGGCCAGGTCGATCGACTCTCACGACGAGCTGCTCGCCACGGTGCAGGCGTTATGGGCAGTTCCCGTTCACGAGCGGCGCTCGTGCGCGGTGTATCTGCTCCAGGCTCGCGGAGACCTGCTCGGACCATCGGACCTGCCGTTCATCCAGCGGATCGTCCGCCAGTCCAAGAGCTGGGCGTACGTCGACGTGCTGGCCGTCAATGTCATCGGCGAACTGCTGGTCCGGTCTCCCCAGGCCGCCGACGCTCTGGACGCCTGGGCCCAGGACGAGGACTTCTGGGTCCGGCGCTCGGCGCTGCTGTCGCAGATCGCCCCGCTGAAGGCCGGCGTCGGCTTTCTGCGCTTCGGCCGCTACGCCGACGCGATGCTCGACGAGACCGAGTTCTTCATCCGCAAGGCGATCGGCTGGACGCTGCGGGAGACCGGCAAACGCCGGCCCGAGGAGGTCTACGAGTGGCTGGCGCCCCGCGCCGGACGGGCATCGGGAGTCACCATGCGCGAGGCCGTCAAGTACTTGTCGCCCGACCAGCGCCGGGCCCTGCTCGATGCGGCGCGAGACATGCGCCGAGCCCGACTGTCACCAAAGTAGCCCCAGCCTCGTCTGCGCAGATGAAGGAGACCAAGCGCGATGGATTTCCTCGGATCACAGGAGCGCTGATGGACACGGATGACGAGCGGCGCTGGCCGAACTGCGTCCGGCGGCCTTTGAGATCGCCTATCGGGCTGCCAGGACGGGCGGATCCCGGGCGCCGCACTGCGCCGGGTCGAGGTCAACGGTCAGCCGGGCGCCCTGATGCTCGACGGCGCCGGCGCCCTGATCGGCGTGATGGCGCTGGACATCGCCGAGGGCCAGGTGCAGGGCACCAGATCGATCGTCAACCCGGACAAGCTGGGACATCTGGGGCCGGTGTCGACCTGCGCTCGGCCCTGGACAGCGCCGCCCGCGAGCGCCGCCGGTCAGCGCCCTGACAGATGCGGGGCGCCAACGTCTCGAGCTGGAGCGAAGCGTTGGCGGACCGACGTTGGCGTTCTGACCTGAACGGGTATAGCGTGCAACACATGCAAGATCTGTTGCCAACTGCGCTCTGGCAAGGTCTGTTGCGAACTCGGGGTGGGCATCCGCGACCGCGCCCGTCCGGGCCAGCTTCATGAGCTTTTCGATGGCGCTCACCGACGAGCAGCAGGCACTGCGGACCAAGGCGCACGTCTTCGCGCGGGACGTCATCCGCCCCGCCGCGGCCGAGTACGATCGCGCCCAGGAGCTGCCCTGGCCGATCCTCCAAGAGGCAGCGCGCCAGGGGCTGTACGGGTGGGAGCTCTACGCGCAGCTGTCGGTCGACCCGACCGGGCTGTCGCTGCCGATCCTGATGGAGGAGCTGTTCTGGGGTTGCGCCGGGATCGGCCTGTCGATCGTGATGCCCGCGCTGGCCCTGGCGGCGATCCGCCAGGCGGCCACCGACGAGCAACTGATGCGCTGGGCACCTCAGTGCTTCGGGACGCCCGATCAGATCAAGCTGGCGGCGTTGGCGGTCACCGAGCCCAGTGGCGGCAGCGACATCCGCTCGATTCAGACCCGCGCGCGCAAGGACCGCGAGGAATGGGTCATCGACGACCAGAAGGTGTTCATCGGCAACGGCGGGATCGCCGACGTTCATGTCGTGGTGGCCACCGTCGATCCGGAGGCGGGCCACCGGGGTCAGGGCGTGTTCATCGTGCCCAAGGGAACCCCCGGCCTGCTGATGCTGCGAAAGCTCGACAAGCTCGGCTGCCGCGCGACGCACACCGGAGAGATCGTCTTCGAGGACTGCCGCGTCCCGGCCGATCATCTGCTCGGCGGCGAGCAGCGACTGGCCGAGCGGATCGCCAAGGGCCGTGAGGCCGAGCAGGGCACTCCACCTCCGCCCGCGACCGCTGAGGAGGGCGGCCCCGAGCGAGCCGTGCAGCGGCGCAGCTCAGCGGCCCTGGGAGCGTTTGAGCGCACGCGCCCCATGGTCGCCGCCCAGGCGATCGGGATCGCGCGGGCCGCGCTGGAGTTCGCGCGTGACTACGCCGTCTCACGTCAGGCCTTCGGCCAGCCAATCATCGAGAACCAGGGCATCTCCTTCCCGCTGGCGGATCTGGCCGCCGACCTCGACGCTGCGCGCCTGCTGACCTGGCGCGCCGCATGGATGGCCGCGCAGCGCCAGCCCTTCGAACACGCCGAGGGATCAATGAGCAAGCTCAAGGCCTCGGAGGTGGCAGTGCGGGCCTGCGAGCAAGCGATCCAGACCCTAGATGAGTAGTGCCACGGGGTTATGCGGTGTAGTCGACGAGGGCGCGGGTGGG
>OCZT010001698.1_pt1 | contig 22763 bp, 11 predicted proteins | sample 1539031 | NCBI WGS metagenome assembly OCZT01 (sample SAMEA3539308, study PRJEB22396) | soil metagenome | biome: tundra; feature: field; material: soil | place: USA | collected 2010-05 | depth 0.15 m | reverse complement strand
TACTCGAAGCCAAAATCTCCATTCCCTAATGTGATTGCGCCTTACACGTCGCGCAGCGTGCCGCCGCCGAACCTCACCAATTCCGCGCGGACCGATCAGCTGTTCCGCGACGGCAAGATATACCTGTCCATCAACGATGCGGTGGCGATGGCGCTGGAGAACAACCTGGACATCGTCCTCCAGCGTTACAACCTCTCCATTGCGGATACGGACCTGCTGCGCACAAAATCCGGCGCGTTTGCCCTGGGTGTCAATGCCGGGGTGGTGACGGGTACGCCTGGCGGCTCGGGTGGGACGTCCGCTGGAGGGATCGGCAGTTCTTCTACCGGAGCGACTGGTACTGGTGCGGGTGGCACCCAAATAGGGGTTGGTGGGGCAGGCGCTGGCGTTGGGGGCCTGGTGGGATCCACGAATGGTGCAGGTCCTCCACTCGACAGTTATGATCCGAGCCTGACGGGCACGATTCAAGGCGAACGCGCCACGACTCCGCAGTCAAACGTCGTGATCACGGGAACGGCCAGCCTGGTGCAAAACACGAACCTCTACAACTTCGGCTACACGCAGGCGTTTCCAACGGGTACCCTGGCCACGGTTGCTTTCCAGAACAACCGGGTCACCACGAATTCGCTTTTCACTCTGGTGTCGCCACAGATATCGTCGGGCTTCCGGTTTCAATTGCGCCAGCACCTGCTGCAAGGCTTCGGGTTCGATCCCAACCTGCGCTGGATCCGCATTGCCCGCAACAATCGAGAGAATGGGGACATTGTATTTCGCCAGCAGATCATCCAGACGGTCTCGCAAGTCGAAAATATTTACTGGGACCTGGTGACCGCGTATGAGGCAGTGAGGGTGAACGAGCGCGCGCTGCAACTGGCCCAGAAGACGCAGTCGGACGATGAAGAGGAAATCAGGATTGGCACGCTGGCGCCCATCACCCTGGTGCAAGCCAAGAGCGGAGTTGCAACGGCGAACCAGAACCTGATCGCTTCGCAAACCCAGCTCCAACTTCAACAACTGCTGATGAAGAACGCCATCACGAAGAACATGGGCGACCCAATCCTGGCGGCCGCGACCGTAATCCCGACCGACACGCTGCAAATCAACGAGCCGCAAGAGGTCCGCCCGGTCGAGGAGCTGATCCACGAAGCCTTGCAGGCCCGTCCCGAGATTGCCACGGCGCGCGTCAATCTAACTAACGCGGAGATCTCGCGCAAATCGCTCAAGAATGCCCTGCGTCCGACGCTGGATCTGTACGCGTTTTATGGCGCCGCGGGACTGGCGGGCGATCAAAATGCGCTCTTTCCTCCATGCGACTTCCCCGGAGCGGTGCCGGGGTCGAATTGTTTGCCTCCGGGGACGATTCCCAGAAGCGGCTACCCTAATGCGTTTCATGATCTCTTTAATAGCTCGGGGCCGGACAAAGGCGTCGGAGTGAACCTCAACATTGTTCTTCGCAACCGTGCCGCGCAATCCGAACAGGTACGCTCCGATTTGGAATACCGGCAGTCCCAGGTCAGCCTGCAACAGATCGAGAACTCCATCACCATCGAAGTGCGGCAGGCCCAATTTTCGGTGCAGCAGAACTACGCCGCTCTGCAGGCGGCGATGGCGGCCCGCGACTTTGCCAGGCAAAGCCTGGTAGCCGAGCAAAAGAAGTTTGGCTACGGCGCTTCCACGCCTACTGCGGTATTACAGGCGTCCAGCAATTTGACCCAAGGGGAATCGAACGTTCTCAACGCCGCTGCCAACTACGAAAAATCCAAGGTGCAACTGGATAAGTCCACCGCGGAAACGCTCTCCAAGCTCGGCATCGATATTGCGGACGCCGAATCCGGACAGGTGAAGCGCGTCCCGACGGTGCATGGCGTTGTTCCGGGGAACGTGCAAGAGTTGACTTCGCCGACGCCGCCCTACGCCCAGCCGCAAGAAACCGGCGCGGCCCCGACTCAGTCCGGCGCGCCGCCGCAGGGCACGACACCGCCTCCGCCACCTGGCCAGGAGCAGGCTGAACCTCATCGTTAATCTCGCAGCCAAGGCGTGCCTCAGCAATCTGTAATGCAAGCTTTACGGGCCGTTGAAAAACTCTGCGGAAGCCCGTTGGTGGGAGCCCCCTGCTGCAGCAGGGGGAAGCTGGACTTTAGTCCAGCGGAAAAGAGTTCGATTTCATGATGGGCTTTAGCCACGGGATTTCTCGATCCCGGCTCTAAAGCGCAGGATTGAAGTCGAGCTTTTCCCGGAGCGCTGAAGCGCTCCTTCCCCCGCATGAATGCGGGGGCTCCCACCAAGATGCATTCCTGATTTTGCCCAGAGTTTTTCCGCAGCCCCGCCTCGGCGGGCGTGTTCCAGTCATCACAAGATACAGCAACTCTAGAATCTGCTTAATCGTGGAACTGCTCCTAACAACACGAAAGCCGGAGCTGGTTGGCTCCGGCTCGCGAAGTGAACTGCAAGGAGGATTACTGGTTCAATTTGCGGCGAATGGCGCCGAATGCGCCGACCAATCCCGTGCCGAGCAACAGCAGCGAGCTGGGCTCTGGCGTCGTGCCTCCGCCCTGATGGCCCAGGACGTCGAACGCGCCAAGCGGGTTCCCCGTGCCGTTGCTGTTCCAGGTATTCCCACCGTCGGTGGAATAGAGATCCAGGCCGTTGACGCCCTGGCTGTTCCAGTTCCACGCATTCCAGCTAGCATCGCTTTGGCTCACCGCACTAAGGATCATAAAATACGACTGACCGCCGGTGAGGCTGACTCCCGAAATGCTAGAGATGGTGACAAAACCGCCGCCATCGTAACTACCTGGGCATGTAGGCGGGCACAGCCCGAAATTTGTGATAGTGGTCAAAGGACTCCAAAAAGCATTGGCCACCTGGGTGCCGGGAAGGCCGGCGTTGTCTGTCCAAATGCTGGCGGTGAAGGTATCGGGTGGAACCACCCAGCCTACGCCGAGATCAATCTGGTCAACGGCGAAGCTGCCACTGCCGCCAACGGTAAACAGGTTCGCGGCGCTAAAGGCAACGCCGACGGTTCCAACCCCGGATACTGTCCATCCGCTGCCGGACTGGTACTGATTACCGGGGAGGCCTATGTCGCTGAAGAGGGTTGAACTCATCGCCGGCAAGACGCTTACGCAGAGGGCGAGAGTCAATAAGCAGACCGACCATCCAAGTTTCTTGTTCAATTTTATTCCTCCGTTGAGAGTCATGACTCGCGAACTTGAAGCTTCTAACTCGAACACCTTGCGGTGTTCACGGGCAGCCCGTGGAAGCGCCAAAAGCAGGAAAGCGCAACCACTTTGTTTGCAAAGGTGGGTCTGTTCCAAGACGTTTGCCGGGTGTGCAGACTCAACCAATAAGTATCATGCAATTTTGCGACCGCTGTAACGTTTTGAAAAGGTTAGGTATTGGCCAGCGTCAGGTGCAAGAAGTTGCGCTCCGGTGCCAGATTACTTCCCACTTCCGGGGAGTCGTTGCACCCCCACCCCAGAATTCTCAACCCTCCCAACCCTTCGTTCGAGCAACACAAGAACCGCGTTGCGCACTCTTATCGCAATGACGCACGTCTGTTTCTCCTCGTTTGTGGCTGCTTTCGCGGTTGAGAAACGCGCGATGAAGTGGGCTGGATTCCGCGGCCGTCAGCCGCAGCCGCGACGGGTAGGTAGAAAGCCGCCGCCACCAAGGCTTATGCCAGCAGGAACCGAAGCCGTTCCGGTTCCCGCTGGCGTGCTGGCGATGGTTTGTCGTGCTCGCTGGCTAGTTCGTTGATTTCCCTATTGCGAAAGTTGACAAGACCGGATTCGCGTCGGTCGAGAGAACGACAATCTTCGTCGAAGACAGGACATACATGATGCCCTGCAGCGTACCGCTCGGGTTCAAGTTGACGAGGGCCCTGCCAGTAGCGTCAACCTGGTAGGTGACAGCAAACTGGTTACTCTGAGGACCACCCGGACCGCTGCTGTCCTCCGACACGCTGATATCGCCATTTCCGTCGGCAAACAGCCAATCCACCTGATTGGTCACCGCCGGCAGGGCTGGCGTGACCGAGCCTCCCACATAAGCACCAAGGACCGAAATATTGCTGAGGGGTATGCCCGTCGTACCCGCAGTTTGGGGCGCCAGCACTCCGGATGTGGCATTCCCATCGGTGCCAACCACGAAGGCCTGGTTCTGGTTCACCACGTATAGGACGGGCGGAGTACCGCCGAAGCCGTTCAAGGTTACTCGTCCATTCCGCGGGGTAACTTTGTATTGGCCACCAGCAACTTGCTGCTGAGCGAGCGTCCCGCCCGTGTTCTGGTCAAACAATATGGTAGCGTTACCGAAGCCATTTCCGTCGGTAGTGCCATCACCGGTGAACAAACCGGTGACGCCAGTCGCCTCCGGACTCCCGCCATTGGGATTAACCCCGTTGTCTTGGAGAACACTTACCCCCTTCAAGGCTAGGTTGGTGAAGTTCGCGCCTGAGGACACTTGGCGGAGTACCGAAGCTAGTGTTAGAGGAGAAGTATCCGAGACCTGGTCCATGCTGATCTGGATCATCTCTGCGGAAGATACCAGATAGTAACGGAAGTTTTGGGGGTGGCCGCTGTTAACGCTTAGGCTGGCCAAACCGCGGCCGGTGCTGGGATCGGGCGCAGAGTAAGAACCGGTCAAAAAGGCGGCTGGAGTCACTGTGCCGCCGTCATTGGTGTCGATTGTACCTGCCGTCAATGTGCCAGAGGCATTGATCTGGAAGCTTCCAGCGCTGGCGAACCGATTTCCGCCCAGGTCGACGCCGGTCGAGCCGAAGGAAAAATTACCGGCAGACAGCGAGCCAATTGTTTGTACCTGAATTGCGCCGGAACCGTACGCCTGCGGATTGGACGGATCGCTCTGAATCAGCCTGCCACTGCCGGAGCTAGAGACAGCCACCGCGAAGACGAGAGGGGAACCCTGGGTCGGGTTGAAGGTCATGGTACCCAGCCCGTCGGCCGTGATGGAGTAGGTCCCAGTGAAGCCCACTTTGACCGCCGGAGGGCCAGCGGCGCTATTCAAGTCGAGCAAGCCATTGCTGATCCCCCCGCTGCCGTCGGCCGTAAATCTGCCGGCAATAAAGACCGGAGTTGAGTTGTTGTACCCGCTGAACGAGAAGGCATAACCGCTGGTCAGAGCGGCATTGGTCAGGGCGGGGTTGATGGCCAAGACAAGAATCGGCGAGAGAGCCGTGGCGGGTGGTGTCGCCGAATCCTGTACCTTCAGGGTGATGCCAGATGTGCCGCTGGTTGTGGGCGTTCCCGAGATCAGACCTGTGCTGGCATTCAGCATCAAACCGCTGGGTAAGGTCCCGAGTATCGTCCAGGTGTACGGTGGGGTTCCGCCCGCGGCGCCCAGGGTGGCGCTGTAGGGCACCGACGCCGTGCCCGCCGGCAGCGCTTTGGTCGTTATCACCAACTGGCCGGAATTGATGTCAAGGGTCAAGTCAGCAGAAGCCGTGTTCATCAGGGTGTCGGTGGCCTGCACCTTGATGGGGAAGCTGCCGCTCGCGGTGGGTGTCCCGGCGATTACGCCGGTGCCGCTTAGCGTCAAGCCCGCAGGCAACGATCCGGCAGTCACGCTCCATGAATAGGGCGGAACTCCGCCCGTGGCGGCCAGAGTCTTCGTGTAGAAGACGCCTTGCGTGCCGGGCAGTAACGAACTTGTCGTGACCTGGAGCGTCGGCGTCAGGTCGATCATGATGGTGAAGTCCGCCTTGGCGGTGACGGGAGTCCGTTCCGAGTCGGTCACTTGGACCATGATTGGGTAGCTGCCGGTGGTCGTAGGCGTTCCCGAGATCACACCGGTAGCGGGAGTCAGAGACAGTCCAGGCGGTAAGGGCCCGGAGCCGGAGGTGAGGGTCCACGTATAGGGAGCCGTTCCGCCCGTGGCTATGAGCTGCGAGTCGTAGAAGATGGCCACATTGCCATCCGGCAACGACGTGGTGGTAATGATGACAAATCCTTCGATGACGATGCTCAACATGGAAGAGGTCCCGGTGGCAGGTGGGCTCTCCGAATCAGCCACCTGGATGGTGAACGTCGAGGTTCCGAGGGTAGTAGGTGTCCCGGAAATCGTGGCCGTGCTATTGGGATTCGTGGTGAGCGTGAGTCCAGGCGGGAGAGAACCGCTGGCAACGCTCCACGTATAGGGCAGCACTCCGCCGGTTGCAGTCAGGGTGGCGCTGTAGGGGATACTCACCTGGCCTCCCGGCAGCGAGGCTGGCGTGATCGATACCGCACCCCGGATGTTGATGCTCAGGTCCTTGGTCCCGGTGAGCGACTTTGCGTCCGTTACCTGCACGGTGAAGCTGACATTACCAATCGTGGTCGGGGTTCCGCTGATCACGCCGCCGATGCTCATGCTCAATCCGTCGGGCAGATTGCCGGAAGTAATACTGAAGGCAAAGGGCTGCGTTCCGGTTCCCCGGGTCACATGCACGGTGGCGTTATACGGAGCATTGACCGCGCCAGTAGGCAACGTCGCTTCAAAAATCACCGGCGGACTTGGCGGGGCGGGCTTAGAGCCACCACCGCACGCCGCCAGGAACACGCAGAGAATAAGTGCCAAACCCAGTGCTGCAAATGCCTTGTATGACCTCATCGGATCTCCTTGGGACCTTGTATTGCGTGCTCCGGCCAACTCAAATCATTAAGGCGACTGAGCATTCTACACTTCGCAATCGGGAAAAACTGGAAGTGCAGTGTGAGAAACCAGCGTGCGTGCAACACGCTTCGAGTAACGCGGTTGCAGCCGCACCGTGCGCGACGCTTCCATGACAAGAGTTGTTGGCATGGTAACTCTGCAAGGTCGATGTGTGCGAGGGGAAAGTTGGGTGACGGCCAGTTAGTCCTACTTCGCGGCTTGTCATCCCGACCGAGGACTTCAGCAAATAAACGCTTGTCATCCCGACCGGAGGCGGCCCGACTTTGGCCGCCGGAGTGGAGGGACCTGCTTTTCACCCCGCGGTCATTGCCACTTCATTCCGCCGAATCGAGCTTCAGTTACTCGACCGCAGCGCCGCGCGCCTTGGGAGCTTTCTTGAACGTAGCTTCCAACAATCGCGGATACTGTACTTGCGCCCCGCTCAACAACTGCTCGACGGTCAGAATCTGGATGCGCGGATAGGTGCCCGTGTCGAACGCCGACTCGTCTTTATAGAACCCAGCCTCGGCGGCCTCTTTCATCATGGGCTTGGTCGGCTCCTCCATCGCGATCAGCACTCCGATGGCTGCCTTCTCGCGCTCGATCACGCCGCGCAGATCGCGCACGTAGGCAACGTTGATGTTCTGCCCGGCCTTCACCGAAAAGATAATCTGCTTCGTCTTGCCGCTGTTATCCACATGGAAGTAAAGACGCCCGTCGATGCCACGGTCCGCGCCCTTTCGTTCTTCCACCGGACGCGCGTCCACCAATCCCAGCGCCCAATATTGAAAGTGAGTGGGCTCGGTTTTCGCCAGCTCGCGGGCATCGGGCACTGACGTCGGTTCGCCAATCACTTCGTAGCTCTTGCGAATCTCGGGACCAAATATGTCGGTCAACCGTGTCTTGATCAGGTTTGTGGCGAGCGGCGTGATGTCGATGCCGATCCAGCGGCGCTTCAGGCGCTGCGCGGCGACGACCGCCGTACCGCAACCGCAGAAAGGATCGAGAACGATATCACCTTCGTTGCTGCTAGCCTTGATGATGCGTTCGAGAAGAGCTTCGGGTTTCTGCGTCTGATAGCCGAGGCGTTCCTGATCCTTTGTTGAAAGCCACCGGACATCTTCGTCTATGCCTTCGTCGGTTCCGAAGACCGTTCCGCCCGTGTAAGGTTGAAAGGTCCAAAGGTCCGAAACCGGTGTTCCATCAGTCGGCCTTATGTCGTGCTGATAAATGGGCCACATTTCGCCCGGAACGATCTTGATAAATCCGAGTTCGAACAGGCGATCAAGTTTTTCATGCTGTCCCATGCCAGAGAAGTCTTCTCCCGTCTCTTCGACAATGCGGCTCGGCACTGCCCAATGTCGTCCCTTACTCGTCGGGTCAAATCCTCTCCAGGGCCGACCGGACTCGCCGTTTCGGGTACCTGACCCAGTCAGCACATTTCCGTAATAATTTGTTCGCCAGCCCATCTCAGTCTTCACGAAATGCTCGTTGACATGCCCCATCATGTATGGCCGTTTGGGATAGGTCCAAACGCGGTCATTGGTCTTCGTGTAGAACAGAATCACGTCGTGGATTGGGCCGTATCGTTTGGCGCTGTTGTGTGATCCGGTTCGGCGCCAAATAATTTCATTTCGGAAATTTCCCGGCCCAAACACCGCGTCCATCAGCATCTTCAAATAGTGGCTCGCCGTGGGATCGCAATGCAGATAAATCGATCCCGTCACCTTGAGCACGCGCTTCAACTCGATGAGGCGCGGAGCCATCATCGCCAGATACGCCATCATGGCGCTGTTGCCGAGGAACGTGCGAAACGCCTGCATCACGTTCGACACCCATCCGCCGCGCTCGACCACTTCCTGATAGGCGCGCTCGGCGTCCAGGTTCCACTCCCACGTGTCCTCGAAGGCCGTGATCTGCGAGGAAGAGCGGGTGCCGTCCTTCTCGGCGAAGAGGACGTTGTAATCCTGACGGCTGTTCAATGGGGGATCGAGGTAGATGAGATCCACCGACTCATCGCGCACTTAGCGGCGCAGCACGTCGAGGTTGTCGCCGTAAAATAGCTTGTTGTCGGCCATTGTGCGCGACTCTAGCAGGCGGAGTCGCTAATTCCATCTGGCCGTGACCGCCGCCTAGTCCGAAATACAACAGCAGGTGCCTCCGCTCGGACTGAAGTCCTTGGTCGGGATGACAAACTTTACTGTGCTGAAGTCCTCGATCGGGATAACAGATAAGGCCGAGGATTTACGCAATCGCCGCGTCGATCTTCTCGCTGTCGACGCCGAGTTCCGCAAACGCTTTCTGCGCACGCTGCACATCGAACTTTCCGTCGCGGGCCAGCCGCGACAGCGCCGACACGACAATCGACTCGGCATTGACTTCGAAGTGTCGCCGCAAGTGCTCGCGGTTATCGCTGCGTCCGAAGCCGTCGGTGCCCAGCGTTACCAGCCGCCGGCCCAGCCACGGTGATAGCTGGTCGGGCACCACCTTCATGAAGTCGGTGGCGGCGACGATCGGCCCTTCAGTTCCGTCGAGGACAGTCAGGATGTACGGCCGCTTTTCCGGCTCGGCGGGATGAAGGCGGTTCCAGCGCTCAATGGCCAGGCCATCGCGCCGCAGTTCGTTGTAACTGGTTAGGCTCCAGACGTCGGCCTGCACACCGTACTTTTCAGCGAGAATGTTTTGCGCGCGCAGCGCTTCATTCAGGATGGACCCGCTGCCAAACAATTGCAGCGCGGCTTTACCGCCAGCCGCGGATTTGTATTTGTAGATGCCGCGCAGAATTCCCTCTTCGCATCCCTGCGGCATTTCCGGCATCGCATAATCTTCGTTGTACAGGGTGATGTAGTAAAAGCGGTCTTCGAGCTCCTGGTACATGCGGCGTATGCCGTCCTGAATGATTACGGCAATCTCGTACACGTAAGCGGGATCGTAGCTGTGGCAGGTAGGGACGGTACTGGAGAGCACCAGGCTGTGGCCGTCTTGATGCTGCAAGCCTTCCCCGGCAAGCGTCGTTCTTCCAGCCGTGCCGCCCATCATGAATCCCTTGCCGCGGGAATCGGCGAATGCCCAGACCATGTCGCCGATGCGCTGGAACCCGAACATCGAGTAATAGGTGAAGAATGGAATGGTCGGCACTTTGTAGTTCGTGTACGCCGTTCCGGCTGCGGTGAACGAAGCCATGGAACCGGCTTCGGTGATTCCCTCTTCCAGTATCTGCCCATTTTTCTCTTCGCGGTAATAGAGCAGCATGTCCTGGTCGTGCGGCTTGTAAAGCTGTCCCTGGCTGGCGTAGATACCCACCTGGCGAATGATGGATTCCATGCCGAAGGTACGGCCCTCGTCGGGAATGATCGGGACAATCAGCTTGCCGATCTCCTTATCTTTCATGAGCTGTCGCAACATGCTGACGAAGCCCATCGTGGTGGAGACGGCGCGGCCCTTGGATCCGGCCAGCGAATCTGCGAATTCAGTGAGTGCCGGAGCCTGGAAGCTCGGTGGAGGAACCTCCCTTGTTAGCACGAATCCACCAAGTTCCTCGCGGCACTTGCGCGCGTAAACGATCTCCGGACTGTCGTCGGGCGGACAATACAAGCGCCCTTCTCTTGCCGCCTCTTCAGGAATCGGGATTGCAAAGCGCGAGCGGAACGCGGTCAGCGCCTGGTCGGCAAGCTTCTTCTCTTGATGGGTTGCGTTGCGCGCCTCCGCCGAACCGAGGCCATAGCCCTTCACGGTGTGCGCCAGAATCACCGTGGGCGCGCCCTCATGCTCAACCGCGCGCTTGTAAGCGTTGTAAACCTTCTGCGGATCGTGGCCACCGCGGGTCAGACGGTGCAACTCCTCGTCGCTCATGTCCGAGACCATCTCCAGCAGTTCAGGATACTTGCCGAAGAATTCGCGCCGAATATACTCGCCGCCTTTCACCTTGTAGGTCTGGTACTCGCCATCCACAACCTCGCCCAGGCGCTTTACCAGCAGGCCGGACTTGTCGCGCGCGAACAGGCGGTCCCAATCGCAGCCCCAAATCACCTTAATGACGTTCCAGCCTGCACCCCGGAAGGCAGCTTCCAATTCCTGGATGATTTTGCCGTTGCCGCGCACCGGACCGTCGAGACGTTGCAGGTTGCAGTTGATGACGAAGATCAAATTGTCGAGCTTCTCGCGCGAGGCCAAAGTGAGCGAGCCCATCGACTCCGGCTCATCGGTCTCGCCATCGCCGACGAACGCCCATACCTTGCGCGGAGTCTTGGGAATGAGGTTGCGATGTTCCAGGTAACGCATGAAACGCGCCTGATAAATGGAATTGAGCGGCCCCAGCCCCATCGAAACCGTGGGGAACCTCCAGAAGTCTGGCATCAACCAGGGATGCGGGTATGACGATAGCGCTGGGAGTCCGCGCAACTCATGGCGGAAATTCTGCACGTGCTCCTCGCTGATTCGTCCCAGCAGGTAGGCGCGCGCGTACACTCCCGGCGAGGCGTGACCCTGGAAATAAAGGAAGTCGCCCGGTTGATCTCCGTAGCGGGCGTGAAAGAAGTGATTGAAACCCACTTCGAGCAAGGTTGCCAGAGAGGAGTAGGTCGAGATATGGCCGCCGATGCCCGGGTCCTTCTTGTTTTGCCGATGCACCATCGCCATCGCGTTCCAGCGAGTCAAGCTCTTCAAGCGCCGCTCCAACAAGCGATCGCCGGGATACGGAACTTCCTCGCTGACCGGAATGGTGTTGACGTAGGGCGTGTTTAGCTGCACCGGAATCTCGACTCCCGACTCGCGCGCCCGCTCGATCAGCGCTTCCAGAAGTTCGCATCCGCGGGTTGTGCCTTCGTTCTCCACCACCTGGTCGAAGGCTTCCAACCACTCCGCGACTTCTTCTTCGGAATCAGCTTCCGGCTGCAACGGAAACTCCAATACTCGATTGTTGACTTCCTGCGTTGCCACGTTGACCTCTGCGATCTGCGAACTGATTGCTGCGTTCCAAACGCAAGCATTCAACTTCGACGTTGCGAAGACTCAATCTCCGATTATTTAGAGATGCGAAGAATAGCGAATCGCTTCTTCTTTCAGAACTTGACGCTGGCAGAGCTGACCGCCCTAAGGGGTGTGTGAGAACTGTGCCGTCCCTCAACCACCCCAACAAGCCCGCCACGGCGGGGCGCTCGTTGGGGACCCCGGTACGCCCTGGGCTAGAAGCAATTCCGCCCCTGCGGGGCTGGATTTTGAGCAATCGTTCTACCGTGGCAACCCAGAGCGAGTTCTCACACACGCTCTTAAGCCCCAGCCGCATGGCGTTCCGTGAGCGTTTGCTGGCTGCGTTGTATGCCTGATCGGCCGCTAATTCAAGCTGCGGAGAGCGGCGGCAAACGCCGTCAGAAGCACTTTCCCAGTTCGTTGTCACCCCGATGAACGATGGGTCAATTTTAGCAGAACGAGAATGTTCGTTGCGCCCTGGATTCCTCGCGAGCGTCGCGAGAAAAGGGTACCGTCACAATGTGGCGCCTGCGGGTACGTTGCCACTCGACCGCCACAAAGACAAAATTAAAGACAAACGCGCAACTGGGCGCTGCGCGTTGTTTGACTCTAGTTTCTTAGGCCCAAGCATATTCTCGTCCCCCTGAGATTTACTCGCGGGACCGAATTGCCCGGCCAATTTTGCCGTGTGAACCGGCGTTCAGCACGAAGGACTCAGTACACCTTGTTCATCTGTTGCCACACGGCCATGCCCGCGATGAACAAGATCAACAGTCCCGACGCCGCGCCCAGGACGCGCACGTACGGGGTCACTCTCTTCATGCGAAGCTGCAACTCCTCCTGTTCCATCCGGAGGTTGGCACTGGCATCGTCTAAGAAGAGTTGATCGTCCTCGTGCAAGGTTAGGGTGCTGCGGTAGATGAGGAGCAGTATCAGCGCCACCGTCAGAACACCCCATGCGATCAGCAACATCGTCATCATTGACATCAGCCACCTCGGCTCAAAACGAACCGGTCCCGCACCCAAGGCGATTGCAACGCCTAACGGGCGGGAGCCCTCACTGAAGTACATTATATCTCCGGTTTGGACAGGGCAAGGGCAATTATTCGCAACTCAGTAACTGGCCTAAGTCGGTTCCTCAACGCCCGTCGGGGAGTTCCGGCCAGAGGTTCAAAGGCAAACAACAATGCTGAGGCGGTGACGTACCCACGATTTTTTCTGAAGAAACTCGGACAGTATTATGTGGCGGCGAACGGCTAATGCCCCTGAAAGTGCCCGTTACGGTCTCCCATCAGTGGTCTTGACTCTACGAGAAATCGGTGACAATGTCACAGAATCGAGACCACTCTCCTTGTGGGGGCGATAGGCAGGGCACTGAGCGAAGCATCGGTACTAGGGCTGCAATCCCGGCAGGGGCAGCCCTTTTTTACTCGGGTCCATGGAAGGGGCACAGGGCTGACGGCTCGTAAACTCCTGCGACGGAGAACGGTTCCGCTGCATCCAAAGTACTGGCACTTTTGCGCCAGCGCCTCGCTTATAGGCAGCTGATCGCAAATCTCCAGTAGTTTGCTATAATCCCGCTAGTTCAAGAGGAGAGATCATGGCCACCACAACGACCGCACCGAACACCACCACCATACCCACTGTCGAAACGAAGCCACTCAATCTCACCGCCACGGCGATCGCCAAGGTGAAAGAGATCATGGCGCAACAGAACCCTGTTCCGGCGGGACTGCGCGTGGGAGTGGTCGGAGGCGGATGCTCCGGGTTCTCCTACTCGATGTCGTTCGAGAATGGCGCCGGCATGATGGACAAGACCTTCGACTTCGAAGGCCTGAAGGTCTACGTCGACGCGACCTCGCTGATGTATCTGAAGGGCGTGAACGTCGATTACATCGAGACCCTGGAAGGCGCCGGCTTCAAGTTCGACAATCCGAACGTGAAGAGCACCTGCGGCTGCGGATCTTCCTTTAGCGTCTAGTTGCGCGCCATAACCAGTTTGTAGCCCTGTCCACTAGTGACAGGGCTTTGCTTTTGCGCAGTGATTTCTCCCCGTGCCCGCGAACGGCCATTCACGTTTCGCTATTTCGCGAACGGCGAGCCAGACTGTGCTTGCAACTCGCGCAGCGTTTCCTGGTAGATATTTTTTGCTGATGGCTCTGGGGTCGTGTCAATCTTGTCATTGAGCCACTTCAACATGGCGGCTCGCGAGGGATGGGGAAAATTTGGTTCGGCGTCGTTAATGCGCCATTCGTCGTTGACCGCAGTAACGGTGTACTCCACGTCCCGGGTGGAATTCGCAGCGTCTCGCGAATAACCAATGGCCGTCTCGAATCGTCCGAGGAGCCGATAATGGACCGTGACAGTGTACTTGCCGTGGGTCAACACCGGCGCGGTTTCGACGGTATAGCGTGAAATGACGTCCATCTGCGTGTAGTCGGGATTCGTCTTCCACCACACCAGGGGCTGGAATTTCGTCCACGTCTGAGGGCCCAGTCGCGCTCCCTCATAATCCAGCCGGCAATATTTGGAAACCAGCTCACGGATTTGCTCAGCCCTGGTGTCTTGCTCAACATGGTTCAAGGGCAGGGGAAACTGCGCCCGGGCCGCACTGCCCACTGCAAGTAAGAAAACCATAGGCAGTACAAAACGACGAAACAACAACAACGGCATTCGACCCTCTTATCAAGATTGTTATGAGACCACATTGCAGCCTACACCGGCTCGGGCGCAAAACGAAGCGCCCGGCGATGGTGCCGGGCGCGTGATTCTGAATCGAAGAATCTAGGCTCGCGCCGTTTTCTGATCGCTGAAGACCTGGCCGTCGCGAATATGTATGACGCGATGGGCGTACTCGGCGATATCGTGCTCGTGGGTGACCAGGACGATGGTATTGCCTTGGTCATGCAGACGATCGAAGAGCGCCATAATTTCCACGCCCGTTTGCGAGTCCAGATTGCCGGTGGGCTCGTCCGCCAGAATGATGGACGGATTGTTGACCAAGGCGCGAGCAATGGCCACGCGCTGCCGCTGTCCACCCGACAATTCGTTGGGCTTGTGGTTCATTCTCTCTTCCATGCCCACCGAAGCCAGGGTCTTGCGGGCGCGTTCGATGCGCTCTTCGGCCGGAACGCCGGCGTAGATCAGCGGGAGTTCGACATTGTGCAGCGAAGTTGCGCGGGCCAGCAGGTTGAAGGTCTGGAAAACGAAGCCGATTTCCTTGTTCCGAATGCGCGCCAGTTCGTCGTCGTCGAGTTCGCTCACCAACTGCCCATTCAGCCAATAGTTACCCTTGCTGGGCGTATCCAGGCAGCCGACGAGGTTCATCAAGGTTGACTTGCCGGAGCCCGAGGGACCCATGATAGCCACATACTCATTGGGTTGAATGCGGACATTGACTCCGCGCAGAGCGTGGACCTGCTGTTCCGATCCCATGTCGTAGGTCTTCCAAAGGTCCTCGGTACAGATGATGCACTGCTCGGGCGTAACCGAGGTCTGTGATTCTGCCAGGCTCGCCAATTGGGTTGCCATCCTCTTCTCCTCGCTGGGTAACTGGTTCGGGTTGCTCATGGATGCGGACTGTCAGCCTTCCTGAGGGTGTGTGAGACTGTGCCGTCCCTGAAGGGACTCGGATCTATTTCCCACTTACCCAGCACTCCGCCTGCGGCTCCGTGCTGGGCTAAACTATTCCGCGCCTATGGCGCTGGATTTTCCGCTAGCAAATTCCACTGGCAAATACCAAGTTTCGTTCTCACACACGCTCTTTCTGCCTGCGGCCCATTCCTCGTAATCGCTCGTTAGGATTCTTCCTTCTTGCTGGCCGTCGAGTTGTCAACCTTCACCGTGGTGCCATTTCGCAGGGTCCGCAGCACCTTGTAACTTCCGGTGACGATCTCGTCCCCCTCTTTTAGTCCGTTGGTCACTTCGATGTCCGTCGTTCCACTAATACCCGTAACTACAGTTACGAACACGGCGTCCTTTTTGTTCTTGAGAACAAACACGCCCTGCAACTCTTCTTTGGGATCTTGCCCAGCCGGGGTTGCAGCTTGCGCGGGGAGGGGTTTGCCCTTGCTGTCCGTCGCCAGGTCGGCGCGTTGGCGAATGGTCAATGCCTGGATCGGAATGGCCAGCGCTTTGCCGCGCGTAGCTGTGGTGATGCGGGCCGTCGCTGACAATCCGGGCAGGAGGTTGGCGGGAGGATCCTGCAGGGCCACAACCACCTTGAAATCCTTGGCTTCCTGGCTGCTGGACGTGGTCTGCGCGGTTGAGACACCCGTGGAACGGAGTACGGCGTTTCTTCCGATTTCGGTGACCGTGCCTTTGAACTTCTGTTTCGGAATGGCGTCGATGGTCACTTCCGCCACCTGTCCCAATTGCACATTTACAATGTCGGTTTCGTCGACCTTCACCTCGGCGGTAATCACCGACATGTCAGCAATCGTCATCAACGTGCTGCCCGGTGAGTTCTGGATGCCGGGGACGACCGTTTCGCCTTCGCGCACGGGAACATTCGTGATGACGCCGTCGAACGGCGCTGGATATTCCGTCTTGCTGAGCACGTCGGTAACCCGGCGGAGATTGGCGGCGTTCTGACTGATATGGCCCTGCGCCGAATCCTGGTTGGCCCTGGCCTGCGCGAGTTTAGCCTTAGACATTCCCAACTGCGCCGTGGCCGTCGCAAACGCAGCCTTTTTAGTGTCGAAGTCAGCCTTGGCGATCAATTGGGAGTCGTACAAAGCCTTATTTCGCTCGTAATCAAGCTTGGCGCGCTCAAACTCGGCCTCGGTCGAATTCAGGTCGGCTGCCGCAGTGTTGACGGCTGCCTGTGCGGCAACTGCGTCGGTGCGAGCCGCGTTCAGGGCCGAGCCAGTGGCGGAAACCTCAGCCGCGGGCTGAACGTTGTCCAGTATGGCCAGCATTTGCCCCTTCTTGACCCGATCGCCTTCTTTGACATACAAGTGCGTGATCTTGGCCATCGCGTTGGAGCCGATGTTTACCTGCACCTTCGGCTTAATTTCACCCGACGCGGTCACCACGGACGTCAAATCCTCTCGGACAACTTTCCCGGTCTGGACCGTCACCACGCCCTTACGGCTCTGTTCGACGGTAAAGCCAACAATGGCGAGCAATACGATCACGCCCCCGGCAATGAGAGCGATCTTCTTCCAGTTCTTCATCAAGCCTCGATTGGGAAACGCTACTCGGGCGCCCGTCCGCCCCCCAACCCATAGTACGGAATCAGACGGCCCAAGGTTCCTTTGGAGAGCAAAGACTTTCGGCGTTTCTGGCGGTGCCTCCAATGGCACACCGCAGCTAAGCAACTTGCGCGGCAGACAGTTTCCGAGCTTCCCGATTGTTGATTATAGCCGCTAAGTTGGTAACTCTTGTATGGCAAGTTAGTGGAGAATTTTGTTCTGCCCCCTCCCCGGCGGATGGCCAACAAGAGGCGCGCTGGCGTTCGTCACATCGAGTGCGACTTTTGCCGGAAACGAGGGTTGGTGGCAGTGGGCGCCTCCATGTCATTCGAGTCAGGAATCTCCCGCCGGCAACCTTGCTTTCGACCGCCCAAGAACATACAATTTAAAGACTCAGAGTGTTTTTCCAGGAGTTCGTTGGTACACATGAAGGTGCGTGTTTTTCGCCCGTTCTTTTCGTTGCTATTGGCCGGTGCCCTGGCCACAGGTTTGGCAGCAGCCCAAAGTTTGACTCCTTCGACTGCCGATAAGTCTGGTACCTCCCCAGACCAGGCAGCGAAAGGCACGGATGCTTCCGCGCCGGGGCCGACCGGCAACCAGCAGGTTGACCCGTTGAAGCGTCCTCTGACCGAGAAGCAGAAGAAGGCCAGTTCCAAGGCTTTAAAGCAGGAGTTGAGTTCCACCTACAAGAAGTGGCTCAACGAAGACGTGCGTTACATCATGACTCCGGAAGAAATGGCCGCCTTCAAACAGCTCTCTAACGACGAGGAGCGTGACCAGTTTATCGAACAGTTCTGGCTGCGCCGGGATCCGACTCCTGACACGCCGGAGAACGAATTCAAGGAAGAGCACTACCGCCGCATTGCCTACGCCAACGAACATTTCCCGGCTGGCATCCCGGGGTGGAGGACCGACCGTGGGCGCATTTACATTGTGTACGGTCCAGCCGACCAGGTTGAATCTCATCCCTCGGGTGGCACCTACCAACGTCCGTTGGAAGAAGGCGGGGGCGAGACTTCGACGTATCCGTTCGAGGATTGGCGGTACCGCTACATCGAGGGAATCGGCCAAGAGATCATCTTGGAATTTGTCGATGCCTGCTCGTGCGGCGACTATCATCTGACCATCGATCCCAACGAGAAGGACGCTCTGTTACACACTCCGGGCGGGGGTCTAACCCTGTACGAGCAGCAGGGCCTCGCAATGAAGGCTAACCGGATTAACAACGGCGGCTTTGGCGCCAATGCCGGTCCGGGAGCTGGCCTGCAGGCCAACAATGAGTTCGAAAAACTCGAAATACTGGCCAAGATCAACACCCCGCCAAAGGTCAAGTTCAAGGACCTCGAGGAAGTCGTCAGCCACAAGATCAACGTTAACTTGATGCCGTTTGAGATTCGCACCGACTTTGTGAAGGTGACGAGCGATACCGTGCTGGTCCCGGTGACTTTGCAGGTCAAGAACAAGGACATCACCTTTGTCAACAAGGATGGCATTCAACGCGGTACAGTGAATATCTTCGGGCGCGTGACTGGCATCACCGGCAGGATCGCACAGACCTTCGAAGACACCGTGCAGGTGGATGTCCCCACGGAACTGCTGGAAAAAACCATGGAGCATTCGTCGCTGTACTGGAAGGCGATTCCACTGCGCGCGGGCCGCTATCGCTTTGACGTGGTGGTCAAAGACGTGAATGGCGACCGGGTGGGGACGTGGAGCCGCGGCGTTCAGGTCCCGGAATTCAACGAAGACAAACTGGCGTCGTCGTCCATGATCCTGGCTGACCATTTGGACAAAGTGGCGACCAAGAGTGTGGGCTCGGGTAGCTTCGTCATCGGGGAGACCAAGCTCGCGTACCCGCATTTGGACGCGCCCGACGGAAAGCCGGCCAGTTTTAAGCACGATCAGCGCATGAATCTCTGGATGCAGGTCTATAATCTTCAGGCAGACGAGAAGACCAAGAAGTCTTCCGCCAAGATTGAATACGAAATCGTGAATGTGGCCAGCAACAAGGCGGTGCTGCAATCCTCGGAGTCCACCGATACCATGGGCAACGTGGGCGACCAGATCACCCTGGAGAAGAGCCTGGCCTTGAACGCCTTTTCGCCGGGCATCTATAAGCTGACGGTGAAAGTTGACGACAACATTTCCAAGCAGCAGATCGCTCCCTCGGTGCGGTTTGCGGTCGAGTAGCTGGATGGAAGTACGGGCCCGCGGACGGGTATATCCGCCCGCAGTATTTGTGATCCCGGGAACCTCTGACGGGAGGTTTGAGTGATGACGCGAATACTGGGATGGTTTGCGGTGGTGGTCGCGCTGTGCGTTACAGCGGTTGGGGCCACTCCCGGCTCGATAACCGGATACGTCAGAAACTCGGCCGGTGTGGCGCAAATGGGCGCAACCGTCGAGCTGCTCGGTACGGCCGGGCAGAGCCAAGTGGTGTACACCGATGCCAAGGGTTTCTTCACCCTGAGTGGGCTGCTGCCGGGCAGCTATGACTTGCGCGTGTCCGCCCCTTCCTTCCTTCCCGCGTTGCGGGAGGATGTAGCCCTCGCCGCTGGCGCCAGCAAGGTCCTGAACATCACTTTGAACACCTTGTTTGAAGCGGTTCGTATGCTCCCCACGCTCAAACAGGGCAACAACGAGGACGATAGTTGGAAGTGGACGCTGCGCTCCAATTCGAATCGGCCTATCCTGCGCTTCGACGACGGATCGCCCGTCATTGTCGAAACTGCCGCACAGGATCGATCGACGACCGGCTCGCTGGCATTTATGGCGGGCGGTTCCAGCCAAGGATACGGCAGCGCGTCGGATCTGGGCACGGCTTTCAGGGTCGAGCATTCGTTGTTTCATACCTCGACCATCGGCCTGGAAGGAAATCTTGGATATGCAATGGGCACGCCGGACGGCGTCGTTCGTGCATCGTATAGCCGGCCGGGCAATGAGGGCTGGACTCCGACCATAGCCTTGATTGTCCGCCGCTTCGCCACGCCCGATGCGGCGCCGTATCGCGGAGCTCTGGAAGCGGTGGCGATGTCGTATTCCGACGGCTTCTCGATTGGCGACCTTCTCGACTTTCAATTTGGCGGCGAGGCGCAGAACATTCAATTCCTGGGCCACGGAGCGAATGCCTTTCGTCCTTCGGCGGTCGTCGATTGGCACCTCACGTCCAATACCATCCTCGAGTACCGCTACGCCACCAGCGAACCCAATACTCGTGCCAGCAAGGGCTTCGATTCGGCGCCCGCAGACCTTAGCGAAACTGGTCCCCGCATGACCATGGTCGATGGCCAGCCCCTGCTGGAGAACGCGCATCATCACGAGATTTCGCTGTCACAACGGGCCGGGGGCAACAAACTCCAGATCGCCTACTTTAGAGATCGCATCAAGGACCCCGCTTTGCTCGGGGTTGGCGACATTGCTTCCCCCACAGACGACATTCTGCCGGACGTCTATTCCGGGACTTTCAGCTTCAATGGTGGCGCCCTTGAAGGCCAGGGCGTTCGCCTGGTGTTTCAGCGCCGGCTCTCTGACGGGGTTACCGCGACCCTGGATTACGCCTACGGAGGCGTTCTCGAGCTGGAGCAGCCCAACGTGGATTGGAGTGTGGTACGCAGCAGTCTTCAACATGGCTGGCGGCACTCGGCCGCCCTCAGGCTAAATGGTTCCATCCCGCGCTCCAAAGCGCGCTGGATCGCTTCCTATCGCTGGACAAGCGGCGACAATACCCTGACGTCGGTCGATCTTTTCAATGCCTCGGCGGGACAAACCGACGCTTTCTTCAACGTCTTCGTGCGCCAACCGTTGCCACGCATGCATTTCATGCCAGGTAACATGGAAGCGCTGGTGGACCTTCGCAACTTGCTGGCACAAGGCTACGTGCCGGTCATCGGGCCAGACGGTAAGACCGTGTACCTGATGCAGTCGGCTCGCAGCGTCCGTGGCGGAGTGGCGTTCACGTTCTAGGGAATCCTCTTGACAATGAAAAGGCCCGCCGGGTGTGCGGGCCTTTTTCATTGCCTGTTGGTGTTTAGAGAAGTTCCTGATTGGCCGGAACTTGGGTAGAGCGGGCCTTCATCGGGCCTGGGTAAAGGCCGTCCCCACAACTCCTGGCTCCAGCCGCTGAGGTAGTTCGACCTGGAGTTTCATCCCACGCCTCTTCTCACGCGTATTTAACCAATTTCCTATGTTTTGCCTGGGTTTTGACTTTCGCGTATGGTAAGCCCAGCCATCGGTGCTACGACGTGACGGATTCCAGGCAATCCGAAGAACTCCAACAATTGAGACAGCAGATGGCGGAGCTCAGGCGACGAGTTTTCCGCCTGGAGCAGTTGCTGCGGACCAGTATTACCGTCGAGAGTAGCGCAGAAACCAGCGCGGCTTCGCGCGTGGGACCCGAGCGCCCGGAACCGTTGGCTGCCGTGGCTCCGCAACCCTCCACCCTGAGTGACTCTGCCGAACCCGCAATTCCTCCTGCTTTCCGTGAGTCGCAGACCATTCCGCAGGTTCCAACTCCCTCGCCGAAAACCGAAGTTTCGCTGGAGACGCGCATCGGCGGCCAGTGGCTGAACCGCATCGGCATTGTCGCCGTGCTGGTTGGGCTGTCGTACTTCCTGAAGCTCGCCATCGAAAACAATTGGATCGGACCGGGCACGCGCGTCGCTATCGGCTTGGTGGCAGGCGTTGGGCTCATCCTGTGGAGCGAACGTTTTCGGACGCGCTCCTTCACGGCTTTCGCTTATTCCCTGAAGGCCATTGGCATTGGCGCGCTCTACCTGTCGCTGTGGGCGGCCTTCCAGTTCTATCGGCTCATACCCGCCACGGTGGCTTTCTTCGCCATGGTGCTGGTCACCGGAAGCTCAGCGGCCATGTCCCTGGCCCAGGATTCCGAACTGCTGGCCGCCTTCGCGCTGGTGGGAGGGTTTCTGACCCCAGTGCTGGTCTCCACCAACCAAAATCACGAGGTCGTGCTGTTTTCTTATGTGGCGCTACTTGACCTTGGCACGGTGTGGGTGGTCGCGATCCGAGGTTGGCAACGGCTGTTGTTTGCCAGCTTTGTTGGCACGACGTTGCTCTTCGCGGCATGGGCGTCCAGTTACTACACCGAGTCGCAGCTCGCGACAACTTTGGCCTTCGCCAGCTTCTTCTTCCTGCTCTACGCGGGAGCGCCATTTCTCGGACGCAAACCGGCCACGGCGCGGCAGTACCCGAACGTTCTGGTCGTGCTGGCGCTGCTCAATGCCAGTGTCTACTTCGCAGCCAGCTACTCGATGCTTGACGAGTACCACCGCTTTGAACTGGCCTGGCTCACGGTTGCGGTTGCAGGCCTGTTCTTCATCCTCACCCGAGCGTTGCAAACGCGCGAAGCCGGCGCCCATCCCCTTTTTGGACCGTTGTATCTTGCCCTGGGTGTCGGCTTTCTTACGATTGCCATCCCGCTCAAGCTGGAGAGCTACTGGAACACGCTGGGCTGGATCGTCGAAGGCGGAGCGCTCTTCTGGGCAGCGCATCGCAGCGGACAAATGCTGCTGCGCATTCTCGGCGCGGGTGCATTTCTGCTCGGCATAGTCCGGTTGATCGGGGTGGATTCTTTCGGTCTGGAGCCGCTGCTGATTAACCCGCGATTTGGACTCTACCTGCTGGCGATCGGCGCGCTGGCTTTGTTGGCTTACTTCACCATCACCGAAGGGGGCGAGGGCAATCGCCAGTGGGCTGGAGCGGCGATCATCGGCATCAACGTGCTGGCACTGCTGGCCCTCCACTTCGAAGTGATGGGTTACTTCCAGCCGCAACTGGCGGCGGCTTACTCGGGCCACGAGCGGCACAGCATTGTGACGGTGCGCGAGTTCGCCTATTCCGCGGTATGGATGGTCTATGGCAGCGGCTTGATGCTGGCTGGCTTCTGGAAGCGCTCGGCGTTCGTTCGCTGGCAGGCCATCGTCCTGCTGGCGA
>OCZT010001697.1_pt1 | contig 22764 bp, 23 predicted proteins | sample 1539031 | NCBI WGS metagenome assembly OCZT01 (sample SAMEA3539308, study PRJEB22396) | soil metagenome | biome: tundra; feature: field; material: soil | place: USA | collected 2010-05 | depth 0.15 m | reverse complement strand
TGGTCTCGGCCGAGGGAGGCACGGTTTTTCTGGACGAGATCGGCGAGCTCTCGCTTGATTTGCAGGCCAAGCTGCTGCGCGCTCTTCAGGAAAAGGAAGTTCGCCCGGTCGGCGCCACCCATCGCGTCCCCATCAAGGCGCGCATCGTGGCCGCCACCAACCGGGACCTGGCGGTGATGGTGGAACAAGGCGCCTTCCGCAAGGACCTCTTCTACCGGCTGAACGTGGTGAATCTGCGACTGCCTCCGCTGCGCGACCGGAGAGAGGACATTCCTCTCTTGGCGGCGCACTTTCTGGACCACATCAGCCACGAGCACGGCACCAAGTTCACCCTGAGCGACGAGGCCCTGCGCACCATGATGCGCCACGACTGGCCGGGCAACGTGCGGGAGCTCGAAAATTCCATCGAACGGGCCTGCGCGCTCTCCAGCGGCCCCGTGCTGCACCTGGGCGACCTGCCCACGCAGCTGCAGCAGCAAGGCCTGGAGGCGCGGCGCTCGGCTGTTGCCGGCGAGCCGGCCGCCGAGGGAGGCCAGCCGCAGATGACCACCCTGGCCGATATGGAACGCCAGGCCATCCTGGGAGCCATTCGCACCCTCAACGGCGACAAGCTGCAGGCCGCCAAGCTGCTGGGCATCGGCAAGACCACCCTTTACCGCAAGCTGAAGGAATACGGCATCGCCGACCCGCTTCGGGAAGAGTAGCCGGCCAGGACTAAAGCCGGAACCGATTGCGCCGATAGGACAGTTACGGAACTTCACCGGCCCAGGCGGGAAACTTCACAGATCCTAAGTAAGAAACTTCACAGGCTCCAGGCGGGAAATTTCACTTGTCACCAGTCGGAAATTGCCCTGCGCGGAGCGCACCAGGCTCCGGCCAGAAAGTGGCCGGGTAAAGTAGCAGAGTCAACGAGGAGCTGGATATGAGCATTCTAATTGTGACCGGAATTGAAGGCGCCCGTAATTGCGCCGCCGTGGTGGCAGCGCAACTGGGCATGGAAGTGGAAGTAGCCGACGGGCGCAAGGCCGCGTTGGCCGCGCTGCGCCGCCGCGAATTTGCCGCCGTGGCAGTGGACGAGACCATGGCGGAGTGCGATCCGGCCGCCGCTGAGGCCGTCTGGGAGCATGCCGGGTTGGCCATCCCCCTGCAAATCAACTTCGCCCTTTCCGGCGCCGCCCGGCTGATTCGCGAGATACGCTCCGCCCTGCACCGCCGCGAGCGGGAGCAGACGCTGGCCCGCCGCGCCGCCACCGCGGCCATCGAATCCGAGCTTAAATCCACGGTCGCCGGGCTGCTGCTCCACTCCCAGTTGGCTTTGACCGGCGCCGAGATCTCCGCGCCGATGGCCGAACGGCTGCGCATGGTGGCCGATCTGGCCGGCAACCTCCGCCAGCAGTTGAACGCTCCGCAGCAGGTTCGCGCCGACACCGCCGCCTAGCCACTTGCGGTGGGGCAGACGGCGCTTGCGCGCCATGGGGTTCATGCACTTGCCAAGGAGACTGGCCCCTTCGGCAGGCTCAGGACTGGCTGTCCAGGCGGACGCCTCCCGTTGGCCGGCCACCTTCGCGGGTGCGCATCTGCTCTCCGGGCGCCCCAGACCGGGGTCCCCGGCGTATAAAATTTGTGCGCTGGGGTGGAGAGCCGGGGTCCCCACAGACTCGGGGTCCCCAGCGAGCGATTTTTGCTCGCCGGGGTGAAGAGACAGGTCTTCGCCTGTGGGGTGGAGTACCTGCCCTGAGCTTGTCGAATGGGTCCGGATTTTCGGACCTGGGAATGCGAGCCGGCTTAGAAAAGTTCATTGCTTTGCACGCGCACGCCGGGGCGACACATGCCCCGGCGTTTTTTTGCGACCTGTTGGTTGCTCCCCATCTTCTCTGCGAAATTCTCGACTTCAACCCATTCGCTTGATTGCTGCCGCGCAGAATTGCCCGGCTCAACTGTCCGGCTTGATTCTCCTGATGGGAGAGCCGCCTTATGGCTTAATGTGGAGATAGCATGGAAGATTCCGCCGTTTTGCTCATCGACTGCCCGGATCAAAAAGGCCTCGTCGCGCGCGTCTCCTCGCTGCTCTACCGGCACGGGGCCAACATCCTGCACGCCGACCAGCACCAGGACCACGAGCTGGGCCTTTTTTCCATGCGCGTGGAGTGGGCGCTCAATGGCTCCACTGATCACGGTGATTCTGCTGCTGAGCCGATGGAAACCCAATCCGCAATGCCACCGCGCGCGGCGCAACCGCAGGCAGTGCGCTTCGACCTGGAAGCCTTCGAGGTGGAGTTCGCGACGCTGGCCCGCGAGCTGGGCATGAGGTGGCAGTTGACCTCGGGCGAGCGGCGGCCGAGGATGGCTCTGTTCTGCTCGCAATACCTGCACTGCATGGCCGACCTGCTCTACCGCTGGCGGGCGGGGGAGCTGGAGTGTGAGATTCCTCTCATCATTTCCAACCATAGCGAGGTGGAAACGCTGGCCGCGTTTTACGGCATCCCCTTCGAGCACATACCATCTTCGCCGGCCACGCGCGATCAGGCCGAGGCGCGGCAGCTTGAACTGCTCGGGCGGCACGAGATTGAGTTGGTGGTGCTGGCGCGCTACATGCAGATTCTTTCGCCCGGATTCATCGCCCGCTACCCGGCGGCGATCATCAACGTGCACCACTCGTTTCTGCCCGCCTTCACCGGGGCCAAGCCCTATCACGCCGCCCACGCCCGCGGCGTCAAGCTGATCGGGGCCACCAGCCACTATGTCACCGAGGAGCTGGACGACGGGCCGATCATCGAGCAGGATGTGGCGCGCGTCTCGCACCGCGACCAGGTGGAAGACCTGGTGGCGCGGGGACGCGACCTGGAGCGCATGGTCCTGTCGCGCGCCGTCCGCTGGCATCTGGACCGGCGGATTCTGTGCTATGGGAATAAGACGGTGGTATTTGATTAAAGCAGGGACTAGGGACTAGGGAATAGCCGCTGGCTTCTAGCCGATAGCTGCCAGCTTGGCGCCGCGCCCTGTCCACGTCCGGCTATCGAAAGAGGTTGGTGCGGACAAGATCGATGACTTCGTCTCCGCGTCCGTTGAGAATCGCCTTGATCATGTAAAGGTTGAAATCCACGATCTGGTCTAGCTTGAGGCTGGGCGGCATGACCAGTTCCTGCCGGTTGACGGCAATATCGACCAAAGCGGGACCGGGATGCGCGAAGGCTTGCTCGAGCGCGGGCCGAACCTTCTCCGGATCATCGACATGAATTCCGAGCACACCCGTTCCTTCCGCAATTTTCGCAAAATCCGGATTCACCAGATCCGTGGCGTGGCTGAGGAAGCCGGTGGCTTTCATCTCCAACTCCACAAAGCCCAGCGAGCCGTTGTTGAAGACCACCACCTTCACGGGAAGATTCAGTTGCCGGAGCGAGAGCAGGTCACCCATCAGCATGGAGACGCCGCCATCGCCCGACAGCGTGACCACCTGGCGGCCGGGGTGAGAAATCTGCGCGCCAATAGCCTGCGGCAGGGCATTGGCCATGGAGCCGTGATTGAACGAACCCAGCAGCCTCCTGCGGCCATTCATGGTCAGGTAGCGCACCGCCCAAATCACGGGAGTTCCCACATCCGCGGTGAAGACGGCATCTTCAGCGGCGAGTTCATCGATCACCCTGGCCACATATTGCGGATGGATGGGCAACTGCCCCGGCTTTCCCGTCGCCAGATCGTCGAGGCTTTTGCGCGCTTCGCGATAGTGGGCGAGCGTAGCATCCAAATGGCGGCGGTCCTGCTTCTGTTCGATGGCCGGCAGCAGCGCGCGCAGCGTTTCCTGAATGCCGCCCACCAGCCCCAGGTTCACAGGACAACGGCGTCCCAGTTGCTCTCCGCGAATGTCGATCTGCACGATACGCGCGTTTTTCGGATAGAACTGCTGATAGGGGAAGTCCGTTCCCAGCATCAGCAGCGTCTCGCAGTTCATCATGGCGTGGTAGCCGGAAGAAAACCCGAGCAGGCCGGTCATGCCCACGTCGTATGGATTGTCGTACTCGATAAACTCTTTCCCGCGCAGGGCGTGGACGATTGGAGCCTGCATCTTGCCGGCCAGCGCGACCAGTTCGTCGTGCGCGCCCGCGCAGCCTGCTCCAGCCAAGATCGTCACCTTTTGCGCGCCATTCAGCTCCGCGACCAGGCGATCGAGTTCCTCGCGGCGGGGAACGATCTCCGGCTGCACATCGGTAAAGACAACACGCCGGTCTTGATTGACGGCTTCTGAAAGCGCGACATCGCCGGGTATTACGACCACGGCAACGCCTTTTTTCGCCAATGCCGTCTGGATGGCAGTTTCAAGAATGCGCGGCATCTGCGAGGGATGCGAGACCAGTTCGCAGAAATGGCTGCACTCCTTGAATAAGTGCTCTGGATGGGTCTCCTGAAAGTATCCGCTGCCAATTTCCTGCGTCGGAATTTGCGCCGCAATGGCCAACACCGGCACCCGGCTGCGATGGCAGTCATAGAGGCCATTGATAAGGTGCAGATTGCCGGGGCCGCAGCTTCCCGCGCAAACGGCAAGCTTCCCGGTCAGGGCCGCTTCAGCCCCGGCGGCAAAGGCCGCTGTCTCTTCGTGCCGCACGCCGACCCACTCGATCCCCTTGCGCACCCGCACTGAATCCGTAATGCCATTGAGAGAATCGCCCGCGACGCCATAAATGCGTTCCACGCCGGCGGCGGCCAGGACTTCCACAAACAATTCCGCGACTTTCTTTGCCAAAATGTTCCGGTTCTTCTGCCCGCTCAACAGGTAGGCACGCGATCTGCCCCTTCCAACTGGCTGCGGAAGCTCCTTCTCTTAGGTAGATGCAAGCCAGGCGCTGGAGGTGCAAGCAAGTATCCTTACTATGCGATCTGCCGCGACGGCGCAATGGCAGGACTTGCCCGGATTCAGCGTAAAAAAAACAAACCGCCGCTCAATCCGCTAGAATTCCTAGCATGAAGTGTCCTTATTGCGGCTTCAGTCAGGATCGGGTGGTGGACTCGCGGGAGAGCAAGGAGGCCGATTCCATCCGGCGGCGGCGGGAGTGCGAGAAATGCAATCGCCGCTTCACCACCTACGAGCGAATCGACGAAATCCCCTACATGATGGTCAAGAAGGACGGCCGTCGCGAGCGCTTTGACCGGCAGAAGATTTTGAGCGGCCTACTGCACGCCTGCGAGAAGCGGCCCGTGGCGGCCAGCAGCCTGGAGGCCATTGTGAATGCCGCCGAGGCCTTTTTGGCCGAAGCCCCGGAGCGCGAGCGCACAACGGCCGAGATTGGCGAGCTGATTATGGAGCGCCTCAAGGGAATCGACACCGTGGCCTACATCCGCTTCGCCTCGGTCTACCGTGACTTCAAGGATGTGCGCGAGTTCAAGGAAGAACTGGAAGGGCTGCTGGGCAGCCACACCGGCGGCAAGGTCAAGAAGTAGGGATTAGGGAATAGGGACCAGGGGCTTGGGAATAGGAGAGACGCAATGGCAGAGAGCAAGGCGCACAAGGTTACGCTGATTCCCGGCGACGGCATCGGGCCGGAGGTGACGCAGGCCGTAGTGCGCATCCTGGAGGCCACCGGCGTGCGCTTCGAGTGGGAGCGCTTTGCCGCCGGGGCCGAGGCCTTCGAGATCTTCGGCGAGTACATTCCCGCCGCGCTCTATCAATCCATCGAGCGCAACGGCGTGGCTCTGAAGGGGCCGGTCGCGACTCCCATCGGAGGCGGCTTCAAGAGCATCAACGTCACGCTGAGAAAAAGATTTGACCTCTTTGCCAACTTCCGCCCCATCAAGAATCTTCCCGGCCTGGAGACGCACTGGCCCGGCGTGGACCTGATCATCGTGCGGGAAAACACCGAGGGCGAGTACCTGGGGCTGGAGCACGAGGTGGTCCCCGGCGTGGTGGAGGCCATCAAGGTCATCACCGAGAAGGGCTCCACGCGCATCGCCAAATTCGCCTTTGAATATGCGCGCAAGCACGGCCGCAAAAAGGTTCACTCCATTCATAAAGCCAACATCATGAAGCTCTCGGACGGGCTTTTTCTACGTTGCGCGCGGCAGGTGGCCGAGGGGTTTCCTGACATCTTCTACGGCGAGCATATTATCGACAACACCTGCATGCAGCTGGTGATGAATCCCTACCAGTACGACACGCTGCTGCTGGAAAACCTCTATGGCGACATCGTCAGCGATCTGTGCGCGGGGCTGGTGGGTGGGCTGGGGCTGGTGCCGGGCGCCAACCTGGGCGTGAACTGCGCCATCTTCGAGGCGGTTCACGGCTCGGCCCCGGACATTGCCGGCAAAGATATCGCCAACCCCACGGCGCTGTTGCAATCCGCCGTGCTGATGCTGCGCCACCTGAACGAAGAGGCCGCGGCCGACAGGGTGCACAAGGCTCTGGAGACCGTCTATGCCGAGCGCAAGACTCTCACCCGCGATGTGGGCGGCACAGCCGGCACCAGCCAGTTTGCCGACGCGGTGCTCAAGGCCATGGGATAAAGCGGCACCGGGGCCAGGGCCCCTACCGGAAACAATACGGCTACTGCATCCTGAATCCTGAATAATACGGACGGCTGGACATCTTGCCCAGCCATCCGTAGCAGCCAGCACGCAGTACACGTTTCCCTTCTTCCCCTTTCAGTGCCCCTGATTTGAGCGGCGCATGATCGTCAGGCCAACACCATGGACTTGTGCTCAGGCAGCGCAGACTGCCTGACCTGTCGCATCAAGAAGGTTTTTATGTCCAAGCAAGTTTTCAGCATCCAGCGATTCAGCGCGCTCGCGCTCTTCGCGATCCTGGCTTTCGCCGTTTCTTCAGCGACGGCCCAGAACTCAACCACCGCTCCACCCAACTTTCATTCCCCAGCTGCGGCGCTAACCCCCGCCGAAGCCAGCCCGGTGGTAAGCCATCCAGCCACAACCGGCCCCATCAACCACAACTACACATTGAAGAAGGTTGACGGAACCCTTAACATTCTCGTCGATCCCGATGGGACGTGGAACTTCTCGGGCAACACAAAAAGCTTTCCGGGCAAGGATTACGACGTCACACTGGCGTTGAAGAACTCGACCGGCGCAGTGGTTCTGTTCCACTACGTCGGCGATGCTTCGCACGGGATTCAATTCAGCAAGCAGGGCAAGAACGAGATTCTGAAAGAGAACTTTGCCTCCTTCGCGTCCAGCCATAAGTCGGCCTGGGAGTATCGTCTCCACGAGAATGCGGCCGGCAAGAGAGCGGCTTATGAAGCGCGCGAGAAAAAGAGGGAAGAGCTGAAGAAGGCAGAAGAAGAAGCCAAAAAGCGGCATGACGAGAAGGTCGCAGCCGAAAAGAAGGCCGAGCTGAAGGCTGAAGAGCAGGCCGAATTGAAATGGGAGGAGCAGCATCAGGCTCAGCAACAGCAGCAGAGCAGCGGCGGCGGTGGCGGGTCGAGCGTGGGCAGCGTGCTGAGCACCATCGGCTCAGTCGCTGGCGCCGTTCTGTCGTTCCTGTAAACAATCGCGCAGGGCGCCTGCCGTGAAAGCCATGCGGCGGCCGCTCCCGCTACCTTGGTACGCATAAAAGGCTGGGCATTTTCCCCAGCCTTTTTGCTTGCTCCGCCAGCAATGCATGGCTTCGGGAATTCCGTTTAACGGCCTCACTTTTTGACGGCACGCTCCGGGGATAACTTATAGAGGTCCTCGGCGCTGTCCATCATGCCGATGGGAATCATCTCAAAATTCAGCGGGATGCGCAGAATGACGCTGTGGCCCCCAATTTCGATACGGCGCACGCTGGCCCAATACATCTGTCCAAAAATCGCTCAATTTAGGCCAATCCTCCTGTACACTGAGAGTTCAAGGCCATGAAAAACACATATCCAATCGGCATCCTGGGCGCTACCGGAATGGTGGGCCAACGCTATATTCAGCTCTTGGAGCGACATCCGTGGTTCCAGATCACGTGGCTGGCGGCCAGCGACCGCTCCAGCGGCAAGACGTATGGCGAAGCCGCCAAGTGGCGCCTGGACACGCCGCTGCCGGAACGCATCGCCAAAATGACCGTCTCGGCGGCAGAGCCCGAGGGCGCGCCCAAGATCATCTTTTCTTCCATCGATTCGCCGATTGCCCGGGAGCTGGAGCCCCGCTTCGCGGCCGCGGGCTGCGCCGTAATCTCCAACTCCAGCGCCTTCCGCATGGCGCCCAACGTGCCCCTGGTGCTGCCTGAGGTGAACGCCGAGCACCTCCACCTGATTGAGGAGCAATCCTGGCGCAAAGAGTCGGGCGGCTACATTGTGACCAACTCCAACTGCACGGTGATGGGACCGGCGCTAGCTCTCAAGCCGATTGTTGACCGCTTCGGCATCGAGCAAATCTTCGCCACATCGATGCAAGCCGTGAGCGGCGCTGGCTACCCCGGCGTGGCCTCGATGGACATTCTGGACAACGTGGTTCCTTACATCGCCAACGAAGAAGAGAAGATGGAAGAAGAGTTGCTCAAGCTGCTCGGCAAGCTTGACGGACATGTGGTGAAGCCGCTGGCTGCCCGCATGAGCGCCAGTTGCAATCGGGTTCCGGTGGTTGACGGCCACACGGTCAGCATCAGCATCAAACTCGGCAAGCCGGCCACGCGCGAAGAGATTCTGGCGGCATGGGCGGAGTTTCGTCCTCTGGCCGGGCAGCAACTGCCGACCGCTCCCGAGCAGCCTATCGAGTGGGCGCCTCAGCCGGATCGCCCGCAACCGCGCCTGGATCGCAATCGCGGCAATGGCATGGCGGTGACCGTTGGCCGCCTGCGCCCCTGCGGCGTGCTCGACTGGAAGTTTACCGTGCTCTCGCACAACACCATTCGCGGAGCCGCCGGAGCCACCATTCTCAACGCCGAACTGCTGGCCAGCCTGGGGAAATTCGCATGAGCCTGGTAGTGATGAAATTTGGCGGCACGTCGGTCGAGGACGCTACGGCCATCCGCCGCACCGCGTCCATCGTCGCCGGACGCGTGGCCCTGGGCAAGCAGCCCGTGGTCGTGGTCAGCGCCATGGCCAAGGTCACCGATCAGCTTTTGCGCGCCGCCGCCACGGCTGTGCAAGGCGATCGCGCCGGAGCCCTGGCCATCAGCTCGCGCCTGCGAGTGCAGCATCACGACACGGCCGCAGCCCTGCTCAAGAACTCCGCCGCGCTGGTCGATGAGATCGACCAGAAGTTCGACTCTCTGGATGAGATCCTGCGCGGCCTCGCGGCCATCCTCGAACTCACCCCGCGTGTCACCGACCTTATCGTCAGCTACGGCGAGGTCCTTTCCAGTCGCATTGTCGCCGCGGCCTTCTGCGAGCAGGGCATCGACGCCGTACACGTGGATGCGCGCGAGGTCATCATCACCGATTCGCAATATCAGAAGGCGATTCCGCAGGACGCCCTCATCGAAAAGCGCTCTCAAGAAAAGCTGCTCCCGCTCCTCGCGCAAAATCATGTTCCCGTCATGGGAGGCTTTATCGCCTCCAACGAAGCCGGCATTTCCACCACCCTGGGCCGCGGTGGCTCCGACTTTACCGCCGCCCTCATCGGCGGCGCGCTTCAGGCCGAGGCCATCGAAATCTGGACCGACGTGGACGGCATCATGTCCGCCGACCCGCGCGTCTGTCCGGATGCTCTGCGCGTCAAGGTCATCAGCTTTGAAGAAGCCGCCGAGCTGGCCTACTTCGGCGCCAAGGTTCTGCACCCGGCCACCATTCTGCCCGCCGTCAAAAAGAATATTCCCGTGCTGGTGCTCAACAGCCGCAACGCCAGTTGCGAAGGCACGCGCATCATTTCGCTGCCGCCGCACTGCAAAAGCCCCTTCAAATCCATCGCCGTCAAAAAGAAGCTCAGCATCATCGACGTGGTGGCCGGCCGCATGTTGATGACCCACGGCTACATGAAGGAAATCTTCACCATCTTCGACAATCACAAGTGCCCCGTCGATATGGTCTCCACCAGTGAGGTCTCCGTCTCGCTCACCGTGGACTCCAACGAAAAGCTGCCCGTCATCGCCGCCGACCTGGGCAAGCTGGCCGATGTGAAGTATGAAGGCAAAAAGGCGCTGATCTGCATGGTGGGCGACGACATCCGCGGCCACAGCGGCATGGCCGCCCAGGTCTTCAGCGCCATCCGCCACATCAACATCCGCATGATTTCGCAGGGCGCGAGCGAAATTAATATGAGTTTCATGATCGACGAAGAAGACGCCGACGAAGCGGTGCGCTCGCTGCACGCCGCGTTTTTCCAGGACCCGGACCCGGCGATATTCGACGTGGCGGCGCGTAAGAAATAAATCGATAATCCCCAGGTTCCAAAAGCGGGACCTGGGGCACCCGGCGATCCTTATCCACGGATGGTAATTTCGATAGCCTCTGGTGCGACATTGAATGTAAGCGCCAACCCCTTCTTTGCTTCTGCCATAGTCAGCGTCCCAACAGTGTTATTTGGTGCGGGGGCTTCGACGGCCGGAGCGGGCAAATTCGCCGGCTCTGGCATAGGTTCCCATTTCAGCTTCAAAAAATCTATATTTAGTTCGTCGAGCTTCTTGTAATTAACGGGGTTGCGATCCTCACTCCAAAAATCCGGGATGTTCACCCGCGCGAATTCGCTGAACTGAATTAAATAGCGGTTCTTTTGAGATTCATCGTTTTCGGGTGGGGCCGTACTTGGGATCACCTTCTTGATTTTCCCAATCAGAAAAGCTTCATGGTGAGCTTCCGGCCCGTTGCCCCAATCGCCTTGGTCCCAGTGGCCATGGGCATTGCGAGTGCAAATTGCATATTTACACTGTCGAGTATGTTTGGGGGCCAGACGCCAAGCCGATGTTCCCCCCTCTGCAATTATTCGCTCAAGCCTTCTGGCGGTGAAGACGACTACGACTTCCTGTGGCATAACTACCTCCGTTGATATTAAGAATAATAGCATAAACACGATTAACATATCAAGAATTTATATAATGTTTATCATATTTATTTTACGGGCGTGGAATAAGTCTGACTAACCATTAAGATTGGGTGCCCCAACTACGGATTCTCGTACTTGGGATTAGCTTGACTTCCCTCAGATAGTATATACAATAAGCCTATGGGAATCACGTACGATCCCGTCCGCAAACCATTGATTGACGAGGACGGTGAGGTACGTGCGATCACCGCCGAAGACGTTGCCCGCTTCAAGCCCTTCTCCGCGCTAGCCGCATCGGAACAAAAAGTGTTGCTCAAACTTCGCAAGCGCGGCCCGCAGAAGGCACCCAGGAAAATTCCCATCTCGATTCGACTCTCCCTGGATGTAGCCGAGGGGCTGCGTGCCACGGGCAACGGCTGGCAAGGCCGCGCGGATAAGGCGCTCCGGTCATGGCTGGCAGATAGCCAACTCTGACCATCCACAATTGAATGGGTGCCCCCGGTCCGGATTCTCGGACCGGGGTACTCGCCCCAAGCGCGAAGCGCGCCCGCCTGGACGGCCAGTCCTTGCAGATAATTTCCCCCTTTCGTCGCACAATGATTCTCAGAAGTCTTCCTTCAAATCATCGTTCCGGTACGTCCTCTTCGCGCCGCCTTTCAGCCGGAAGCGGCCTGTAGAGGTCGAAACGGCCCGTAACTCCTTTGCCAGGAATATTTTGCAGGGAACTTCTTTGTTATCAAGATTTTACAGCGCAACCCTAACTGTAACCTCAAGAAAACAAGGATTTTGCATCCAAAATATGGGTGGGGGTACCCGATCTTCCAGCTTTGCCGGGTGCCGGGTGCCCAGGTCCGGATTCTGGGAAACCACGAACCAATCTAATCCGGCAACCGTCTACACAGCGACCGGCAAAACCAGTTCCTTCGGTCGTCTGCGGCCATAAATTACCAGCAGCGCCGCCAGCAGTAGGAGAATGACGCCGAGCACCAGCAGGCTGCCTTCGGGGCCGTCCGCGCCGCCGCTCCACAGCGCGTTGCCCGACGGGCTGGCGGTCAGATAGTGGCCGGGGGCGACCATGCCGCTGTCGGCGGTCCCGTAGAAGAAGGTCTCCGCCCAGTCCCAGGCAGCGTGACAGCCGATGGCCCACCAGGCCGTGCCGGTTACGCGCACGCTGACGCAGAAGACAAAGCCGATCAGCGCCGCGGCAAAGATTCCAATCCAGTTTTCGCCTTTGTTGCTGACGTGGATGTAGCCGAAGAGGGTCGAGGTAACCCAGGCCGCCTGCCAGAACCCACTCCGTGGGGTTTTGCGAATGTGCAGCATCAGGCAAGGGAAAAGCCCCAGCAGAGCGATGGCATAAATGCCCCAGGCAGCGTTGCCTTTGGCCCTGTGTAGCAACTCCATGCAGAGGAGGCCGACGATCCCCAGCGCCCACCAGAAGTTGATGCCGCGGGTAAAGGTGAACTGGAAATAGCAGCGGAACATTCCCTCTTCCACGCAGCCCACCAACAGAAAGGCGGCTGCCCAAATCGCTCCGAACCTGAAAATCTCCGTTCCGGAGAGCGCAACGGGACCGAAGTGCAGCCAGCCACCCCACTTCAGCGCCCCCACCAGCACCGAGAGCGCCGCGAACCCTGCCACGAGGCCGCTGAGAAAGTGGGGAATTCGCCGCGGACCGGTTAGATTGTAGGCCAACAGGCTGCGGCGGCCCTCGATCAGCGCCATCGCCGACGCCGCTCCCACCAGCGCCAGAAAGGCAATCAACTCGTTGAAGAACGCCGAGGGAGCGGTAGGGCCGTTCTGCTTGCTGAAATCGACAAGATGAAGATGGACAAAAACAAATCCGGCAGCTGCGCCAATAATACCGAGCAGGATAAAAAAGATCAGTGCCGACCAGCCGGCGCGCAATCCCTGAGGGCCGATGAAGGTCCAGTTCAACCAGCCAACGATCCGCTCTCCCAGAGAAGGTGCAACAGTTTCAGGCGAATTGGCTGCTGCGTTCATCCCGTCAAGCGGCGCTACCGGCTGTGGGCGATGAATCTCCGGCTCCATCGAGCCTCCTACATACACAGATTTCTGAGCTGAATTGCCCTGATGAAAAGATACTCTATGCAATCGCCGCCTGGGCAGTAGCGCAACAGACATGACCGTGGAACAAAACGAGACTGGGGATAAAATTCACTTCGCAACTTGACACAATCGCCCGCTGCCTTGATGCTAGACAGTTCCGGCAAATCAGTTTTTCTACGCACAGAGGGAGTTCAGGCCTTGCAGGTTCGCGTCTTTTATCACGACAAATGCTTCGACGGAGCTTGCTCAGCCTCGCTCTTCACGCGCTTCCATCGCGAGTGCATCGCCCCGGCGGCAAGTTACACGTACCACGGCCTCGTCCACCGCGCCGGCGCCCTGTTCGACGAGAACGAGTTTACCGGCGACGAGAACGCCATCGTCGACTTTAAGTATTCGGCCTCGCCGCGAATTACATGGTGGTTTGACCACCACCTCTCGGCCTTTCTTACTCCCCACGACCATGAGAATTTTCTGGCTTGCAAGCAGGACCCTGCCTGCGGCAACCGCAAGTTTTTCGACCCCGACTACACCTCCTGCACCAGCTTTCTGGCGCACATCGCCTCCACCCGTTTCGGCTTCGACACAGCGCCGGTCGCCGAACTAATTCACTGGGCCGACATTGTGGACGGCGCAAAATATGAGAGCGCCGAGGCCGCCGTGGAGATGGCCGCCCCGGCGATGAAGCTCACCCTCATCATCGAATCCTCCCAGGACGATGCCTTCGTCCCGCGCCTGATTCCGCTGCTCACTGAAATGCCCCTGGCCGAGGTCCTCAGTCAGCCCTTTGTCGCCGAGCTTCTGCCGCCCCTGCTGGAGCGCCACCAGAAATCCATCGCCGTGATCCGCCAGCGCGCCGAAGAGCGCAACGGCACCATCTTCTTCGACCTCACCGACCTGCCGCTCGAGGGCTATAACAAGTTCGTTCCCTACTTTCTTTATCCCCAGGCTACCTACTCAATCGGCCTGTCCAGCTCCAACTTCCGCACCAAGGTCTCGGTTGGCTCCAACCCCTGGACCAAGGCCGACCCGGCGAAGATGACGAACCTGGCCGCTATCTGTGAGCGCTACGGCGGCGGCGGCCATGCCCGCGTGGGCGCCATCAGCTTCCCCACCGGCCAGGCCAGCCAGGCGCGCGAGGCAGCGGCGGAGATTGTGACCGAGTTGAGGACCAACAACCCGATGGGGTGAAGTTGCCGGGTTCACTGAACGTATAAATATTACAATTACTTGGCAACTTGGGCTACAATGTAGCTCAGGAGCTTTTTATGCCCGCAAATGCCGTTGTCCGCGCCAGAATCGATGCTCGTGTAAAGGAAGAGGCTACTGCAATTTATGCAGCCGCCGGTCTCACCCTTTCCGACGCTTTCCGAATGCTGCTCATGCGAACGGTGGCCGAGCGCGCTCTTCCCTTCGAGCCACTAATGCCCAACGCTGAAACCGTGGAGGCTATGAAGGCCGCGCGACGGGGAGAACTGACCACGGTTGGCAGCATCGACAATCTTCTGGCTGACCTCCATGCGGACGATTAAGCGCACCAGCCGTTTCAAGAAGGATTACAAGCGCGAGTCGAGAGGGCAGCATCGGGCGACCCTGGACGCGGATTTGCTGGCAACTGTTTCTCTCCTGGCCGCAGATGCCCCACTGCCAGAAAAATTCCGCGATCACCCGCTGACCGGGGAGTGGACAGACCATCGTGACTGCCACATCAAACCTGATCTTGTGCTCATCTACCGTGTGCCGGACGCGGAAACGCTGGAGTTGGTCAGGCTCGGATCTCACAGTGAGTTGAGCCTGTAATTGCTCTCAGGCTGCTCTCCCGTTTCATCGCCAAACGCAAACAGCCGTTTGCCGGATAGAGCGGCTGCTCGGTATTCTTCTTGTCGTGCCTACTACCCTGGTCGAATGCGTTCCCAATTTTTCCGAAGGCCGCGATCCCTTCAAAATCGACGCCATCGTCGAAGCCATGCGAATTCCCGGCGTTTACCTTCTCAACCGGGAGATGGACGCCGACCACAACCGCTCGGTACTCACGCTGGCCGGTGAGCGGGAAGCTATCGAGGAAGCCGCGATTCGCGGCGTGGGCAAAGCAGCCGAGTTGATCGATCTCAACCTGCACAAGGGCGTGCACCCGCGCATGGGGGCGACCGACGTGGTTCCCTTCATCCCCATCGACGGCGTGACGATGGAAGACTGCGTGGCCATGGCACGGCGCGTGGGAGCCGAAATCTGGAAGCGCTTTCAGATCCCCGTCTATCTTTACGAAGCCGCCGCAACGATGCCCGAGCGGAAGAACCTGGAGAATATCCGCCGCGGCCAGTTCGAGGGAATTCGCGACGAGATTGCCGCCAACACGGCGCGCAAGCCAGACTTCGGCGAGCCTCGCGTGCATCCGACGGCCGGAGCCACGGCGGTGGGCGCGCGCAAGCCTCTGATCGCCTACAACATCTTCCTGAACACGCCTGACGTGGAGATTGCAAAAAAGATCGCCAGGGCTGTTCGTTTTTCATCGGGCGGCCTGCGCTGCGTCAAGGCAGCGGGATTCCTGGTGCGCGGCATGGCCCAGGTTTCCATGAACCTGACCGACTTTGAGCAGACGCCAGTGCAGCGCGTCTTTGAATGTGTAAAACGCGAGGCGGAGTGCTACGGCGTGGTTCCGATTTCCAGCGAGATCATTGGTCTGATTCCCAAACTTGCCCTGGAACAGGGCGCGGAATGGTCTCTGCAAGTGGAGAACTTCGACTCCTCGCTCATCCTGGAAAACCGCCTGACCGCGGTGATGGCCAGCCGGAAAGCTGAAAGCTGTTAGCTGCTCTCACAGCCCCAACTCACTCGCCCTCTTTTTCATCGCCTCCAGACAAAATCCGATGTGCGCGTCCAGCTCCACGCCCAGCTCCGTCGCGCCCTGCAGAATATCCTCGCGGTTCACGCCGCGGGCGAATGCCTTGTCCTTCATCTTCTTGCGAACGCTGGGCACTTCCACCTCGGCAATCGCTTTGGTCGGCTTGACCAGCGCGCAGGCGGTCAGAAACCCGGCCAGCTCATCGCAGGCAAAGAGGGACCTGGCCAGGTGCGAGAGGCGAGGTACACCTGTGTACTGCGCGTGGCCCAGAATGGCGGTGCGCATCTCTTCGGGCCAACCGAGCCTCTCCAGCTCGCGCACGCCCACAAAGGGATGTTCCTCGGCTGTGGGATGGCGCTCATAATCGAAGTCGTGCAGCAGGGCCGTGGTGGTATACAGCTCAACGAGCGCTCTGCGCTCTTCTCCGGCCAGCCCCAGGCGGAGGGCTTCCGCCTCGCCCATAGCCGTAACGCAGGTTTCGACTCCCAGCGCGTGTTTGCGCAGGTTCTCGCTCTGGGTCCACTCGGTCAGCAGTTGCCAGGCCTGTGCACGCCCGTAGCTGGAACCGCTTTCTTTTGCATTATTTCCTGTGCAGTTGTTCATGGCTTGCTTAATCTCCCAGTTAACTAACTTGATTCATGGTTCCCCCGGTTTCTCCGGTCATATTCCTGGTATGATCCTTGTAACCTGAGTTTGTACCCAACTTTTCACTTGACAGTTATGGTACATATCCAGGAAAGTATCACATAACGTGGTGCTGCGACGCACCGCGGGGTACCTGCTCTGGCACTCCGCACACCACACATGGCTACTTCACTTGCGAGCGTGGAGACACGCGAGGTTGTGCACTGCAAGTATTCCGACTGCAAAATAGTTCAGTTCAGGCCGGTCAACGGCCTATGCAGAAGGTGCCACAGACCCCTGGATATCGAAGAGCCTGTCCGGCCAGGGCCTATCCCGGTTGACAATCCTCCTGTAGATCCCGCAACCGAAGCCGGCCTGAGGGTAGCCGGCCAGGTGAAGGAAATCCGCCGCGCTCGCCATCTGAGCCAGCGGCAACTGGCCGGGCGCATGCAGGTGCCCCGCACCTATATCTCTAAGGTCGAAAACGGCAAGGCCATTCCCACTCTCGGCTCTCTGGAGCGGCTGGCGGCTGCTCTGGGCGTGCATATACGCCAACTGGTATGCGACGCCCGCAGCCTTCGCGACGAGGAAGTGGCATCGATCCTGGCCGACCCGTTGCTGGCTGAGATGGCGGCTTTGCTGCCTTGCCTTGACCCGCTGCATCGGTCGCTGGTCATGGGTTCGGCGCGTGACATGGCCATGGGCCCCCGGCGCATCGCGTAGAAGGTTCCGGGGTGTAGCATCCTGCTCCAGGTCTTGTGGCCGATGGCTGCCACCTTTCCGCCGGGCGCATGCGCGCTTTCTGCCGTGGCCGCAGGGACAATTGCAGCCCATGGGCACTTGTGCTACGGTCAGGATGAAACGCCTCGGCTCGCGGCGCCAGGAGGATTGTGTGCCGACCCGAAAGTTCGAATGCATTTGTTGAGGCAAATCCCTTGGTTCCTGCTGCCACGCTGCGCATCGATGAGCTGCTCCCCGAGGAGCGCGCCGTTTACGACACCCTCAAGCCTGAGCGCCTGCCCCAGCATGTGGCCATCATCATGGACGGCAATGGCCGCTGGGCCGGCCATCGCTCGCTCAAGCGCTTCCTCGGCCACCAGCAGGGCGCCAACAGCGTGCAACTGGTCACCGAAACCGCCTCCCGCATCGGCTTGCCGTGGCTCACTCTCTACGCCTTCTCCCTGGAAAATAACCTCCGCCGCCCCCGCGCCGAGGTCAACTTCCTCATGCGCCTGCTCAAAATTTATCTGGAGTCCAACCTGCAGCGCATGATGGACAACAACGTCCGCATGAAGTACATCGGCCGCACCCACGAGTTGCCCGTCGAGGTCCAGGAGAAGATGCGCTGGGCCGAGCAGGCCACGGCCGCTAACACCGGAACCACCCTCACCCTGGCCCTCAACTACGGCGGACGCTCCGAGCTGGTGGACGCCTTCCGCGGCCTGGCAGCCGAGATGAAGCAGAAGCACATCCCTCCGGAGCACATCACCGAGGAAGACATTCACCGCCATCTCTACACCGCGCAGATGCCCGACCCCGACCTGCTGATCCGCACCTCGGGCGAGATGCGCCTGTCGAATTATTTACTGTGGCAGATCGCCTACACGGAAATCTTCGTCACCGAGCGATTGTGGCCCGATTTCAGAGGCATCCATCTGCTGGAGGCCATCGCCGAATACCAGCTCCGTGAGCGCCGCTACGGCGGCCTGAGCGAGAACGTCGGTGAAGTAGAAGAGAACGCCGAGGAAATCAAGATCGTGGCCTGCTGAAGTCTTTTTGACTCCGCCGATCTGCTCCTATGCGCCGATCAAAACTCCGCGTACTTCCACCGTCCTGCTTTCTCAGGTAGAGCGAGACATTTACACCCATGTCGCGTTTGGCCTAGAATTGCGGACTGAGAACCGATTCCCAAGAAGATAGCGATGAAAAAAGTTCTGCTAAGTATTTTTTCTTTAGTCCTTGTTTTGTCGTTGAGTCATCTGGCGGCAGGGCAGGCCGTCCCCAACAGCTCGGACGACCAACTGCTCGCAGCCGCCGTTAAGGGCGACATGGCAACGGTGCGGCAATCGCTGGCGAATGGCGCCAATATCGAGGCCAAGGATAACAAAGACAACACGGCGCTGATCAAGGCGGCTATGTACGATAAAACCGAGATTATGAATCTTCTGTTGGACAGGGGAGCCAACATTGAGGCCAGGAACAGAACCGGTTCCACGCCGCTTATCGCTGCGGCTTTCTTTGGCAATGTTGACGTTGTGAAGCTGCTGCTGGCCAGGGGAGCGAATATCAATGCCACGAGTACGAACGGCGATACGGCATTGAAGTGGGCGACCGACCAAGGCTATCCCGAGGTGGCCAGCCTGCTGCGGTCGAAGGGCGCCCGCTGAGCTTCGGTTCCCAGCCCTTTTCGTTCGAAATTCGCGGCCTACAAGCCTGTCTGCCGATGCACATCCCCGCCCCGGCAGTGTATCCTCATCCCTGATGAAACGTGTCGTCACCGCTCTCATTCTGATCCCGTTGGTTTTGCTCCTGGTCTTCCTGGGACCTGGTTGGCTCTTCACGCTGGCCATTGCGGCAGTTGCTGCGCTGGCAGCATGGGAGTTTCTGGGCCTGGCGAAGAAGGCCGGCGCCACGCCGCCGCGCATCGCGGTGGTGCTGGCCGTTCTGGCACTCTTTGCCAGCAACTTGAAGTGGCCGATCCAAAACCCAGCCACGCTCGGCATGTTCGGCATCCTGAGCCTGGGACTGCTGGTCTATTGCACGTTCTTCAGGCCGGTCAAGCAGCTTATGGCCGACGCCTCGGCCTCCATCTTCTGCCTGATCTACATCGGATTCACACTGCTTGTTCTGCCCGCACTGCGCGAGAACCAAGAGGGCAACGGCCCTTCCCTGGTCACCTTCCTGCTCTGCGCGGTCTGGGCCGGAGACACGGCCGCACTCTACGTGGGCCGCGCCTGGGGACGGCACAAACTGGCCCCCACGCTCAGCCCCAACAAGACCTGGGAAGGCACGCTCGCCTCGGTGGGAGGCAGCCTGCTGTCCACCGGCGTTCTACTCGGCCTTGCGCAACTGCTGCAGAGGTGGGACGTGGGCGGGCTCTCCTACGCCGGCGGAGTCTGGTGGTATTGGCTGGGCCTGGCCGTGGTGGTCAACGTGGCCGCCCAGGTGGGCGATCTGGCCGAGTCCGCACTCAAGCGCTCGGCTGGCGTCAAGGACTCCGGCTCCCTGCTCCCCGGACATGGCGGCGTCCTGGACCGCATCGACGCCCTTCTGATTGCCGCTCCCGTGCTGTGGTACGCCCAGATGATTCACTAGCGGTATTGGGTGGGAAGTGGGAATAGAAAAACAAGCAGGCGCTCTGTACCCGATCAACGTGAGCACAGGGCAATCCCTATGGGCACCGTCCGAGCGATAATTAAAGCACGAGGAAAAATACAAACACCTTGAAAAAACTCGCCATTCTCGGATCTACCGGCTCCATCGGCCAAAGCACCCTCTCCATCGTCGAGCAGTTTCCGGAGCGCTACTCGGTTGCCTCGCTGGCCGCCGGGCGCAACCTCGACGTAGCCTTTGCGCAAGCTCTTCGCTGGCAGCCACGGCTCGTCTCGCTGGCCACGGAAGAGCTGGCCGCGCAACTTTCCGCCAAGCTCAAACAAGCCGGCGTCAGCGGCATCGAGGTGGTCTACGGAACCCAGGGCACGGTCGCCTGCTCCACTCTGCCCGAGGCCGATTTTGTGGTCTCAGCCATCGTGGGCGTTGCCGGACTGGAAGCCACGCACGCCGCCATTCTGGCCGGCAAGCCCGTCGGCCTGGCCAACAAGGAGTGCATGGTCGCCGCCGGCGAAATTCTCACCAAGGCTGCCCGCGAACGCAACGTCCCCATCCTGCCCATCGACAGCGAGCACAACGCCGTTCACCAATGCCTGCGCGTCGGAGCGCACTCCGAGGTCAAGACCATCTGGCTGACGGCCTCCGGCGGGCCCTTCCGCAAGCTGCCGCTGGAGCAATTCGCCAGCATCACTCCCGAGCAGGCCCTCAAGCACCCCACGTGGGTGATGGGCCGGAGGATCACCATCGACTCCGCGACAATGTTGAATAAGGGCCTGGAAGTCATCGAGGCCTGCCGCCTCTTTGACGTGACGCCTGCGCAGGTGCGTGTCACGGTTCACCCGCAGTCCACGGTCCATTCGCTGGTGGAGTACGTGGATGGCTCCATTCTGGCGCAAATCTCCGTCACCGACATGCGCCTGCCGATTCTCTACGCGCTGGCCTGGCCGGAGCGGCCCGCCTCGACACTGACTTTTGATTTAGCCGCGCTCAGCCATCTGGATTTCGAGCAGCCTGATCTGGAGCGCTTCCCTTGCCTGCGCCTGTCCTTTGAGGCCGCCGAAAAAGGCGGAGCCCACTGCATCGCCCTCAACGCCGCCGACGAAGTCGCCGTGGAAGCCTTCCTGGACCGCCGCATCCCCTTCACCGGCATCCCGCGTACAATTGAAAGAGTGCTCGCAGCCACAGCAGAGGCGCACCCTGCCACCATTGCAGAGGTGCTCGCCACAGACCGCGAAGCCCGTCAAACAGCGCGTACGCTGCTGACATAAACAAGAGAGCCGCACCGCTTTATCGAGGTTATAACCGCACACTTATGACTGATTTTTTTCATCACCTTCTGAATGCCATTGTCACGCATGATTTTCATCACGATCTTGTCACTATCGTCGCGTTTATCGTCATGATCGGTGTCATGATTGTGGTCCACGAGTTCGGCCACTTTGCCGTAGCCAAACTCTGCGGGGTCCGCATCGAGGCCTTCTCCTTCGGCTTCGGCCCGCGCCTCTTCGGCTACAAGTACGGAGACACCGACTACAAGGTCTGCCTGCTTCCCCTGGGCGGCTATGTCAAAATGGCTGGCGAGAACTTCGCCGAACTCAGCGACGCCGCCAAAGGCGAAGCTACCATTGCCCCGCCGGACGACCCCGGCGCCCTCACCTCCCGTCCCCGCTGGCAGCGCATCTTGATCGGCGCGGCCGGTCCCGTGGCCAACTTTGTTCTGGCCTTTGTGGTGATGGTTGGCTACTACGGCTGGATCAACGAGGTCCCCGCTGTCGAAATCAAAACCGCTACCGTCGAATGGGTCACTCCTGGCTCGGCAGCAGCCCAGGCCGGCATTGAGACGGGCGACATCCTCCGCAGCGTTGCCGGAGCCGACAATCCCGACTGGGAACATCTCTTATATCGCTTCAAGCTGAATGCCAACCAGACCATACCGGTTACGGTAGAGCGCGGCGGCAAAATCCTGCAACTGAGCCTTCATGTGCCTGACGCGGCCAAAAAAGATGAATTTGTCCCGAGCGATGCCGGCATTGTGCGTCAGGAGGAGGCAGGCCCCATCGGCGTTCAGGAAGTGCAGCCGGGTATGCCCGCGTATCAGGCAGGCCTGCGCGCCGGGGACGCCATCCAGTCCGTCGATGGCCACTCTTTCCATTCCGTTAAATCGCTGTTGCCTTATATGCAGGACGGCAAGGGCAAGCCGCTCTCGCTGGTCATCCTGCGAAACGGCGCTGCTCTCGGGCCCATAGTCGCCCATCCCGCTCAAGTTGATGGTGGCTGGAAGCTGGGCTTTTTACCCGCGCCTCCTCCTACACACGAAGACCCGCTTCCCTGGGGCAAGGCGCTCACCAAATCCCGGAAGTTCTGCACGGATAATTCTTTGCTGATTTTTGAGGTGCTGCGCGGACTCTTTACCCGCAAGGTCTCCGTGACCCAGCTAGCCGGGCCGGTGAGTATTATGCGCATGGCCGGTAATGCGGCGGAGATGAAGGGCTGGGGACCGTATATCGGGCTGGCCGGAATGATCAGCCTCAACCTGGGCATCCTCAATTTGCTGCCCTTCCCCATCCTGGACGGAGGCATGATTCTCTTCCTGCTGATTGAAAGCGTGATTCGCCGCGACATCAGCATCAACGTCAAGGAGCGCATCTACCAGGGCGCGTTCATTTTGCTGGTCGCGTTTGGAGTCCTGATCATCTTCAACGACTTCGCCAGGATGCCCTTCTTCATGCACCTGAAGCAGTGAGAGGCAGTGTTGAAAGGGCGCCCGGTTTGCAGATAATTACCTTCCTGCGGCGCACAATCTCAAGGAGTGGGCAGAGCGGGCAATGAGGTCAAAATGAGTTCTAGAGGCGAAAATGGCCGGGATGAAGTGAAAAAGTCAGGCTTATCGACCGGTCTGTGCCGGAAGCACCCCCCACCCCAACCCCCCTCCCCTCCCCCCGATTTCCAGTGAAACTGTGAGACTGTGAACTTTCATCGCTTCCTCTGGATGAAGGGGGTAAGGGAGAAAA
>OCZT010001696.1_pt1 | contig 22768 bp, 22 predicted proteins | sample 1539031 | NCBI WGS metagenome assembly OCZT01 (sample SAMEA3539308, study PRJEB22396) | soil metagenome | biome: tundra; feature: field; material: soil | place: USA | collected 2010-05 | depth 0.15 m | reverse complement strand
GTTTGTCGCGCGGCTGCGCGCCGGGGAGCCTGTGTTAGACGACGAAGAGCCGCAAGGGCGGACGCGGTCGCTGGCGGCATCGCTCAACTACGGCTTCGAGCATACGTTCGATGAATCGGAGCGGAAGCAGTTGGCACTGTTGCACCTGTTTCAGGGATTTGTGCGGGTGGCCGCGCTGATGCACGTGGCCGGCATTTCGCGCGAGGCCGGCATTCGGCTGCTGGACCGCGCCGACGAGGTGGGTCTGCTCACCGCCCACGGCGGCGGATACTATTCGATCCATCCGGCGATACCCTGGTTCTTCCGTGGGCCGTTCGACCACCAGGACGTCGAGACCCGCGAGCGTGCATTGCGGGCTTACGTCGAGGCGATGGGCTCACTTGGGGAGCACTACCACCGGCGGTATAACGAAGGCAACCGGGACGTGATTGATGTTCTGAGGGCCCATGAGGCCAACCTGCTCCGTACCCGAGAGTTGGCAAGGCGGCAAGATCTGTGGGACTTGGCGATCGGCGCGATGCAGGGCCTGCGAACTCTTTACGGTCACACCGGCCGTGAGGCGGAATGGGCGCGGCTGGTCGAGGAGATCGTGCCCGATTTCGTCGATCCGCTCACCGACGGCGCGATCGCCGGTCGGGAGGAGTCCTGGAGTCTGGTCACCGAATACCGCATCGCGCTCGCGCGTGGCGCTCGGCACTGGGGCGCTGCGGAGCGCCTGCAACGGATCTGGGCCGAATGGGTCCGCGGCCGTGCTCGGGACGAAGATCGCAACAGCATTCTAACGCTGGGCGGCTCGCTATATGAACTAGGCGAAATCCAGCGCGAGATGGGCCGACCGGAGTGCGTGAAGGCGTATGGGGAAGCCTTCGACATCGCGATGCGAATTCGGGATAACACCCACGCAGCGGTCGCTGCGTTCAGCCTGGGACACGCCTACAAAAACATACCCGCGCTCCGTAACCTAGACGAGGCCGAGAGATGGTACCGCACGGGCCGGGACTTGACACCGGTTGGTGATCAAATCCATCATGCAACCAGCCTCGCGGACCTGGGGTGCGTCGCCTACCAACGATTCCAGGAGGGGCGCGCGGCGAAGAAACCGGAACCCGAACTCCTGCGGCATCTCAGTGACGCCCTTCACCGGTACCTCGGAAGCTTGGAAATAACGCCGCCTGACGCCGTCGACCGGTTAGCGGTGATCCACAACCAGTTGGGTAACATCTATGACGACACCGGCGACGTTGGCCGTGCCCGAAGCCACTACAACGAGGCGATCCGCCTGCGAGAGTCACAAGGCAACCTCTACGCCGCTGCACAGGCCCGCTACAACGTTGCCATCGCACTGAGGAAAGCTGGCAGCTTCGCCGACGCCCGGCAGTACGCAGACACCGCCCTCCGCGACTTTCAGACATACGGACCCGGTGCCGCAGCCATGGTCGAGAGGACCCTCGACCTGATCTCTCTCATCGCCAAGGCCGCCACCGCCTAGAACCCGTCGTATAATAAATAGAACCGTAGTGAACAGGGTCACCATCCCAAACAAGGACTCCTATAGATGTCAACGCTAGAAGTATCGCCGGCGGAGCCGCGCGTTAGCGATCCCGGCCATACCGTAGTCAACGATTTTTCCATACAAATCGCCACAGTCAACGGATCCGGCAGCCAGACCGCCAACACCGTCCTGATGCGTTCCATTTTCCAGATGGGCGTGCCGGTTTCCGGCAAGAACATGTTTCCATCCAATATCGCCGGGCTGCCCACCTGGTTCACCATTCGCGCCAGCAAGCACGGCTACATTGGCCGCAAGAAGGAAATCGATCTGCTCGTCGCCATGAACCCGGAAACCGCGCGCGAAGACGTGATGAAGCTGGATAGCGGCGCCGCCGTCGTCTATGACGAACCGCTCAAGCTCAATGCCCTGCGCTCGGATCTGCATTTCTATCCGGCCCCCTTCGACAAGCTGGTCGCAACGGTTTGCCCGGACGCCAAGCTGCGCAAGCTGGTGCGCAACATGCTCTACGACGGTATCGTAGCCTGGATGCTCTCCATCGACATGGAAGAGGTCCACAAGGCGCTGGTGAAGCAATTCGGCAAGCGCAAGGCCAAGGCCGCCGAGTTGAACTGGGGCGCCGCGCAGGCCGGCTATGAATATGCCGCCAGGACCTACACCAAGACCGACGCCTACAAGGTCCAGCGCATGCACGCCAACACGGGCAAGATCGTCATCGAGGGCAACGCGGCGTGTGCACTCGGTGCCATGTTCGCGGGCGTCACGGTGGTCACCTGGTATCCCATCACACCGTCCTCCTCGCTGGTCGAAACGCTCATCGGCTATTTGAAGCGCTTCCGCATCGACCAGGAAACCGGCCGCGCCACCTTCGCCGTGGTGCAGGCCGAAGACGAGCTGGCTTCCATCGGCATGGCCCTCGGCGCGGGATGGGCCGGCGCCCGCTCCATGACCGCCACTGCCGGTCCCGGCATCTCGCTCATGTCCGAATTCGTGGGCCTCGGTTATTACGCCGAAGTGCCCACGGTCATCTTCGACGTGCAGCGCGTGGGTCCCTCCACCGGACTCCCCACGCGCACCATGCAAGGCGACCTGCTGTCCACCGCCCTGCTCTCGCACGGCGACACCCAGCACCCCATGTTCTTCCCCTGCTCTCCCGAAGAGTGTTTCAGCATGTCGATGGACGCCTTCGATTTCGCCGAGCGCTTTCAGACTCCCGTCTTCGTCATGACCGACCTCGACCTGGGCATGAATAACTGGACGTCCGATCCCTTCCCGTATCCCGAGAAGCCGATTGACCGCGGCAAAGTCCTGACCGCCGAGGACCTCGACAAGCTGGGCGGCTTCGCGCGCTATAAAGATGTGGATGGCGATGGTGTCGGCTACCGTACGCTGCCCGCCACCAACCACCCGGCCGGGGCATATTTCACGCGCGGCAGCGGCCACAACGAGCGCGCCCAGTATACCGAGCGCGAAGACGATTACATCCACAACATGGACCGGCTGGCGCACAAGTTCCAGAGCATGCGCAAGCATGTTCCGGCGCCCGAAATCCACGTCCGGAAAGACGCGGAAATCGGTTTCGTGGCGTGCGGCACGTCGCACTACGCCGTGGGCGAAAGCTGCGACCAGTTGCTCGCAGAATACGATATCCCGGCCAGCTATCTGCGCTTGAAGGCTTATCCCTTCACCGCGGAGCTGGAGGAGTTTATCGCGCGCCACCAGCGCGTTTACGTGGTGGATCAGAACCGCGACGCGCAGTTGCTGGCGCTGATGCGTCTGGAAATGACGCCGGAACAGATTGCCAAACTCAGAAGCATACGATATTACGGCGGGCTGCCTCTGGACGCCCGCACCGTCACCGATGAAGTCGTCCGTCAGGAGGGCAAATGAGCACCGTCGTCGCCACACCACCACCACCGCCCAAGAAGGTGAACCACATCGGCTTGGAGGTCATCAACTACAAGGGCGCCAAGACCACTCTGTGCGCCGGCTGCGGCCATAACTCCATCTCCGAGCGGGTCATTGAATGCTTCTACGAGATGGGCGTGGAGCCTTGGCGGGTCGGCAAGTTCTCCGGCATCGGCTGTTCGTCGAAATCGCCTGCCTACTTCCTCAACCTCTCGCACGGATTCAACGCCGTGCACGGGCGCATGCCCTCCATCGCCACCGGCGCAATTATGGCCAACCGGACCATGCTGGGCCTGGGCGTCACCGGAGACGGCGATACGGCTTCCATCGGGATCGGCCAGTTCATGCACCTGGTGCGCCGCAATCTGCCGATGATCTACATCATCGAAGACAACGGCGTTTACGGTCTCACCAAGGGACAGTTCTCGGCCACCGCCGATCTGGGCTCCAAGCTGAAGACCGGCGTCATCAACGATCTGCCGCCCTTCGATTGCTGCGCCCTGGCGTTGAGATGGGGCGCCACCTTCGTGGCCCGCTCCTTCTCGGGCGACAAGAAGCAGTTGCAGACGCTGCTGAAGACCGCCATCGCGCACAACGGACTGTCCGTGATCGATGTCGTGTCGCCGTGCGTGACCTTCAACGATCACGAAGGTTCCACCAAGAGCTACAGCTACATGAAGGAGCACGAAGAGATGCTGCAAGATCTATCCTTCGTGCCCTCTTTCGAAGAGATCTCCGTGGAGATCGCCGAAGGCGAAGTGCGCGATGTCGAGCTGCATGACGGATCGCACCTGCGCATCCGCAAGCTGCATCGCGACTACGATCCCACCAGCCGCTTATCGGCGCTGTCGGCGCTCGAAGACGCCGAGAAGAAACACGAGGTGCTGACCGGCGTTCTCTACGTGAACACCGAAAAGCCGAATTTCCTGGAGATGCTGCACCTGGCCGAAGAACCCCTGGCCACGCTGCCGCAATCCAAAGTCCGGCCGCCCAAAGAAGCTCTCGACGAAATCATGGAAGAGCTGCGGTAATTGGTCGTGCGGCGTCGGCTGCCGTCTTGTCGCCTTTTGAAACCATCTTACTGATTGCGCTGTTGAGGCGATAGCTTTGGCGGCGTCCGCCAGCGGGTCTGCGGTATTGCCGTCAGTGGACCCGAATCCTCGCACGTATCGGATTTTCGAAGATTTCGCCGATGCCGGGGGCCCCAGATAGAATGGACGTATGCAAATGGTGAACGCTGCGCTCATCTCGATCGGAATCTGCGGGGCGGCAATGCTTACGGCACAGGAGCCTTCGAGCCCAGCGGTCGCCAATGCGATCGATCAGGAGATCTTGAAACTGAGGGACCTGCCCGGCGACGTGCGCGCCCGCGCGATCAAAGATCTGGCGTTTCGTATCCGCCGGGGGCCCGAGCGCTACGCTGTTGCCCTCGCGTCCAACCTTGTAATCGACGGGATCGAAGGATGCGGGCGCGACACCTTGCAGGAAGTGGCAACGACTCTCGCCGACGCGCTGCGCAGGTCGCCACCCCAGGACACAAGGCGATCCTGCGTACCGGATGTTGGCAGAACTGGCTCGATACTATCATATGGAGGTTTCGCTCGACGACCCGCGGTACACGGCTGCAATTTCCAAGCTCCAAGCCGACGACCAGCATCTGCAACGATTCCGACTTCACTCTCACCGACGTTCAGGAACGGAAATGGAACTTGAAGAGCCTGCGCGGCAAGGTGGTGCTGGTCAACTTCTGGGCCACTTGGTGCCCGCCTTGCCGTAGAGAAATTCCGGATCTGGATGCACTCTACAAGCGTTTCCGAGACCAGGGTTTGGTGATCCTCGCGATTACCGGCGAAGAAGCTTCCATAGTGAGGCCGTTCATCTCCCAACAGATAGTAAGCTACCCAGTGCTACTCGATCCCGCCCGGAAAGTGAAGGAACTGTTTCTCGTGGATGGCATCCCCGAGAGCTTCGTCTACGATCGCGAGGGACGCCTTGTAGCGCAGGCGATCGACAGGCCTGCCATGCAGGGGTTTCTGAACATGCTCAGGCAGGCTGGTTTGCAGTAATTACCCTTCCTCTTCACTGCAAGGCCCAGTATCCATCGCGCGTGCTTGCGCGAAGCTCCGGCCTGTCCTTCACCGCGACTCTGATCGCGTGAAACTTCCCGGGCTCGCCGCCCTTCGGCTCGAAGCTGAGAATGTATTGGCGATGCACCTCTTCGCCCACCAGTTGAATAGCCTGCTCCAAAGCGTTCTTCTTCAGGAAATTCATAGTTCGCCCGCCGGTGGTCTTGGTGAACAGGCTGGAAAGATCCGGCTGGTGCAGCCGCACCAATTCGCCGATCGTATACATTAGCCCGCCCGGTCCCAAATCGGGAGGAACCGGGGTATCGTCGGGAGCCGGGCAAGTAGCGCACTGCGGGACCTTGATACGCTCCGCTTCGGGTTTCAGATCCTCGGCGGTCTTGGGCTTCACCGTGAACGGCTGCAACATCGGCGAATAGGTCAGCCAATAAATCGCGGCATTGAGCCGCTCTACCCGCTCCATCACTTCGGCCAGCCTCGCCTGGCTCGAACGGTCGTGCTTCTCCGCGATCATCAGGATGATTCGGCGCCGTCCCGGTGGCCGCCGTTCCAGCATCAGGAGCGCCTCGCGCAATGCATCCAGCAAGTGGGCGTCACCGCCTTCCTTGCGCAGCATGCGCAGCGCGTGAATCACCAGATCCGGGCTGCCGGTAAAGTCCTGGTGGACTTTCACTTCGTCGCTGAACGAGATCACCGCCGTCTCTCCGGCATCCGCCGCCAGCAACTGCGTAAACAGAATGCCGGTGCCGCCCAGCTTATCGATCACCGCTCCGGAATTCGAACTGGTTTGCACCGCGACCACCAAGTCGATCGGATACATCATCCAATCCATCTGTATCGCTTGCGGCACATTGTTGTCGTAGAGAATCAGGTCTTCGGGCGTAAGCCCGTCCACGTAGCGTCCTTTGGAATCCGTGACTGTGGTGGGTGCGACTACCAGCGGAGCGGTGCTTTTGAACTGCGCCCAGCCGGTGCAAGCGAGCACGAGGATAGCCGCGGCAACACGCATTGGCAGAAACGTAGCAGATATTGGGCCACGTTTTGGGCCACGGTCGTTTCGCCCGCCTACGCCCCCTCTTCCCCAGCCGCTTCCGCTTCCGCCGCCGCTGCCGGCCCGGCCGCCTGCGCTTCGGCTAGAATCCGCTGCGCCTCTTCCAGATTCTCCTTGGGAACCTGGACCTCGAACTCCAACGACGGAATGGTGCTTGCCCCCACCAGCACGGATGGGATGCCATTCGACTCCAGCATGCCGTGGATTTGCATGGCCTCCATCTCCGCATCGTGATTGGAAGAGCTGAACAGAGTGACCATGTCCATTTCGTGCGAATCGTCCGGTTCTAGCGCCATGTCTCCAGCATAATCCCCAATGACATAAAATGAAAGTTCGATCACAGGGAGGATTCGCATGTCCGATCACGAAGAAACGCTAGACAATCTGGCGAACAACATCGGTTGGTTTGTCGCGGGCGCGGTAGTGGGTATGACCGCGGCCATATTGCTGGCCCCGCAGAGCGGGAAGAAAACCCGCCGGCTCATTTCCGACAAGACCCAACAGGGCAAGGAAGCGGTCGCCGACACAGGCAAAGAGGTTTACGATCGCGGCAAGGAAATGATCGACAAGGGACGGCAACTGGTGGAGGACGCCGCGGATCTGTTCGATCGCGGCCGCAAAATGGTCCGCGGCCTGTAGCGCATGTCCGCCCTGCCCGCAATTGATCTGGGCGGCTTCCGCGTCACCCTCGTCCGCGAAGATATTTACTGGTGGGACGGCGGCGCCATGTTCGGCGTGGTTCCCAAGACGCTTTGGAGCCGCAAATCGCCGCCGGACGATCTGAACCGCCTGCCGCTGGGCTTCAACTGCTACATCGTCGAAACCGGCGAGCACACTATCCTGCTCGATACCGGCGGCGGCGACAAGCTGGATGCGCGGCGGCGCGAGCGCATGAAGCTGCCCCCCACGCCCGTGCCGCTGCCCGAAACCATCGCGGCGGCGGGCATCGATCCCGAGCGCATCGATATCGTCGTCAACAGCCACCTTCACTGGGACCACTGCGGCTGGAACACCATCCTGACCCAGGGCGTCCCGCGGCCCGCGTTCCCCCGCGCCATCTACTATACGCGGCGCGGCGAGTGGGAGCACGCCCACCGCCGCCATCCGCGCGATAGCGTGGCCTACATCGATGCGAATTACGATCCACTGGTGGATGCCGGGCGCATGCGCCTGATCGATGCGGACACCGAAGTGGCGCCCGGTGTCTGGCTGCGCCTGGCGCCCGGCCATACGCCCGACATGATGGTGGTCACGGCCTCGTCGGCGGGACACACCTTCTGCTTCCTCACGGACCTGGTCCCCACTGCCGCGCACATCACGCCCACCTGGGTGGCGGCCTTCGATCTCGATCCTATCCGATCGATAGACAGCAAGCTCCACTGGCTGGCGGAGGCCGCGCGTGGCGAGTGGATCTGCGCATTCGCGCATGAACCCGAAATCGCCTTTGCGCGTATCGTACATCGAGACGATGAATTCGAGACGATTGCATGTGGACCCTCCTCGCCGTAGCGCTCTCCGCCTGCGCCTACTACGTTTCCATCGGACTCGGCGAATTCTGGCCCGCTGCCTGGATCGCGCCTATCCCGGTTCTGCTGGTCGCTTTCCGCTCCTCCTGGCGCACGGCCGCGCTCGCCGCCTTCGCCGCGTACTTCCTCGGCAGCCTGAACCTGTTCGCATTTTTGGCAAAGATAGCGCCTGTCCCGTTGCTGGTGGCCGAGCTGGCCGTGATTGCGCTGATCTTCGCCGCAGCGGTGCTCGTGGCTCGCTTTGCGGTGCGGCGTCTGCCGGGCTGGGCCAGCGCGTTCGCCTTCCCCGCCGCCTGGACTTCGTATAAGTTTCTCTCCTCGCTCGTCTCTCCGCACAGCACCTCGCTGAGTCTCGCCTACTCGCAGACCGATGTCCTGCCCCTGATCCAGATCGCATCCGTCACGTTACGGGCCTCTGGGGCGTTACTTTTGTGGTGACGCTGGCCCCCCCGCGAATCGCGAGGTTGACCGTGCGCGCGCCCAGGCCCGGGGCGTCGCGGTCGCCGAGCTCATGCGGGGCGTTGACTTCTCTGGAGTGCGGCCACCGGAGATTATGTCTACTCTTCGCCGGCGGTGGCCAATGGCGTAGTCTACGTGGGTTCGGCCGATGGGAGCCTGTACGCTTTCAACGCCGCAACCGGACGGCGGATTTGGAGCGCGGCCACCGGAAACTATATCCAGTCTTCGCCGGCGGTGGCCAGTGGCGTAGTCTACGTGGGGTCGGCCGATAACAATCTGTACGCTTTCAACGCTGCAACCGGACAGCGGATTTGGACTGCGGGCACCTACCGCAGCGTCCTTTCTTCGCCGGCAGTGGCGAACGGGGTGGTCTACGTGGGGTCGGACGACGCCAAGGTCTACGCGTTCAATGCCGTCACCGGACTACCGGTTTGGACCGCGTCCACCGGGAACGAAGTCGAGTCGTCGCCTGCGGTGGCCAATGGGGTAGTCTACGTGGGGTCGTACGATGGGAAGCTGTGCGCTTTCAACGCCACAACCGGACAAACGATCTGGAGCGCGGCCACCGGCGAATCCATCCCCTCTTCGCCGGCAGTGGCCAACGGGGTGGTCTACGTGGGGTCGTACGGCAACGCTATCTACTCCTCACTAGCAGTGGCGAACGGGTTCGTTTACGTGGGTTCGGGAACGGGAGATGGCAGCCTGTACTGCTTCGGCCTGCCGCCGGCGAGCGCAGCGGCGCAGGCCGCACAACCACCTGCCCGGCCGGAACCGGCCACGCTCAAACCTGACTTGACCCTCTTACAACAGCCGTAATGAAGATGCAGCGCAGCGCGTGCGCCACGTCACTCATACCGCAACGCCACCACCGGATCCAAATTAGCCGCCCGCCCCGCCGGCCAGATCCCAAAGAACAGGCCCACGCCGACCGACACCATAATCCCCGCGACGGCCGCCCACAGCGGCACCGCCGTCGGCAGATTCTTGAAGACCAGCCCCGCCAGCATAGAGACGCACCAGCCCAGGAACAGCCCGATCACGCCGCCGATCCCGGTCAGCACCACCGCCTCGGTCAGGAATTGCACGATGATGTCGCTCTTGCGCGCGCCCACCGCCTTGCGAATCCCGATCTCACGCGTGCGCTCGGTCACCGAAACCAGCATGATGTTCATCACCCCGATGCCGCCCACCAGCAGCCCGATCGAGCTGAGGATCACCATCACCAGCGCCACCGTGCCGGTGATGCGGTGGAAGTCCTCGATCATCTGCTGGGCAGTCGAGAGCGAGAAGTTGTCGGGCTTGTCGTTCGGCACTTTGCGCTGGATGCGCAGGACGGTGCGCACCTCGTCCTCGGCCTTCGACAGCATGCCTTCATAGGCGATCACGATCAGCATGTTCTCGTTGGCGCTGGGATAGAGCTTGCGCATGGTGAAGTACGGAAACAGGATGCGGTTATCGTCCTGCCCCGGAAAAGACGCCGCGGGCCGCTCCATGACGCCGATCACTTCCACCGAGTGCCCATCCACTTCGATCCATTTGCCTACCGCGTCCTGGCCCTGGAACCACGATTTGCCCAAGTCTTCGCCGACCACGACCACGGGCATGTGGTGCCGGCTCTCGGTATCGGTAAAGAAGCGGCCTTGCAGCATGACCGTGCCGCCGGCTGCGTAGCCTTCTTCGGTCCCGCCGATGTCCAGGTTGTAGTTGTCGTTGCCCTTGTAGCGGGCTTTGTGGATCTGGTCCCAATTGGAAAACAGGTAGGGACTGACGTGTTCCACCGACGGGCAGCGCTCCTCGATGGCCAGGGCGTCCTCGCGCGTCAACATCTTGCGTTTCTGCTCTTCCAGAGTAAAGCCGCCAAAGCCGCTACCGCGCAGGACCACGATGGTGTTGGGCCCGAAGCTCTTCAGAATATTGGTAATCGCGCCATCGAGCCCCGCGATGATGGATCCCACGCCGATCACCGCGCCGGTGCCGATGATGACTCCCAGCACCGTCAGGAACGAGCGCATCTTGTGCTCCCGCACCGTGGCCAACGCCAGAGCGACTCCCGAACCTAACGAACCGATTGTCATCGTTCCATCCTCAAAGCTTCGATGGGGTCCAAACCGGCTGCGCGCCGCGCCGGGTAGATCCCGAAAAACAATCCCACCGCCGCCGAAAGCGTCACGCCCACAATGACGGCGCTGATGGGAATGTGCATGGGCACCGGGGTGAGCGCTTTTACCAGCAGGGAGAGCATCCACGCAATCAGAATCCCGATCACCCCGCCCGAAGCGGAGAGCATGGCCGATTCCACCAGAAACTGGTTCAGTATGTCGCTGCGCCGCGCGCCCACCGACTTGCGAATGCCGATTTCGCGGGTGCGCTCGGTGACCACCGCCAGCATGATATTCATGATCACCACACCGCCCACCACCATGAAGACCGAGACCACTCCCACCGCGGTAGCGGCAATCGCGCCGGTCAACTGATTCCATACGTTCACCAGCGAATCCGAACTGACCATGCCGAAGGTGTCGTCGTCCTTCGGGTGCAAGTGCCGGTATGACCGCAACAGCACGCGGACTTCGTCCTGGGCCTGCTGCAGCACGGTCTGGTCCGCCGCCTTCAAATCGTAGCCGATGCCGCTGCGCGGGCCATAAATTTTGAAGTACGTCTCGGCCGGGATCATCAGAAAGTTGTCGCGAGAGTTTCCGAACACCGATCCCTTGGTTTTGGCCACGCCGATGACTTCGAACGGGCGGCCTTCCACGATGATGGACTTGCCGATGGGGTTGGCGTTGGCGAAGAACTGATCTTTCAAGTCGTTGCCGATCACGGCCACCATGGCGCGCTGCCCATCTTCCAGATCGCTGATGAAGCGGCCCTCAGCCGGCTCGATGTCGGAGAGCACACCCTGGTTGGCGGTGACGCCCGACAGTTGGACGTTGTCGCGGTGCTCTTTGCCGAAGTGGATGGAGACGCTGCGGTTTACCGACATGCCAATTTCCTCGACCAGCTTGCTGTTGGCCCGCAGAAAGTCGAACTCTTCTTTGGAAAGCTGCGGGTTGCGCCGTTCCATCTCCATATATTTCTTGGGGTCCCACACGCCCATCATGATGATGCGCCGCACCTTGAAGCCGTCGGCGCCCATGCTCGACACATTCTGCGCGACGTATACGTTCATGCCATCGATCACCGACATGACGGCGATCAGGGTGGTGGTGGCCAGGATAATCCCCAGCAGCGTGAGGAAGCTGCGCAGCTTGCTGCCGCGCAGGGAGAGCGCCGCGCCGGTGACCGCCTCGCCAAAGGAAGCGTTAGTTCTCATTCAATTTCCAGACGAGCAAGGGGGGTGCTTTGTTCCACGATCCCTTATCCATTCCATTATGGCGTGATCCAGCCACAACCGGGGGCGCCCCTTGGCGAGGAAGCCCAGATGCCCGCCGTGAACGGTCGCGAGCAGTTGCAGGCAGGGGTTTTGGCGGAAGGCCGGGTGATCGTAGATCCGGATCGGGATAAAGGGGTCGTCTTGCGCGGTGATGAACAAGGTGGGCACCCGGATGCGCTCCAGAAACTGGTTGGCGGATTGCGTTCTGTAATAGTGTTCCGCGCCGCTGAATCCGAACTTGGGCGCGGTAATGCGATCATCCATTTCGAAGACCGTGCGGATGCCGCGCAAATCACTGGGGCATATCGGCGCGCTATTGCACCTGATACGAAAGCCGCACCTCCACCGTTTTCGGCGGGAAGCAGGAGTTATTGTTGCAGGCTTGGTAGCGCAGTTTGCCGAGCATGATTCCCGGTCCTTGGGATGCGCCGGCCGGCACTTTGAACTTGGCGATCAAATCGAAATCGCCGGTGAAAACGGAGAGCGGCTTGTCGGAGAACTCGTACTTCTCCATCTGCGGCTTAGGAAAGACCACCGCGCCCGGTTCCAGCGCGCCGCCGGGAGTCCACGTCAGCTTTAGCGGGATCAAGTAGGCGTCGCTCGGCGTGTTGCTGTTGACGTGAAAGCCGGGCTGGACCGACACCGCGATTTTGGCCTCCGCTGCCGCGCCGCGCTTGACCACCAGTTTCGGGGGCGCATCGGCTGTCAGGTACTGGTTACCTTGCGCCCACAAGCTCGGCAGGCAGAGAGACGCGCCCAGAACTGCCAGCGGAATGCGCGGGTGTTTGCAGTAGTTGTTCGATGGCATTTTCAATTTCACTCTTGCTTGTCAGGCCCACGTGGACGGCGGCGATCTTGCCGTCCCGGTCGATCAGGAATGTTGTGGGGAGAGCTTCGATGCCGCCGTACATCTCGGCGGTGGAGTCGTTCCCAATCATGACGCGGTAGTTGATGCCCACGTCGTTGACGAAAGGCTTGACGGCGTCCCACCCGTCATCGTCCATGGAGACGCCCAGCACGGAGAAGCCTTGGTCTTTGTGTTTACGCTCGAAATCCATGAACCAGGGAATCTCGATTTTGCAGGGGCCGCAAAACGTGGCCCAGAAATCCAGCAAAACCACTTTGCCTTTGTAATCGGAAAGGCGCACAGTTTTGCCGTCGGCGTCCTTCAGGGCGAAATCGGGCGCGGCGTGCCTTTCACCATCCGGCTTCAGCGATGCGGCCTTGGCGGACCTCACCGGCGAGCAGCCATAGATCACGCAGCCCAGCAGGAATCCGGTGGCGAGCACGGTACCCAGGCGCAGAGCCGACATAAAACCTCCTCCGCTTTTCAGCATATGGCCACTATATGGATTATATCGAGATTCGATTGGTCACATCGGACTCCTGGAACCATTGGCGGCGGCGCTCGCAAAAACGGCGGGCCAGGGTGTATTCGCGATGCGCGGGGACGCCCGAAAAAATCCAGGCGGCCGTGTCGCAGAAGCTTTCGCAGACGTACTCGCGCCAGCGGCGGGTGCGGCGCCCGGCGTCGCGGGCCGCGAGCGCCCGCTTGCGCCACTCCGCGGACCAGCCCAGTTCGCCGCGGGCCCGGCCGCGCATTTCCTCGCGGAGCAGCGCCTCGTAAGACCAGCGGCGCGCGTTGCCCAGGCGCAGCCACACGAAATGGAAGATTTCATGCACGAAGATGCGGGCGAACTCTTGGGGGTCGGCGGCCAGCTCCGCGTCGAAGGCGATGCGTCTTTCCCGGATAAACGCGCCAGCGTGTACCGCGCCGCGGCGGTCCACGAGCTCGTGGCGGATTTCGAGCCGAATCGGATCGCCGTGAATGGTTGGGAGGCGGTTTAGCACTCGGCTTTGCCTCACTTTCGCCTCCCTGCCCCCATTTGCAGGTATGGCGATACCCTTATTTTTGGGGTTCGCTTCGCTTCGTAATTTCGGTAGTGGGCTAATTTGAATAAGGGTAGCACTACCGGCGCTTGCGACATTCACCAGATCCGAGTGCAGAACCTGCACGCAGGAATGCCAAAGTTGCCGGTCATCGCCGATGCGTAGTGGCTTTGAGCGGCGAACTCTGACGCATGCGCAGTCAGCTATTGCGAAATGGCTTCGGACCGGACGCTCTCTCCGACCGTGGTGGGAACTACCGGTATGGCAACCTGGCTCAGAGCGGAGATTACGTCTCCGCTGCCGCAAACGCAGGGCGGCTCACTACCGGCAAAATAGCCCTCGCACGGAGAGGGATTCCAGAGCGAAACAAAAGAGCTTGTGTTTCACCTGATTGGGTGTCCCTACGGATTCGTTGAAGCACGGCATGTTCCAAAGCGCCCCGCGATTGATGCGGGCGCCCCAGAATCCAGGACGTTTGGCCCGACTCGTGCAACAAGCACCCAGAAAGGTGGTGGACGATTCCATGGCTTTACCGCTCAGCGGAGAGATCCCGGAAACCGTTCTCGTTGCCGAAGACGACGCAGCCATCCTCAGGCTGGTTCGGGTGATTCTTGAGGAGGCCGGCTTTGAAGTGCTGGCGGCCAGTTCTGCCAAGGAAGCAATACGTGTCGCAGCCCATTTCTCACGAACCATCCATCTGCTGCTTTCGGATGTCATGATGCCGGACATGTGCGGGCCGGAGTTGGCGGATGTGTTGAAGCAACGGCGGCCAGACATGCGGGTGATGCTTATGTCCGGCTATGCCGATGGCGCTATGCTCGTTCTTAACCACGGCTGGCACTTCATCCAAAAGCCATTCCTGCCGACCGCCCTGCTGGGCAGAGTAACTGACGTCCTGCACACAAAAGTGCAGGATCAAGGCACGGATCATTTTGACCCACGCCAGTAATGCCGGGTAGACATCCGTTAAGACCATTGCGCCGCACTGGCGCGCCGAAGCGATACTAAGGCGATGAACTCGGACCTGGATAACTGTGCGCTCTTGTGAAGCGTATTCCGGATGAGAGCGGCATACAGGGGCACGCAGGCCGAGACGATCGCGTCTTCGGTCCCCAACGTGCTTCAGATCGTGAACGAGCTGCAGGTTACGGATCGAAAGGCCACATCATTTGAGGTGCGAGCAACGGCGAATCCGAACTGGGCGAGGGATTGGTAGGTTGCGGCTTTCCAAGCAGTGGCGGGCCAGTGAGTGGAGTGGTAACCTTCTTCGGGTGGCACTTGCGGCATTCCGTTACCGGGGAAAGCAATGGCTATAATGCGACCGATGAAGTCTCTGTTGTTTCCGATGGCAGTAGTGCTCTGCTTAGCGGCCGGTGCGCCGGTGCGGAAGGCACGCCGGTTGAAGGCGCCGGCGGTCACCTTCAAAGCCGCTGAAATCAACGATTCAAATCAGTCGCGCAGCATAGGTCCGAATGCCAAAGGCTCGGCCGTGGTGCGTGCCCAGATCCTGCTGGACCGGGCCCATTTCTCCTGCGGCGAAATCGATGGCAATTATGGCAGCAACCTGGAGAAGACCGTGGCCGCATTTCAACGCGCCGGTAATCTTCCCGTTGACGGCGTAGTCGGGCCCGAGACGTGGGCCGTGCTCAATCGAGACCCAGCGCCGGCACTGTTCACCTACACGATCGCCCAGGAGGACGTGGCCGGACCCTTCGTCAAAGTGCCCGCGGACCTCATGGAGCAGGCCGAACTGCCATCTCTGGGATACGAGTCGCCACTGGAAGGACTGGGCGAGAAGTTCCACGCCAACCCAAACCTGCTGAAGATACTCAATCCGGACAGTGGCTTCGATAAGGACGGCGAACAAATCCTGGCGCCGAACGTGACCGCAATACCGCCGGGTCACGCGGCTTCGGTAGTGGTTTCCAAGTCCGATAGCTCAGTCACAGCCTTCGACGCTGAGGGAAAGATTCTTTCCTACTGCGTGGCGACGATTGGCAGCGAGCACGATCCGCTTCCGATCGGGGATTGGAAAATCAAGCGAGTGTGGCACAATCCGGTGTTTTACTATGACCCGCAACTCTTTTGGAACGCGAACCCTTCGGATGACAAGGCGGAGATCAAGCCTGGGCCGCGGAACCCGGTTGGCGTCGTTTGGATCGATCTTTCGAAAGAGCACTACGGCATTCACGGGACGCCGGCGCCCGGCAAAGTTGGCCATGCGGAGTCGCACGGCTGCATACGGTTAACCAACTGGGATGCATCCGAGTTGTCCCATATGGTCAAACCCGGGACGCCTGCCATCCTGAAGGAGTAAGACATGCGCGAAAGGCCGGTAACCGTCTTTTTCGCAGGTTTTGTCTTCGGTCTTGTGTTCCTCGCGGTGATCCTCTGGCGGGCTGGGGCGTTACGGACCATGAACGCCTCGGCTGCGCCGGGCAGGGCACAGGAGTCCCAAACGCAGCCGGCGCAGAGGCCAGATACGCACCGCTCGCGCCTCTCCCAGACGCCCCAACAACCGCCGCCGGCGGAAGCGCCGAACGCTGCCGGCGAAGGCCCGCCGGACCGGCCGTTGATGCAACGCAGGCTTATCATTCCCGTGCAGGGCGTCCACGCTGAAGACCTTCGGGACAACTTCAACGAGGTGCGCGGCGGCCACCGGCACGAAGCCATCGACATCATGGCTTCGCGTGGCACGCCCGTGTTAGCGGCCGATGAAGGGAACGTCGTGAAGCTGTTCCTCAGCAAACCAGGCGGCTTGACGGTTTACCAATTCGACGACAGCCTGACCTGGTGCTACTACTACGCTCACCTGGATGCATACGCGCCGGGACTGAAAGAGGGCACGCGCTTGCGGAAAGGCGACGTCTTGGGCTACGTGGGCAGTACAGGTAACGCATCGCCCGATGCCCCGCACCTGCATTTCGCCATTTTCAAACTGGGGCCGGAACAGCGCTGGTGGGAAGGCGCTCCCATCGATCCCTACGGGTTCCTCACCGGTTCCCCCGGCAAATAGCAGAGCGCGTCCGTCGGTTCTCCTTAAAATTCTTTGCCGGCTGCGATGCCCCCTGAAGGAGCGCGCTCGCTTCCTGTGCTATGAGACAACATGTCCGACCTGCAAGCACTTCTTGCCTTATGGACGGCAGGACTTGCACATAACAACTTGCGGGAGCCTCGGGTTCCTACTTTGTCTCACACACATTCAGCTTTGGCCCCCAATCTGCACTGCATTGGATGGAAAGGAGGTAAGAAATGTCGACCCTATTGATTGTTCTTCTAGTGTTGTTTCTACTCGGCGGTGGCGGGTGGGGATATTCTCGTTTTCGCAGGTAGCGCACGCTGGCCATTTGACGTTGTCCGAAAAGTCAAACCAGGACACAGGTGGGGCTTGCCGCCCTCCTGTGACCCTGGACCTTTTGGACCATTTCCGTCAGACCCCGTCAGACCCCGTCAGACCCCGCCTTGGGCTTGCGAACTCTTCTGGTTGGGAGTGATTTCGGTTACTAGCGCTACCGCTAAAGGGCTTCCTGGACGACCGCAGGTGGCCGGTGGCCCGCGCGATCTTGGCGACGTTCGTCATACTGGCGTAACCGGCGGTCTGGCCGCCCGCGTGCAGCTCCCGATCTCATGATCACCGTTCAACTTGAAGTGCCCCCGCGCGAGGCGTCTTTCGCAACCATGCACGCCCTGGTCTATCACGGCCCCGGCAAGCCTTCATGGGAATCGCACCGGCGCCCCGCACTCCAAGCCCCCCACGACGCTGTCGTCCGCATCACGACCTCGACCATCTGCGGAACGGATCTCCACATCCTCAAAGGAGACGTCCCGACCGTCGCCGAAGGCCGAATACTCGGTCACGAAGGCATCGGAGTGATCGACGAAGCAGGCGCGGCAGTCTCATCCTTCCGCAAGGGAGACAAAGTCCTGATCTCCTGCATCACAGCCTGCGGGAAGTGTGATTTCTGCAGAAAGCAGATGTATTCCCATTGCCGCAGCGGAGGCTGGATTCTAGGCAACACCATCGATGGGACCCAGGCAGAATACGTGCGCATCCCGTATGCCGACACCAGTCTCTACCCGCTCCCGCCGGACACCGAGGAAGAAGCAGCGGTGATGCTCAGCGATACCCTGCCCACAGGCTTCGAGTGCGGTGTTCTGAACGGTCAGGTGAAGCCTGGCGACACGATCGCCATTGTGGGCGCCGGGCCAGTCGGACTTGCCGCGTTGATGACCGCCCAGTTCTACTCCCCGGCTGCGATCTTCAGCATCGATCTGGACGACAGCCGCCTGAAAGTCGCCAAGAGCTTCGGAGCAACCACGTTGATTAATAGTGCCGATGGAACCGCCGCCCAGCGCGTCATGGAACTGACTCACGGTGAGGGCGTCGACGTCGCGATTGAAGCCGTCGGGATCCCCGCCACGTTCGATATCTGCCAGGGCATCATCGGAGCCGGAGGACATCTCGCGAACATAGGAGTCCACGGCAAACCGGTGCTTCTGCATATGGAGAAACTGTGGGACCGCAACGCCACCTTGACCACCCGATTGGTCGACACAGTCACCACGCCCATGCTTATCAAGGCCTTTCAGTCCGGCAACCTCCAGCCCGGAAAGCTGGTGACGCACCGTTTCGCGCTGGACGACATCCTGAAGGCTTACGACGCCTTCGGCAACGCCGCCAAACATTGCGCCCTGAAAGTGGCATTGAAGGCGCGCTGAATCTACGGATGTTGTTTTCGAGTTTCACGTTCAGGACGTGCCCGTCAAGACAATCTTCGTAGATTTCTCGATGGGCGGCGCGTTGCTCTCGATCTCCGGATTCGCCGCCGAACAGGAGTATCAACTGTTCCTCATCCAGCAGGGGACCATGGCGCAGTCCACCTCGACCGCATCCCGTATCCCAGGCGGGATTCTACGTCGGGCGCCAGAATCTTTACAGTCCGCATGACGAATCGCCGGTTCACCCGGTTGCCCTCGGGTGCTCCGCCTACAACTTCATCAAGATCCATCGCACGCTACGTGTGACAAAAAGCGAAAGTAGCCCGCACCCAATTCCAGGGCAGCATGAGATCAGGCTGGAGCATTTTCCTATCGGACGCCGGCGACCATCCCATTGACTCACTCGCTCTCGCTGAGCAACCTCTTATACACTTCGCGCGCCCGATCGTAGGCCTGACGCGCGGCGCCAAGTTCGGCCACTGAAATGCGCGGTGCCTTCTGCGTCCAGCACTGGCTGACGGCCGCCAGACACCATTCCGCACTGCGCCTCGAGGCGCGCACCGGCTTTCCCCCAACCAGCACAAAGATTGGATTGGTGTGCGCCGACGGCAATATTCGCATGGCGACCCAACTGCTCTTTTCGATGGCCACGTCGAAGGCCACGTCGCGCACCTGCCCGTCGGCCAGCACATTCTTCCGCGCCACCGCCTGGCCATTCACCACCAGTTCCACGGGCACCGCGCGCGTATCGCCGATCCGCGCCCGCTCCACATCCCAGTACGGTTTCTCGTCGTAGCGCTTGCCGCGAATGGACTGGTCCGGCAGCGGGTCCAGGTACGCCGCGACTTTTACTTGGGCATGAACCTGCGCGATGGTGGATGCCGCGCCGAGCCGCACTTCACTCGCGCCGGTCCCCACCGGCGTGTCATTCAACTTGAAGTCCATCAGGTGGCTTTTCCCGTCGGAGACATAACTCCGCCCGGCCTTTAGCGCCTGCAGCCAGTTCGCGTAACTCAGGCTTTCCAGCTTGGTATAAGTACGCCCGATCCCGACCCGCTGATCGTAGATGCAAGGGAAATCCGTCTCACCGGCGATGCGCGTCCGGAATCCGGCGTTCAGCGTGTGATACCAGATACTCAGCTCCCACACATAGGGCGTGTCCACCGACGAGATGAAATCCACCAAGCCGGGCTCGGTGACATCCACGATGTACTCGTTCGCGCCGATTCCGTCAAAACCCGGCATCTCGTAATTGGGCAGATCGTCGCTCATGACTTCCAGACCCCAACCCGAGTGCGCGAATCCTACCACGGCGCCCTGTGACTTGGCCCAGCGGAAGATCGGCAGATCCCAAGTAGGCCAGTCTGAAATCCGCGTGGCGCCGGGGTAATCCTGCTCCCGCAAGCCGAGCAGCACGATGTGGCCGGCATGGCTCGACGGAAACCCGGACACTTCCAGATCGTAGTGCATCAGTTCATCGGGCTTGGAAAGCGGATCGTCGTGCCCGGAAAAGAACTGCTTCTGATAGTAGTAATCGGGACCCCACGTCAGCACCGAACCGATGTTCAGCCGCTCGCCCGATATCTGCCGGATCATATCCCGCGGCAGCACGCCCTCGGTGGGATTCTGGTAATGTGAGCAGCCCGCGGCATGCACGTGATGATCGCCGGAATACCAACCGTAGCGCGCCGGATCGATCCAGCGTTCCAGTTGAAAGGAGAGTTCGGCGGGGCCGTTGCCGTCCACCGCGAACTCTTTGGTGTGCGCGCGGTATTCCGGGCCGCCCGTGTAAGTAATGTTATAGTAACCCGCCGGTAGGCTGATGCTCTCGCCGTCGGCGCGATAGATTTGCGGCTGGAAGAAGAAGTCGGGCGCGAGGCGCTTCGACGGATTCGGATAGAGCCGGTTCAGCCGGTCGCGAATGACAAAGGAGGCCATGGCCGGTTGGCCCTTTTCGTCGCGTACGCGCAGCTTCACCGTGTGCGCCGCGAGCGCGTTGAAGAGCACCAGAATGTCGTTGCGAAAGCCAATGTCCTGGCTGCCCTGACCTACGTTGAAGCTGATCTGCGCGGATCGCTGCCCGCTATCGCGGCTATAGACCTGTAGGATCCGGTAATCGAGCGCCAGCCCGGAAAGGCGGCGATCCATGGGCGGCTTGTCATAGATGGAGATCTCAGCCCAGCGGCCGGCGGCATCCTGCGGCGTCAATTCCAGCTTGGGCTCGGGGTTGCCGGTGGACTGAATGTAGACGTTGCCGCTGTTGGGGCTGGCCACGCGCAGGGGCGCGGTCACGTTGGCGCGGTTGATCACTTTCACCAGGAACAAGCGCGTGCCGCCCTCCACCAACTCGGGCTTGGCCGGCCCCGGCTCTACTTTGACGCGGCTTTCGGCGTTGATATCGACGATCGCGAGAGCATACCGGTCGAGAATCTTTTCCAGTTCCGCGACAGCCGCGCCCTCATCGGCGTTGGCGATGGCGGCGTTGATGGCGCCGTGGTCCGCTGCTGGAAACGGTTGGCCCAGGTAATTCATGGCGTCTTCCAGGCGGCGCACTTGTTGCGCCAACGGCTGGAGCGGAACGGCCGCCTCGCCGGCATGTTGGTGCGCGGGAGTTTGCGCGGCGGCGCAGCACGCCCCAGCGAGAACGATGAATGCGGCTCTGGCTTGCATGTCGAGGCCCTCCGAGTGTCCGGGAAATAGCTTACACCAGGACAGGGGATAGATGCATCAACGCGCTACCAGCCAAACGCCCACACGGCCCCGGCATCGTGTTCTACGACGCCCTGAGGCTTGCGACCACATTAGGTCACCTGACCATGTATGGTCGGAGCGGGAAGCTGCCGTGAAGGCAGTTTGAACGCCGGGAATCGGCTGGCCGCCGACGCTCGCGATTTTGGCCTATTGCCCACCCAGCAGGTTGCTGAGCAAAGCAACCTAGCCGCCGATGAACACGGATAAACACCGATAAGACCAACCCAAGTTCGTTGTCTACATCCGCGTTTATCGGCGTTAATCCGCGGCTCTCAGTCCGATGTGATCCGTACGTTGGAAATCAACGTGCTCCGCTCCCAGCATGAAAACTGTCGCTGGCGTTTTCCGGCTCTATCAAACGGCGCGAGACGCCGCGGGCGCGTTGAGGCGCTCGGGATTCTCGGAGAATCAGGTCAATCTGTTATCTCCGGCTTCCTCGGAAGACAAGATCCATACCATTCCGACGTCGGGTACCGAACAGCCGGGCGTCGGCGGCGCGATTGGAGGCCTGCTGGGTGGCGCGCTTGGCGTGGCTGGGGGGCTCGAATTGGGAATGGCCGCGGCCGTGCTGATTCCCGGCGTTGGACCGGTATTGGCGTTTGGCCTCGCGGGAGCGGCTTTGCTTGGCGCGGGCGGCGCGGTAGGCGGCGCTGCCTTGGGCAACGCGGCCGATGACAACAGCAACGAGGGCGTCCCTTCGGATGAAATCTTCTTCTACGAAGATGCCTTGCGGCAGGGGCGGTCGGTCGTCCTGGTGCTTGCCGGGGATGATTCAGAAGAACAGCGCGCACATAAGTTGTTGGCGGACGCCGGGGCGGAGAGCCTCGATGCGGCGCGGAAGGATTGGTGGCTTGGGTTGCGCGACGCCGAACAAGAACACTACCGGGCCTTGGGGCAGAACTTCGAGTTGGACGAGGACGTGTATCGCGACGGCTTTAGTTCTGCCCTGCGTCGCGAATGCCGCGGCAGGTCGATCGACGAGGAGGCCGACTGCTTGAAGTGGTGGTATCCGGATGTCTGGGATTCCCAGCCGTTCCGGCGAGGGTATGAGCGTGGCCGGAAGTACTGGCAAATGCAAGAAACCGGCGAGGCGCTCAGTGTGCACTCAGGCTCGCCCGCGGGATAACCAGCCGGAATCCGCGGCACTATATCCGGCCTGATCGGCTGTTTGAATGTTACTGACGATGTGGGTGGTTTAGAGATTAGCGTACAAAGGAGATTTCAAATGTTTCTAGGGCTGTTTGTGATTTTGCTTGTATTGTGGCTGCTGGGATTTTTCGCGTTCCACGTTGCCGGTGGGCTGATTCACCTTCTGTTAATAATCGCGGTGATTTCTTTGGTGGTCCACTTCTTCAGAGGCCGTAGCGCGGCTTGAACGGAGGACCATGTTTGGCCGTTGAGTTGCATTGTGTAAGGTAGGCAGACTGTCCCGGCGGTGACCTTTTTTGCTGCTTCCGGAACATCCTTGGCCGCGCCGAAGAAGAGCAGCGTCAGGCG
>OCZT010001695.1_pt1 | contig 22772 bp, 20 predicted proteins | sample 1539031 | NCBI WGS metagenome assembly OCZT01 (sample SAMEA3539308, study PRJEB22396) | soil metagenome | biome: tundra; feature: field; material: soil | place: USA | collected 2010-05 | depth 0.15 m | reverse complement strand
ATCTTCTCCGGATTCTCCGCCTTGGAGATCAGGTCGTTGATGTTGGACTTGAACAGCGTGGCGATGCGATCGAAGATGCCCATCGTCAGCGAGCCTCCCGGAACGACGCCAGTTCACGGATATGCGACGCGAGCGCCAGGGTGATGCTCTCGTACGCGGACAGGAAATTCTCGAAGTCGAGGCGCTCGAGCTCGAGCGCTGCGGTGAGCACCACTTCGTTCTTCTGGATACCGTACGAGCCGTGCAGCAGGCCGCTCGCGTTGAGTTCGAGAAGACGGTGCTCGAGCGCGCCGCGCTGCGGGCCGCTCCCGGGCAGATCCATGACCTTGATGCGCAGGACGACGACCGGCGGCGCATAGTTCACCACCACGCCGAAATCGAGCGCGCCGGCGGGCCGGACGTTCCAGATGCCGTCGGAGACCTCGGTGTGCGTGGCGCCGTCGGCCGACAGGCGGTCGAGAAAGCTCTCGATGTCTTCGTGCGTGACCATAAGGGGCTCTCGGATGTTGGCTGCAGCTGGCACTACGATCACTGACCGTACCGAAGTTTCACCCGGACGCTCTCAAACCGCCAGTTGCCGCGCCGAACGCACATCTATAATAAGGGACTGGCACCGACGGACCGGAACTCGACACGGCCCATCATGTATCATTCAGGGATTCGGGCCACCTACGTCGGCGTTCCCGACATTCTCCCGGGCAAACCATCTGTGAAAAATTCCGACCGTTCGCGGGCCGCCAGCCGGCGTCGCTTCGCCATCCTCGTGCCCGCCCTCGGCCTCGCGATGCTCGGCTGCAAGAAGAGCGCGACCGCGCCCAACACGCCGGTGAAGCTCGCCTTCACCGTGCAGCCATCGGACGCGCCCGTGGACTCGTCGATCGTGCCCGCGATCCTCGTCACACTCGAAGACGAGTCGGGCAATGCGGTTACGTCGACGAGCGTGTTCGTCACGCTGGCGATCGGAACGAATCCCGGCGGCGCCATCCTGAGCGGCAGCACGTCGGTCAACACGATATCGGGCGTCGCGACCTTTCCCTATCTCTCGCTCAACAGGGCCGGCACGGGCTACACGCTCACGGCGAGCGCTACGAACATGGCCGGCGCGACCAGCCAGCCATTCAACGTCGCCAACCTGACGACCGGATCGTTCGCGTCGGTCAGCGCCGGCAGCAACACGACGTGCGGAGTGACCACGGCGGGAGTCGGATACTGCTGGGGCAACAACGGCATCGGCCAGCTCGGCAATGGCTCGACGTCGAACTCCACGACGCCATTCAAGGTCGCGGGCGGCCTCACGTTCAGCTCGGTGAGCACCGGCAGCCTCCAGAACTACGCCTGTGGACTCGCGACCGGCGGAGCCGCGTATTGCTGGGGATACAACGACTACGGCCAGCTCGGCAGGGGAAATCTCACGAACAGCACCTCACCGGTCGCCGTGACCGGGAACCTCACGTTCACCGCACTGACGGTTGGCGGAGGGGGCCAGGCGTGCGGCCTGGTGGCGGGCGGCGCGGCCTGGTGCTGGGGATGGAACGGAAGCGGTCAGCTCGGGAATCCAGCCGGCGGGGCTTTTAGCTCGACGCCGGTTCCCGTCTCGGGCGGGCTCGCGTTCAGCGGCATCAGCGCCGGCCAGAACGGAACGACGTGCGGCATCGCCACGGGAGGCAACGCGTACTGCTGGGGGAACAACGTCGACGGCGAGATTGGCAACGGGACGACGACCAACAGCGGCACGCCCGTCGCGGTCTCGGGCGGCCTCACATTCAAGAGCATCAGCGCGGGCTTCGCGTCCACCTGCGGATTGACACCGGGCGGCGCGGCGTTCTGCTGGGGCGACAACAGCTGGGGCGAGCTGGGCAACGGATCGACCACGAACAGCAAGATACCCGTGGCGGTTGGCGGCGGGTTCACGTTCTCTGCGATCAGCGTGGGCGACGCGTTTGCATGCGGCGTGACGACCGCCGGCGCCGCGTACTGCTGGGGGTACAACGGACTGGGGCAGCTGGGTATCGGCACGACGAAGAACAGCTCGACGCCGGTGCCGGTACCCGGCGGGCTCACCTACGTGTCGATCAGTGCGGGCTATGCGATTGCGTGCGCGGTGACACCGGGCGGCGCGGCGTACTGCTGGGGCGACAACTCGTCTGGGCAGATAGGAAACCGGACGACCATCCAGGCGTTGCTGCCGGAGCTGGTGGCGACACCGCCCTGATCACGTCGCCCGCATCACCTCAACGGGATCCGCGCGCATTGCGCGCATTGCCGGGACAAGACACGCCATCATCGTGACGATCAGCAGCGTCACCTCCGCAGCGATCAGCGAGACGGCGTCCACCGGATACACGCCGTACAACCGGTCCCAGATCAGGAATCCGGCCCACATGCCAAAGCCGGCGCCGATCCCGGTGCCCCCCAGCGCCATCACCAGCGCCTCGTTCAGTACGAGGTGCGCGACGTTTTCGCGAGTGGCACCGAGCGCGACGCGCACGGCGAATTCGCGCATACGCTGGCTCGCGATGTACGACACCACGCTGAACAGCCCCGCGGCGCCGAGCGCGAGCGATGCGGCGCCGAGCAACGAGAACACGAGTGCGAGATATCGCGACTCGGCGAGTTGCTCTTTGAACGCTTCGGTCCAGGGAAACACGCGCGTGAAGCTCCCCGGAGGCAACGCGCTGGCGAGCGCGCGATGTACTGTAATTGGAACGTTCGGCACGCCGGGCGAAGCTCGCAGCACGAAAGAGTGCTGGTCCCGGCTGCTGTCAGGAACCGACACGAATATGGCGATCGAGGAGTCCGTGCCCATCTCGGGATAGCGCGTGAATCCCACGAACTTGTCGTGGACGATACCGACAACCGGCAGCCAAGGCTTCCGCGACACGAAGTCGCCCAGCTTGAGTGTCCGTCCGATGGCGCTTTCGTGCGGGAAGAGCTTTCGCGCGGTCCTCGTATCCAGGATCACGGCACCGCTGCCCAACGCGTCAGCCTCCTGAAAGTCCCGACCCTCGGCGAACGAATAGCCCAGCGTTCGGAAGTACTCCGCGGTGACGTTCAGGCACCCTGGACGCATGGCGGCTTTGCCCCCCTCGATCGTTCGATCGGTCGTCACGACTCGAACCAACGGACGATCGAACACACAAGGGACGGTAAGCGCCGCACTCTCGACGCCGGGTACGCCGCGAATGCTCGCGAGCGCCTCGCGATACGAGCGGATGAGCTCGGAGGTCGGCGTTTTCGAGCCACGATTGCGAAGGTACACGGACGCACTGAGCATTCGCTTCGCGTCGAAGCCGAAATCATAACTGGCCATCAACAGAACGGACTTCAGCATCAGGCTCGTGCCGACCAGCAGCGTCATCGAGAGTGCGAGCTCCGCCATGACGAGCCAGCGGAAGCGCGTGCCGACTCGTCCGGTGTTCCCGCCCGAACTGTTCTTGAGCGTTCCGGCGGGATCGGTGCGACTGGCCTTCCACGCCGGGATTCCGCCGGCAATGACCACCGCCACGAGGACCGCCGCGCCGCTCATCAGGAGCACTCTCACACTCCATTGCGGCTGGACGAACCCCAGCCAGTTCATTTCGACCGGCATCGCGCGCGCCATCAGGCCGACGACCCACGTCGCGATGACGGCGCCGGCGACGCATCCGATCGCAGCGAGCACGGCAATTTCGAAGATGACGTCGCGCGCGATGTCGCCGCGCGTCGCGCCGAGGGCGAGCCGCAACGCATAGTCGCGCCGCCGCACCGTGCCGCGCGACAGCATGAGCGCGGCGACGTTGGCGCAGGCGATCAGGAGCACACACAACGCCGCACCGATCATGGCTCGATGAATATCCGTCAACGCAAGCGGCGCCGGTCGAAGGCTGACCAATCCCGCACCAAACCACTTGTCTTTTGGGCGGCCATACAACTGGGTAAATCGCTTCATGAGTGCACCGACACGCAGCTGAACGTCCCATTCCGCCACGCCCGCACGCAATCGCACGATAGGGAAGCCAAATCCCGTGTCGCTGCCTGCTGCCTTCGGAATCCAGACGTCCGAGCCCATCGGCGCGTTCGCTTCCGTCGGAAGAACGCCGACGATCCTGTAGGTGCGGCCGCGAATCGCCAAGTGCGCGTCAGCGATCTCTGTCCGATTTGCAAAGAAGAGTTTCCAGGATCTATCGCTGACGATCGCGACGCTTCCCTCTTGTTCTTCGCCAGTCGTCGGCAGCCGTCCCAGACGTGGGCGAGCTCCGAGGAAATCGAAGAACCCCGATTGCGTGTACGAAATCCTCGCGAACTCTATTATCTGCCCTGCCTCGATATCGCTGCCGTCGAAGTCGGTGCTCGTCACGCCAGCGATTCCCGGAATGTTGGCGAGGCCTTCGCGAAGCACACCCGGCGGCAGTCTGACCTGGGCGCTGCCGAAGAGGTGAAGCTCGAACAACTCTTCGACGTGACGGTACGCCGACCGCGGATGCGTCATCGTGTCGATCAGCGCAAAGACCGACGTGGACAGCCCGAGCGCCATGCCGAGCGAGAGCGTGGCGATTGCCACGAATCCCGGCGCGCGCCGCAGCGAACGCGACGCGTGCGCGAGGGTCTGGATGAAAGGCGTGAGCACGGAGGGAGAAGGTGCCACAGAGCGATACATAAGACACCGCAATCGCCGGCGTCAACTCCAGCGCGTCATCTCTGCTGATCCGCCCCCCGATCAGGCCATGCCCCTCAAACGGAATACCGCAGTCACCGACACACGGACGACAGCTATTGCTTCGGCCATCAAATAGCCGCTGGACCGCTGGCGATCATCACTGCGACGGATGGTGGGCGATGGAGTGAATGGGAGGCTCGAGGAGCGATGCGAGGTGAGTATGAGTCGGAGGGATGAGTTGGAGAAAGTAGGGCTGAGTTTGAGAGGGAGCGTGAGTGGGCGTCGAGGGGGAGTGGGAGTCCCGCGGGTGAGAGCCCCGATTCGACCTCCCACTCCACTCCCACTCAAACTCACGCTCGCCCTTCGAACTCACACTTGAGGTACTCCAACTCATCCCTCCGACTCATACTCACCTCGCATCGCTACTCTCATCTCACCTTCTCCGTGCTGCAGAAGGACCGAAGCATCGACTATTCAACGGCCGAAGTAATAACTCGCGGCTGATGCGTTACCGCCTCGCGAGCATCGGCGCGAGATACCGTCCCGTATACGAAGCCTTCACCCGCGCCACTTCCTCCGGCGTCCCGGCCGCCACGATCGTGCCGCCGCGGCTCCCGCCGTCCGGGCCCATGTCCACCACCCAGTCCGCGGTCTTGATCACGTCGAGGTTGTGCTCGATCACAAGCACCGTGTTGCCGCGATCCACCAGCCGGTGCAGCACATGCAGCAGCATGCGCACGTCCTCGAAATGCAGACCCGTGGTCGGCTCGTCGAGGATGTACACGGTGCGGCCGGTGTCGCGCTTCGAGAGCTCCGACGCGAGCTTCACGCGCTGCGCCTCGCCACCGCTCAGCGTCGTGGCGCTCTGGCCGAGGTGGATGTAGCCGAGGCCGACGTCGTTCAGCGTCGCCAGCTTCTGCGCGATGCGCGGCTGATGCTCGAACAGCGCGAGCGCGTCCTCCACCGTGAGCTCGAGGACGTCGCTGATGCTCAGGCCGCGGAATCGCACCTCGAGCGTCTCGCGATTGTACCGCTTCCCCTTGCACGTCTCGCACGTGACGTAGACGTCCGGGAGGAAGTGCATCTCGATCTTCACGAGCCCGTCGCCCTGGCACGCCTCGCATCGTCCGCCCTTCACGTTGAACGAGAAGCGGCCGGGACCGTAGCCGCGGAGCTTCGCCTCCGGCATCTCCGCGAACAGTTCGCGGATCGGCGTGAAGAGCCCCGTGTACGTCGCGGGATTCGAGCGCGGCGTCCTGCCAATCGGGCTCTGGTCGATGTCGATGACCTTGTCGAGATGCTCGAGCCCCGTGATTCGTGCGTGCGCCCCCGGGAGCACCCGGGCGCGATACAGATGCCGTGCGAGCGCCCGGTGCAGCACGTCCTCGATGAGCGTGGACTTCCCCGACCCGCTCACGCCCGTGACGGCGACGAAGAGCCCCAGCGGCACCTCAAGGGTCACATCGCGGAGGTTGTGCTCGCGCGCGCCTTCCACCCGCAGCGTCCGCCGCGCGTCGCGCGCGCGCCGCTCCGCCGGAATCTCGATGCGCTTGCGACCCGAGAGATACTGCGCCGTGATCGACTTCGGGTTCGCCAGCACTTCCGCCACGGTGCCCTCGGCGATCACTTCGCCGCCGTGCTTCCCGGCGCCGGGCCCGAGATCTATCAGATGGTCGGCGGCGCGGATCGTCTCTTCATCGTGCTCGACGACGATCACGGTATTGCCGAGATCGCGCAGGCGCATCAGGGTCGCCAGGAGCCGGGCGTTGTCGCGCTGGTGCAGCCCGATGCTCGGCTCGTCGAGGATGTACAGCACACCCACGAGACGCGACCCGATCTGTGTGGCGAGCCTGATGCGCTGCGCCTCACCGCCCGAAAGTGATTCCGCGCTGCGATTCAACGTCAGGTACTCGAGCCCGACGTCCACGAGAAAGCGCAGTCGCTCGCGCACTTCCTTGAGCACAGGGCCCGCAATGTCCGGGTCGAGACCCGGCGTGCCGGGTGCACGAAGCGGAATCGAAAGCACGAAGTCGTTCGCCTCGCTCACCGAGAGCTCGCCGAACTCGCCGATGGTCCTGTCGGCAATCGTCACCCCGAGCGACTCCGGCTTGAGGCGCTGCCCGTGACACTCGGGGCAGATGTCCACCACCATGTACTCCTCGAGCTCGCCGCGCACCGAATCGCTCGTAGTCTCGTTGTAGCGGCGCTGCACGTTCGAGAGGATTCCCTCCCACTTTCCCGCAGACTCCGGATCGCCGCGTTTCTTCGAGAAGCCATGCAGCAGGACGTCCTGCACCCGCGCGGGCAGCATGCCCCAGGGCACGTTGAGCTCGAACTTCAGCTGTTTGGCGAGCGCAGGAAGAATGACGCGGCGCAGGTAGCCGTCGGGCTCGCCCCATGGAAGTACGACGCCTTCGAGGAGCGAGATGCTCGGATCGCCGAGGACCAGTTCCGCGCTCGCCGAGCGGCGGGTGCCGAGCCCGCTGCACGCAGGGCAGGCGCCAAAAGGCGAGTTGAACGAGAAGTGGCGCGGCTCGAGCTCGGGCATGGAGATGCCGCACGTGGGGCACCCGTACTTCTCGCTGAAGAGCTGCGTCTCTTCTTTTCCGCCGGCGCGGCGCGACAGCTGCACGAGCCCGTCGGCCAGGCGGAGCGCGGTCTCGACGGAGTCCGTGAGCCGGCCGCGGTCGTCGGCGCGCACGGTGAGACGATCCACCACCACCGCAACGTCGTGGTTCACCCTGCGGTTGAGCTTCGGCGGCTCGGCCAGCTCGATCAGCGCGCCGTCCACCACGGCGCGCACGAATCCCTGCTTGCGCGCGGACTCGAAGAGATCGCGGAACTCACCCTTGCGGCCGCGCACGAGCGGGGCGAGGATCTCGACCCGAGTGCCCTCGGGCCAGCCGAGCACCGTGTCGGCAATCTGGCCGGCACTCTGGCGCTCCACCGGGCGCCCGCAGTTGGCGCAGTGCGGCGTGCCTGCCCGCGCATAGAGCAGGCGCAGATAATCGTAGATCTCTGTCACCGTGCCAACGGTGGAGCGCGGGTTGTGGCCCGCAGATTTCTGCTCGATCGAGATGGCGGGCGAGAGCCCTTCGATTGCGTCGACATCGGGCTTTTCCATGAGCCCGAGGAATTGCCGTGCGTAGGCGGAAAGCGACTCGACGTACCGACGCTGCCCCTCGGCGAAGATCGTGTCGAACGCGAGGGAGGATTTCCCAGAGCCGGACAGCCCCGTGATGACCGTCAGCCGGTCCCGGGGGATCGTGACGTCGATGTTCTTGAGGTTGTGCTCGCGGGCACCGCGTACGAGCAGGGCGTCTTCTGGCATAGCCCGTGAAAAGTGAGGGCCGCGGCACGCCGAAACAAGCGGCGGGGATGTACATTTCCCCGTGTGACGGAGCCTACTTCACCAGTCGGCGTTCCCGCGGAGGACCCCGAGCAGCTCTCGCTGGGCGATTTCGGGAGTGCGTTCGTTTCGCCGGCTCCTGAGAAGGGCCGCGTCGAGAATAGCGGCGAAGGCCAGGACGAGGGTGCCGTCGCGCTTCGCGAGCCACCGGTGTGCGGCGAGTACTCGTTCGACGTGGACGACGAGGCCGAGGGCCGCGGCGGCGCGACCTTCGTCAGTCCGGTGCCCGGGCCGGCTACCGCGCGCGCGCGGCCCACGGACAAGGCGCCCTACGCCGCGGGGAACGCAGCGTCGACAGCGGCAAGTCGTCCGTCCGCACCCGTGCCACGAGCTCCGACGCTGCGCTCCTTGCGCACGCCGATGGCGCAGCGGGCGCTCACACCGCCCACGCCGCTCCCCGCACTCGCCGACCTCAAGAGCATTCACGAGGCGCAGCCCGCCGACGTGAAGACCGCGGTCGCGCTCGCGGGCGCGCTCGACAAGCGAGGCAACATCGAGGGCGCGCTGAGCGTGCTCCTGAAGTCGATGGAAGCGGGTGCGGATGCCGTCGCGATGCGGTGCGCCCGCGCCACGATCCTCTCGAATCGCCTGCGCTACGACGACGCCGAGGCGGAACTGAAGAAGGCCGCGAAACTGCGCGGTGACGATCCCGATGTGCTGCTGCAGCAGGGAATACTGGCGTGCGCGCGGGCAAAATGGCGCGATGCGGTGATGCCGCTGGAGCATCTCGCGAAGTTGCACCCGCAGTCGGTGCCGGCGCACTTCCACCTCGGCGAGGCGCTGAACAAGCTCGATCGCCTGGAAGAGGCGCTCGCGGCATACGAGCGTGCCTCGGAGCTGGAGCCGGGCAACTGGCGCGCGCTCAAGGGCGTGGGAATCGTCCTCGACCGCATGGGACGCCCGGCCGACGCCGCCGCGTTCTACCGGCGCGCCCGGGATGCGCAGGGCGGTTAACGCTCGTGCCGTCCCGGTTCGAGCGCCGCGGCCAGGCCCGTCTCCTCGCCGCCGTCGTGATCCTCGCCGCGTGGAGCGTGGGACTCACGACGCTGGTGCGCCGCGAGTTCTTCCAGGGCCGCCCGCAGCGACTGGCTGAGGCGGCGCTTCGCCTGAGCCCGGGAGCGACGTTCTTCGCGGTCGAACAGGACGGCAAGTTGACCGGATTCGCCTCGACGACGATCGACACGATCTCGAACGGGATCGATGCCGTGGACTATTTCGTCGCGGATCTTCGCGTCGCCGGCGTGGCGGCACGCACCTCGAAACGCGCGGTCGTACGGCTCTCGCGCGGTCTCTCGCTCCGGACGTTCGACACGCAGGTCGACTCGCGCGGCGAACCCGTCCACACCGGCGGCCGAGCGGACGGCGACTCGGCGATCGTGTTCGTGAAATTCACCGGAACCCAGCCGAGCGACAGCCAGCGCGTGAGCGTGCGCGGCCCGCTGGTGCTCCCCGCGCTCGTTCCGATCGTGATCGCGCTCGGCGAGGCGCCGAGGATCGGACGAAAGTACAGCGTGCCGACGTTCGATCCTGCGACGATGCGCGGGACGACCACGGAATTCGCCATCGAAGCCGAGTCGCTGTTCACGCTCGTGGACAGCGCGACCTTCGACCAGGACAAGGGCGAGTGGGTGGGCGCCCGCACCGACTCGGTGCGCGCATGGCGTGTGCGGGCTCCCGGCGCACCGGACGCCTTCGCCGGGTGGATCGACGCGCAGGGTCGCGTCGTCCTTGCCGAGCGTCCGGGGGGAATCACGTTGCGACGCACCGCGCTCCAGCTCGCGTTCGAGAACTGGCGTATCGCGCGCGACCGCGCGACGGCGGCGAACGCCGGCACCGGCGACATCCTCGAGCGCACGGCGATTGCCGCGGGCGTGGAGCCCGGACGCACGAAACGGCTCTCGATGACCCTGCAGCTCGGTGCGCCGAATCTCGCGGCGTACGACCTCGATGGCGGCCGGCAGCATTTCAGCGGGGACACGCTGACGGTCGTGCGCGAGCGGGACGCGAGCATCGGGGCGGGCACGCCCACAATGGGGCCGTTCCAGACCAGGGAGTTCAGGACGAGATTCCGGCCGGAACTCGCCGAGGAGCCGCTCCTGCAGGTGCACAACCACGAGGTGGTGGAGCGCGCGATCCGGATCGTCGGCGACGAGCGCAACCCGCGGATGATGGTGCAGAAGTTGAGCGGATGGGTCTTCGATTCCCTGGCGAAGACCGTCACGTCGGGCGTTCCCAACGCACTCGCCGTGCTGCACTCGAGGCGAGGGGACTGCAACGAGCACGCACAGTTGTTCGTGGCGCTGGTGCGCGCGCTCGGCATCCCGGCGCGCGTGGCGAGCGGCCTCCTGTACCTGAACGGAAAGTTCTATTACCACGCGTGGGCCGAGGTGTGGCTGGGCGCGTGGGTGGCGGCCGACCCGACCTTCGGCCAGTTCCCGGCGGACGCCGCGCACCTGCGGCTGGTGGTCGGCGGACTGTCGCGACAGTCGGAACTGCTGCAGCTGATGGGGAATCTCAAGATCAAAGTGCTGGAGGCGAAGTGATCCGGCTTTCGCAGCTGACCAAGAAGTACGGAAATTTCACGGCGGTCGATTCGATCGACCTGCACGTGCCGTCGGGCGAGCTGTTCGGTTTCGTCGGCCCGAACGGCGCGGGAAAGACGACGACCCTTCGCATGATCGCCGGGATCCTCAAGCCGACGGCCGGCACCGTGCAGATCGCCGGGATCGACATCGCACGCGATCCGATCTCGGCCAAGGCGAAGCTCGGATTCATCCCGGACCGGCCGTTCATCTACGAGAAGCTGACCGGCGCGGAGTTCCTTCGATTCGTGGCCGGGTTGTACGGGGAGCAGGGTCCGGACGTGGAGCACCGCGCGCGCGAGCTGATGGCGCTCTTCGACCTCGAGGAGTGGCGCGACGAGCTCGTGGAGAGCTACTCGCATGGCATGCGGCAGAAGCTGATCATTTCGTCGGCGTTCGTGCACCGGCCGCAGGTGATCGTCGTGGACGAGCCGCACGTGGGTCTCGACCCCAGGTCGGTCATCATCCTGCGCGACCTGTTCAAGGAGTACATCCGGCGCGGTCACACCATTCTGATGAGCACGCACACGCTCGACGCGGCCGAAGCGCTGTGCGATCGCATCGCGATCATCGTGGGCGGGAGGATTGCCGCGTGCGGCACGATGAGCGACCTGCGCGCCGGCGCGGAAGGCGGAAGGCTCGAGGAGATCTTCCTCCGGCTCACGGGCCAGCAGACGGTGCGGAATCTCGTCGAAGTGCTCGATGCCTGACCGCCGACTGCCCTCGATGACGCCGACCGCCGGTGTGCGGGTGGCGGGGCAGCTGTCCGACGCGACGCTGCTGCACCTGCTGAGTCCCAAACTGCTCACCGCTCGAGCGCGGTCCGTGAGCGACCGGAAGGGCCGCGGCGTCCGCGTGGCGATGCTCACCATCATCGGGTCGCTGTTCTGGGCCTTCATTTTCGGCCTGCTCTACAAGCTGCTCGTGTACTTCCGCGGCATCCCGGAAATCGGGCCGCTGCTCTCGGGGAAGCTGCTCGGGCTCATGCTCGTGAGCTTCTTCTCGATCCTGCTGCTGTCGAACGTCATCACGGCGCTCTCGAGTTTTTTCCTCGCGAAGGACCTCGACCTGCTGGTGTCGGGACCCGTGGACTGGCTGCGCCTGTACGGCGCGCAATTGCTCGAGACCGTGGTCGCCTCGAGCTGGATGGTCGCGCTGATGGCGATTCCGGTCTTCACGGCGTACGGCTGGGTGTACGGCGGCGGCTGGACGTTCGGCTTCTTCGCGGCGGCCGTCTTTCTTCCCTTCCTGGTGATTCCGGCGGTGATCGGCAGCGCCGTCACGCTCGTGCTCGTGAACGTCTTTCCCGCGCGCCGCACGCGCGACATCCTGAGCGTGGTGGCCGTGGCGGCCGCGGCCGGCCTCGTCCTGCTGTTGCGGCTCGTGCGTCCCGAGCAGCTCGCCAGCCCGGAAAAGTTCAAGTCGCTCGTCGACTTCGTTGCGGTGCTGCGCACGCCGACGTCGCCGCTTCTCCCCTCGGAATGGGTCCAGCGCAGCGTGATGGGACTGCTCGGCGCGAAGCCCGACTGGCTCGCGGTCTACATGCTGTGGACGACCGCCGCGGCGTTCGTGGTCCTTGGCGCCCTGCTCCACCGCGCGCTGTACGCCACCGGCTACAGCAAGGCGCAGGAGAGCGCGCAGCGCTGGGCACGCAGCGGCATCCTCTCGGGCTTCATCATGCGCCTGCTCCGCCCGTTCGGCGTGCTCAAGCAGGAGCTGATCATGAAGGAGATCCGCGTGTTCTTCCGGGACACCACGCAGTGGTCGCAGCTGATCCTGCTCGCGGTCCTCGTGATCGTGTACGTGTTCAACATCAAGTTCCTGCCGCTGCGGGGCGAAGGGATCACGGTCTGGCTCATCAACGTCGTGCCCTTCCTGAATCTCGTGCTCGCGGGCTTCGTGCTGGCGTCCATCGCGGCGCGCTTCATCTTCCCTGGCGTGTCGCTCGAGGGCCGCACGCTCTGGCTCCTGCGCTCCAGCCCGATGTCGGTGCGCGACCTGCTCTGGGCGAAGTTCTGGGTGGGGACCGCGCCGCTCCTCATTCTCGCGCTCGCGATCGTCGGCGTGACGGATTACCTGCTGAAGGTGAGCCGGTTCATGTTCCTGGTGTCCACGTTCACGATCGCGATGATGACGTTCGCGATCAGCGGTCTCGCGATCGGGTTCGGCACGGTGTTCCCGCAGTTCGAGACGGAGAACGCGGCGCAGATCCCGACGAGTTTCGGCGGGCTGCTGTTCATGATGGCGTCGGTCGCCATGATCGGGGCGGTGGTGGTGCTCGAGGCACGGCCGGTGTTCAGCTTTCTCTCGTCGCGGCTGTACGGTTCGCGCACGGACCTCGCGGAGATGGCGTTCGGGTTCGGCGCGGCCCTTGCGCTATGCGTGCTGGCCACCCTCGTGCCGATCCGCATCGCGCTGAGGCGGCTCGAGGACGTGGAGCGTTAACGGAGCATTGGAACCATGCGAGTCTCACGGGCGAACGAAACCGACATCCAGTCGCTGGTCGCGCTGAACAACAGGTACGTGGCCGAGGGACTCACGCTCCCGCGCACCGAGGAGTTCGCGTACGCGCATCTCGCGGACTACCGGCTGATCCGCGACGCGGACGGCGGCGTGCTCGCGTGCGGGGCGCTGGACGAGTACTCGCCGACGATCGTCGAGCTGGTGTCGTTGGCCGTGACGCAGGACGCGCAGGGACTCGGGTACGGCAAGGCGCTGATTGCGGCGCTCGAGAAGCTCGCGAAGCGGCGCGGATACGGGCAGTTGTTCGCCGTTTCCTACTCCGACGAGCTCTTTCTCTCGTGCGGCTTCGAGCGGGCGGAGCTGGCCGCATATCCGGAGAAGATCTCACGGTACGCGAAGGTGGATACGAGCGAGCTGGAGGTCGGCGAGAAGCACTGCTTCCGGAAGAAGCTCGGCCAGGCCCGCGGCCGCTGACTTCGCGGCGCGAACTCTGCGCACGACGAGCCGCGGCGCCTCCGCGCTACTTGAGTTTGTCGAGCTTGTCCTTGATGCGCTTGCTCGTCGGGAATTTGGCGGCCAGCGCGGAGAGGATCGCTCGCGCGGAGTCCTTCTGGCCGGCGCCGGCAAGCGCATCGGCGCGATCCATGTCGTAGCGCGTGCGCGTGCGGTCGCTGTCGGCCGGAGCGGGAAGCCGCTCGAGCGCGGCCAGCGCCCCCGGATAGTCCTGCTTGTCCTGCAGCAGCGACTCGACCGCGAGCAGCTGTATCGACTGGTCCGCGGGATACTTCGCGGCGAGATCCGCGAAGGCGCGCGCCGCGCCCTCGGCGTTCTTCTGCGCGCGGTCGAGCTGCGCGCGGTCGTACATCGCGGCGAGCACGAGGCGATTCACGTCCGTCGAATCGCCCGAACGGATTCCGACGCCGCCCGCATAGGAGTAGACGAGCTCACCGCCGAGGCGGCCGACTTCGTAGAGTTCGTACGCGCCGCCCAGGCCGATGATCGCGGAGGCGGCGAGCAGCAGGCGGCGCCATTTCACGAGCGCGGGCACGAGTGCCGCGACCTCGATCAGGGCGATGAAGAGCAGCACGTTGCGCACGTCGTGTCCGGCGTCTTCGTGCAGCTGGACCGCCCGCGCGACACCCGGGATGCGCTCGGCCACACCATGCGCGTCGGCGCCGGACGTCACGGCAAACCACGCCGCGATCGTGCCGATCAGGATCAGCACCGTCGCGGCGCCGTTCGACCAGGTGAACTTGCCCGTGAGCGATAGCCAGCGAAAGAAGATACCCAGGCCGGCGCCGGCGATCACGAAGTGGACGATCTGCGGATGGAAGTAGCCGAGATTCGGCATCTGGATTCTCAGTTGGCTCGGGTCAGGTGGGGCGATTCACGAGCACGGTACCGGCGGATGCGTCGTAGGTGGTGGAAAATGTAGCAAGCCCGCTCGGCGAGGGTCCGCTCTGCACTCCACCCGTCTTCGAGAACGAGGAGCCGTGCACCGGACAATAGAAGCCGGTCGAGACGACATCGACCGGATAGTACCCGGCGTGCGGGCACACCAGCGCGACTGCCACGAAGCTCGAGGATGAGTTGCGGTAGAGCGCGGTCGGTGCGCCGGACCCGCCGTCCACCCGGGCCACGCCACCCACCGCCGCGAGTGCACTGAAATTGGCGAGGGACACCGTGAACGGGCCGCCGTACGACCCGCTCCAGCCTCCGCCGGGACCGGTCAGCCCCGTGCACGCGTCGAGCGCGGCGACGACCGCGGCCATCGTCGCGGCCGAGAGGAACGCCCGGCGATCGAGGCCACGCGCACATCCGGGACAGGCTTTCGGTATGGATTCGGAGGAAATAGTCGTCATGCGTCGTACCGATACGATGATGTCGCCATGGGGCAGCTCGCGAGCGTCAGGGGGACGGGAAGGTTCATTGCTGAGATACCGTGCCCGTTTCGTACACTGTCCCGCGGCGAAAGGTTGCGCGGGCCGCCGCGCGGCGCGGCTACCCCCGAATCGCGACCGACTGGTACACCGGCTCGCGCGTGACGGCGTGCGTCATCACGATGTATCGCTGATCACGCACCACGGCCGTCAGCCCGCGCGCCTGCTTCTCGTTCCACTCGGCCGCGCTAATTGTCACGACTTGTTCTGGCGTGTCCATGCCGGCTGTCCCGAGTTCGTGGAGAACGTGTCAGTCGAGGATATAGACCATTCCGGATATTTCATCGAACACGTACGCGGTCGCCTCGCCGTCGCTGGAGGCGCGGACGTAGCGCATCGTGGGAGTGAGCGGGATCGGTTGTCCACGGAACCCGGTGAGCACGCGCGCCATGTCCTCGGCGTCCAGCCGCCCACCCACGACCGCGCAACGCAGGTCGGGCTCCTCAACCTCCACTTCGACGAGGGCGGCCTCGCTTGTGGGCTCCTGACGCACTACGACGTGGCGTCGTCCCTCGACCATGGCCCCGGCGCCTCGCCGATGATGCTCCACTCTCGGTGCTGACGTGAAACGGATGCGTGGCATACATGTCTCCCCGCGGAGTTGGAAGTGCAAGTTGCGGTTGTTTGTGCCGGGTTACAATCGGCCGGAAGGCGTAGGCCGATGGCACTAAGGCATTAATACCCGCGACCGCTAGGGATTCGGCGGAAAGCGCTTCGAGGTCGCCCGCGTCCAGATCACATAGACCTGTTGTTTCGGATCGCACCCGCGCACCTCGAGCGAGCCGGACGGGTCCGACTTGGGCGGGTACACTTCCACAGCCTCGACTTCGTCCGCGAAGAACGCCGTCAACGGCCAGTCCCTGAGCGCGCGCGCGCCGTTGATGATCACGCACCCGTCGGGCATCGGATGCGACAGCGTGCCGCCGTATCGGCCGCCGGTCACCGAGAAGCGAATGGCGGTCGCGAGGTCCGTCGTGCCCTGCTGCTCGAACTCCTCGCGGGACACCACGTACGACCGCTCGCCTTTCCACCGCATGCGCTGGTCGAGCTCCTTGTATACGAAAGTGTCCTTCCCGAAGCCGCTCTTGGCCATCACCTCGACTGGAGAGAGACTCTGCGCCAGCCGCTTCATGCGAATGCTGTCGGTCTTCGAATTCACCATCTGCAGCGTGTGCAGCTGCGGCGCGAACCCGATCTTGCGCACGCGGGCGATGACGGTCCCCGCCCCGAACCCTTCGACGGAGAATCGCCCGTTGGCGTCCGTGCGAAGCTCGCGCGCCTTGCCCGGAACCATCACGATCGCGCCCTCGATCGGCGCGCTGCGCTCGTCGAGGACGGTACCGGTGTACCGCAGCCCGTTCGCCCGCTCGAACACGCGGATCGAGTCGAGGACGCGCGGGATCGCCACGAGCGTGACGAGCGGCGACGCGGTCGCTCCGGCGGCGACATCGATTCTCGCGCTCTGCGGCTGGTACCCGATGCGCCGGAGCTGCAGCGTGTACGCGCCGGCCTTGAGCTGGGTGAAGATGAAGCCGCCGTCCTCGTCCGTGAGGGCGCGGCGCGATCCGGGGAGGAGCTCGAGCTGGACGTCCGCGACGGGCGCGCCGGCCTGGTCGACCACGCGCGACCGGATCTCGCCCGTGCCCTGTGCGCTGGCCGAGTGCAGAGCGGCGACCACCGCGATCATGACGCCGACGCAGCGCCGCGCGCCCGGCATCATTCTCTCGGCTCCCTGTACCGGCGAATCGCGGCCTCCGCGGCATCGTCCGCGTCGGGCGAACGCACGCCGTCCCATGCGTCGGCCTCCGGCTTCTCGCCGAAGATCGGCGCGATGACCCAGACCATCGCCGCGACGGCGAGCAGCGCGCCGATCGTCAGGGGCGTCATGTCGCATACCTCGCTTGGGGGGGCCAGAAGAGCAGCAACAGCCCGATCTCCAGCAGCACCCCTCCGGTCCAGCCGAATTCGACGAGCGGCTTGAAGCTGATGCGCAGCACCGCGCGGCCCTCTCCCGCGTCAGCCAGGACGACGACGAGATCCTGCGCGAAGGTGCTGCGGATGCCGGGCACAACCTGCGCCGGATAGATGTCGAGCCCACCCGCGCCGTAGTACTGACGGCTTTCACTCGCCACGAACGGCTGGCGCACGCCGTCGCGCGTCGGCATGAGTGCCACGGCCGTCACGTCGTCGCCTTCGCGTTCCAGGCGGCTCGCACCCTGGCTCGTGAACGTCCACTGACGTCCCCACGCGTCCTTTGCCCGATACAGGTCGCCGTCGTTGATCTGCACGTCGTATTCCCGGGCCAGCGGCCGCGTCGCAAACATGCTGAGGCAGAGTGCGGTGCCCACCCCAGCGAGCAGACGGCCCGCCCGGCGCCGCATCCGGTCCGCGTAAGACAGCGGAGTCCGAATCGCGTGACGCAGTTCCACGACGACGAGCCACAACGTCAGCGCCAGCCAGGCGATCGCGCTGGTGATCACCGCGGGACTTCCCGCTCCAATCGCGCGCAGACCGGGAGACACGTAGGACCATCGAGCCGCGAGCAGGAACGCCGCCGACAGCAGGCCCCATGCCCCCAGGGCCGTCGCGCGCATTTCGGCCAGCAGCGCGTCGTCGAGTCTGCGACGCGCCAGCGCCGGCGCCGCAAGCGCGAGCGGCACTGCCGCGCAGGCCACTCCCAGCAGCATCAACGGGGGCTGGAGCGCCATCAGCGGATGCCGGAGGATCGGATCGAGTCCGCGCCCGTCCTCCGGTGCGCGCCCGACGAGCGCGAACGGATTCGCGACGAACGCCACCGCAGCAAGCACGGCGACGAGGACCAGTCCGAGCGCCGCGACGGTCCACGCGGCGCGGACTCGGTCCCGATCACGGCGAAGCCGGCGCCACGCCGCAGCCGAGCCCGCCCCCGCAAGCATGAGCGACGCCAGCAGCAACTGGCCCGGCAATCCCGACCAGAACGCGCACGTCTTGTAATAGCGCTCGACGTTCTCGCTCGAATGCAACGCGACATACAGGAGCGAAAAATCGTCTCCGGCGAACGCGGCGACCAGCCCCGCGGCGGCAAGTGCCAGGAAGAAGAACGAGGCATACAGGCCCCGCGCACCGCTCGCCGTGAGGGATTCCCGGTGCAGCAGCGCGCCCTGTGCCGCAAGCGTGGCGCACCACGCCGCCATCAGGAGCGCGATCCAGAGCGAGAGTTCGCCGAGCTGCGTCATCGCGCCGTCAACGGTCGATCCGGCGCATCATCACCGCGCCGGCCGCGAGCCCGACGCCATCGGCCGCCAGGTCGCGATAACTGAAGTCGCCGCGGTGGTGGCGGTCCCACACTTCCTTGCCGATTCCGGCCGTCGCCGTCACGGCCGCGGCGCCCCACGACGCCCGCGCGTAGCTCGCGCCGCGCGCCCTGAACGTCGTGTGCGCCCAGCTCTGGATGATCATCGAGGCCGCGACGTGCTCGAGCTTGTCGACGCCGAACCACGGATCGGGATCCTTGACGTCGGGTCGCTTGGGCCCGCCGGTCCAGAGCGAGAACACGAGAAAGAACTTCACGCGTCGGTGTCCCGCGCCCAGCGGACGGCCGCGCGCACGGCGCGATGCCAGCCAGGCATGGCGGCCTGCGCCGCGCTCCTTCCCTCACCGGGAACGAAGCGCGCGTAGCGGCGGGATGCCATGAACGCCTCGGCGTTCGGCCACACGCCCCCAGCGATTCCCGCGAGCGCGCCGGCGCCCATTGCCGTGGTCTCGATCACGTCGGGGCGCTCAACCGGCAACCCCAGCACGTCGGCCTGGAACTGCATCAGCCACGCGTTCTCGGTGGCGCCGCCATCGACGCGCAGCAGGTCGAGCGGCGCGCCGCTCGACTCGCGCATCGCGTGCAGGACGTCGGCCGTGCCGAAACACATCGCCTCGAGCGCGGCGCGCACGAAGTGCTCGCGTGTGGTGCCACGGGTGAGCCCGACGATCGTCCCGCGCGCCCGCGGTTCCCATTCCGGCGCGCCAAGGCCGGTGAGCGCCGGCACGAAGTAGACGCCATCGTTCGACGCGAGCGAGCGCGCCATCGCCTCGGTCTCGGTCGCGCGACCGATGATCCCGAGCCCATCCCGCAGCCATTGCACCGCCGCTCCCGCGATGAAGATGCTCGCCTCGAGCGCGTACACCGGCGCGCCGACCGCGTCGCACGCGATCGTCGTCAGCATTCCTCCGCCCCCGGCGGGCCGCTTCGCTCCCGTGTTGAGGAGGAGGAAGGCGCCGGTGCCGTACGTGTTCTTGCTGGTGCCCGCGGTCCAGCATCCCTGCCCGAAGAGCGCGGCCTGCTGGTCGCCGGCCACGCCGAGGATGGGTATCTCGCGTCCGAAGTGCTCGGCGGCCGCCACGCCGAAGCTGCCACTCGACGGGCGCACCTCCGGGAGGATCGACTCGGGCACGGAAAAGAGCGTGCACAATGGCGCGCTCCATCGGCGCGTGTTGATGTCGTAGAGCATCGTCCGCGACGCGTTCGTGGGATCGGTCGCGTGCACGGCGCCGTTCGTAAGTTTCCAGACGAGCCAACTGTCGATCGTCCCGGCCGCGAGCTGGTCGTGCGTGCCGTGCGACGCGCGGAGCCGGTGCTCCAGCATCCACTCGAGCTTGGTCGCGGAGAAGTAGGGATCGATGACGAGCCCCGTCGCCTCGTGAATCGCCTCGCGCCGCGGCGCGAGCGCGAGGCAGCGCGCCGACGTGCGCCGGTCCTGCCAGACGATCGCGCGTCCGAGAGGCACTCCCGTCGCCCGATTCCAGAGCACCACGGTCTCACGCTGGTTCGTGATGCCGATCGCGTCGGGGATGAGACCGCTCTTCGCGATCGCCTCGCGCGCCGCGTCGAGCGTGCGCGTGAAGATCTCCTCCGCGTCATGCTCGACCTGCCCCGGCTCGGGGAAATGCTGGGTGATCTCGCGGTAGCCGCGCCCCGCGACGCGGCCGTCGGCCGTCACGACCAGGCAGGTCGTGCCGGTGGTGCCCTGGTCAATCGCGAGAACGCATCTCATGAGGTGAAGGAATATGGCGGATGATGGACGCCCGCGTCCGTGATCACGCCGGTGATGAGCCCGGCCGGCGTGACGTCGAACGCGGGATTCCGCACCGTCGCGTCCGCCGGCGCCACCGCGCAGCCGCCCGCGAATCGCACTTCGTCCGCGGCACGCTGCTCGATCGGGATCGCGTCACCGGTGGCGGCCGCGCGATCGATCGTCGACCGTGGCGCGCAGACGTAGAACGGAACTCCGTGATGCCGCGCGGCGACGGCGACGGCATACGTCCCGATCTTGTTGGCGGTGTCGCCGTTGGCGGCAATGCGATCGGCGCCGACGAGCACGACGTCGATTTCACGCGCGCGCATCAGGCTCGCGGCCATGCCGTCGGTGAGGATCGTGACCGGGATTCCGGCGCGGCCGAGTTCCCAGGCGGTCAGCCGGCTTCCCTGCAGGAGCGGCCGTGTCTCGTTCGCGAACACGCTCACGCGGCGCCCCAGCTGGTGCGCGGCGTACACGGGGGCGAGCGCCGTGCCGATGCCGGCGGTCGCGAGGGCGCCGGCGTTGCAGTGCGTGAGGACGCGCGTGCCGTCTGGAACGAACACCAGGCCGTAGTTTCCTATGGCCTCGCACATCGCCTGGTCCTCGTCGAGGATCGCGGTGGCCTCGGCGCGAAGGATCGCGAGCAGCTCGGCGGAATCGGCAGCCGGGGTTGCGTCGGCGCGCGCGGACATGCGCGCCAGTGCCCAGGAAAGATTGACGGCGGTGGGGCGCGCGGCGACGAGCAGGGCGGCGAATGTCCCGAGCTTCGCGCGGAGCGACGCGCCACTCGCGTGCTCAAACGGCAGCAGCGCGGTCACCAGTCCAATTGCCGCCGCAACGCCGATTGCAGGGGCGCCGCGGACGGCGAGCGACGCGATCGCGTCACGCACCTCGTCGACCGTGCGGAGGTCGAGTTCGACGAACGCGGCCGGCAGGCGGCGCTGGTCGATGATGCGGAGTGATCTCTCGTCGGGCGACCATTGCACGGAGCGGATGGGTTCCACGAACCAAAGTTATTGAGTGGGAGAGCGAGTGGCGATGAGAGTTGAGTATGAGTGTGAGGGATGAGTATGAGAGAGGCGATCTGAGTCTGAGTGGGAGTGGTGGGAGTGGGAGAGCGAGCACTCCCGTCTCAACGCTGACTAAACTCGCACTCCCACGCCCACCACTCCCTCTCGCACTCCCACCACTCGCTCTCGGACTCAGATCGCCTGTCTCGTACTCATCCCTTGCACTCGTACTCAACTCTCGCACTGAACTCCCACTGCAGTCTATCGAGAGGTAGATTCTGTTCATGCCCTACGAATTCCTCCTCATCGAGATCGCCCATCGGATCGCGACGGTGACGATCAACCGTCCGGACAAGCTCAACGCGCTGAACGACGACGTGATGCTGGAGATCTCGAGGGCGATTGACGAGCTCGTCGCGGACGGCAGCGTCGGCGCCATCATCTTCACCGGCGCGGGACGCGCGTTCGTCGCGGGCGCGGACATCTCGCGGCTCGCGGACGCAAAGACCGGCGACCTCGAGAAGTTCGCCCGGTTCGGGCAGGGCGTCTTTCGGCGTATCGAGCTCCTGTCGAAGCCCGTCATCGCCGCGGTGAACGGCTTCGCCCTCGGCGGCGGATGCGAGCTCGCCCTCGCCTGCCACGTGCGCGTGGCCTCCACGCTGGCGAAGTTCGGACTTCCGGAAGTGAAACTCGGGCTCATTCCCGGCTACGGTGGCACCCAGCGGCTCCCGCGTCTCATCGGGCGCGGCGCGGCGCTGCAGATGATCCTCACGGGCGAGACGATCGACGGCGCCGAGGCCGCGCGACTCGGGCTCGCCAACGTCGTCGTCGAACCCGACGCGCTGCTCGCGGCGGCGCGGGCGTTGGCCGCCACGATGCTCAAAAACGCGCCCATCGCCATCGCGCGGGCGATCGAAGCGGTGGACGTCGGACTCGACGCCACGCTCGAAGACGGACTGCGGCTGGAGGCGCGGCTCTTTGGCTCGCTCGAGTCGACCGCCGACATGCGCGAAGGCACCGGAGCGTTCCTCGAGAAACGGCCGCCCCGGTTTCGCGGCGCCTGACGTGACCGGGGCTCCCGCGCCGCGCGTCACGCTCACCTCCATCGCGATCCGCGACTTCCGGAACATCGAGCGGGCGGAACTCGCCATCCCGTGCGACGGCATGGCGCTCGTCGGCGACAACGGCCAGGGCAAGACCAACTTTCTCGAGGCGATCACGTACCTCGAGTTGCTGCGCTCGATGCGCGGCGCGCGCGATCGCGATCTGCTGCGGTTCAGCGCGCCGGCGTTCCACGTCGCCTCCGTGTCGACCGGCACGGCGGCGCACCGGGTGAGCGTCGGAGTCGAGCGCACCGGCCGGAAACGGGTCACGCTCGACGGGGTCGAGGCGCCGCGCCTCATGGACGCACTCGGTGCGCTCCCGTCGGTCTGCTTTTCGCCGGCCGACATCGCGCTGATCTCCGGCGCGCCGGCAGAGCGACGCCGGTACCTGGATATCGCGCTCGCGCTGAGCTCGCCGCGCTACCTCGCCGCGCTGCGCCAGTATCGTGCGGCGCTCGTGCGGCGCAACGCGGCGCTGCGCAGCGCCGCGCGACCGGGAGAGGGCGTGCGCCATTCGAGCATCGCGGCGTGGGAGCCCGCGCTTGCGGAGCACGGCGCCGTGCTCGTCGAGGAGCGTCGCG
>OCZT010001694.1_pt1 | contig 22775 bp, 18 predicted proteins | sample 1539031 | NCBI WGS metagenome assembly OCZT01 (sample SAMEA3539308, study PRJEB22396) | soil metagenome | biome: tundra; feature: field; material: soil | place: USA | collected 2010-05 | depth 0.15 m | reverse complement strand
GTAAGAACAGTGGAATCGGCGAGCAGCGGCCGGAATTCCTCGGCTAGGTCCAGGGCGAGGGCCGGACGGCCGAACCGGGGCCGGTGATACAGGCCGATGTACGGGTCGAAGCCAACCACCAGGCACGCCGCCAGCAACTCCTTGGTCAGCAAGCCGTAGCAAAACGACAGTAGGCAGTTCACCGCGTCCGTCGGGGGACGCCGGTTCCGCAGACCGCTGAAGCCTGGCCCGGGCAGGCGATCAGCAGCGGAAAGCAGCGAGGGGAGCGCCTCAAAGTAAAGACGTGCCGCTGTCCCCTCGATACCCAGCAACGATGCCGCATCTTCGGCCTGCTCAGCATGATCCGCGAGCGCAGCCAGCTGACCTACGCGACGCGTCATCGCGTCGCCGCCGTGGCGCCGTAGCAGCACGCGGCAGTTCCTGATCTTGCCCGCGATCATCCGCCGTGCGTCGTCCAGCTCTCCTCGCGCTGCGGCGGTGGTCTGCCGGATGCGGAGCATCACATTCTTACTCGGCAACCCGGTGGTCAGGCCGATCAGCCATCCGCCGTAGGAGAAGTGATAAACATTGGCGTCCCGCTCCAACAGGGCTCTCATCGCCTGCGCCGTTACTTGCACGTTCCCGTACGCACAGACATGCATAACATCGATGAGCCGCACGCTGGCCAATACCTCGCGGTACTTCGAGACGGTCAGCCGGCCGCCATCGATGCCCACCACCGATCCCTGTTCCATCACATATAGCGGCACCGCGTCGGGGTCGGCGGCCATCAGCCGTCGCGGTCGGCCGCCTTGGCGCGCCGCGAGCACGTTCACCTCGTCCGGCAGGCAGATGCCCGCCAGCGAGCAACGCGAGCATTTCGGGCTGGACCGAAGCGGCGGAGGCGGAGCCAGCCGGGTCGCAACCCCCCGCGCCTCGCTGACGATCTCCAGGGTGCGTCCGACAAGGCCAGGCGTCACCTCGACCGGTACCCGCTGCCGGGTTTCAGCGTAGAAGATCTCTCCGCGTTCCACCGTGTAACCGTGCTCGCGGAGCAGCAGGACCTGGGCGCAGACTTGTACGGCGTCCGCTTCCCACGGGGTGCCGCCCCGCGCGGGCCGTCCCTTCTTGGTGTCGATCGGCACGACACCGCCGTCCACGCCCTCGAGCAAGTCCAGCTTCGCCGTGATGCCAAGCTGCTCGCTCGCGAGCTCGACAGACCGAGCTGCCTTCACCTCTCCCTCGGCGGGCAGGGGGGCGGCACCGCCTCCGGCGTCGACCCGGCCGTGTAGCCGGTCGCCTTCAGCCGTGTCACTGCTGGACGCCCATAGCGAGTCGACCCACTCGAGGAAGAAGAGCCTGGGACAGAAAGCGTACTCGTTCAGCATCCGCGCAGGTATCAGCTCTGGTATCGCAGTGAACGTCATATCCCCTCCTGGCCGGTCATCCGTATCGACGAGAATCCCTGCTCCCGCCGGCAAACTGCGATCCGTAGCCTCCCGGCCCGACGTTTCGTCAGATCAACCGGCTCGGCTAGCTGATGACTCTACCATTTACCAAGAAGTTCCAGTAACTTCCAGCAATCTTATTCATCGGAACCACGCCAGAGCGGCGGTGGCTCCAGTTCAGTTATTTTCGTTTCGACATTCTCCGCATAATATAGCCGACAAGTCTGATATCATAGCTTCGACAAGTTTGACATTCTCCCCTCATGCTGGGCTATCGGGAGCATCTACGATGAATCGCCCCCGCGTTATCGCCAGGCATCTCCAGCCGGTAATCGCACAACGCCTCGCCGAGGAACCCGTCGTCATCCTCACCGGAGCCAGGACGGTCGGCAAGAGCACGCTGCTGACCGCGTACTCGCGCGAACATGGAGTGCCGGTCACCGACCTCGATGACATCGCCACCCGGCGGGCGGTAGCGGCGGACCCCACCTTGTTCACTTCCGGCAGAGCAGAGCCGGTCTGCCTGGACGAGTTCCAGCACGTCCCAGTGCTCCTGGACGCCATCAAGGCCGAACTCAACCGGGACCTCAGGCCAGGCCGCTTCCTGCTGACAGGCTCTACTAGGTACAGCACCATGCCGAGAGCCAGCCAGTCCCTCACGGGCCGGGCGCACATCATGACCATGTGGCCGCTTTCCCAGGGTGAACTGCGAGGCAGAAAGGAGACGTTCCTCGATGACCTCATGACCGATCCCGGCAGCCTGACGACGCCCGAGCCGTCGCGCACGGATCGCACCAGCTATGAGCAGATGGTGCTCGCCGGTGGCTTTCCCCTCGCGATCGCCAGGTCAGCGCGGGCCACGCGCGACCAGTGGTTCCGTGATTTTGTCGACATGGTCATCGAACGGGATGTGCTGGAGATCCGCAGGGTCCGCCAGCGCCGGGTGCTCCCGCTGATCTTGCGACAGCTCGCCGCACAGACCGCGGGCGTGCTCAACGTCAGCAACATCGCGGCGACAGTCCAGCTCGACGGTCGGCTTGCCGGCGACTTCGTTTCCTTGCTGGAATCTGTCTTCCTGGTACACCAGCTTGAGGCGTTCGGTCGCACGCTGTCCAGCCGAGTGGGCCGTATGCCCAAGGTTCACCTAGTCGACAGCGGGCTAGCGGCATACCTGCTCGGGATCAACGACTCCAGGCTTGCCGCCCGCGACCCGAGCACGCTCACCGAATTCGGCCACGTAGTCGAGACGTTCGCCGTAAATGAGCTGATCAAGCAGGCGGGGTGGTCTTCGGTCCAGGTACGGTTCGCCCATTTCAGGACACGGGATGGCTATGAAGTTGACCTCGTCGCGGAGACTACTGAGGGGAGGATAGCCGGGGTCGAGATCAAGGCGTCGGCGACGATCACCGATTCCGACTTCCGCGGGCTGCGCCTGTTGCGCGACAAGCTCGGTACGGACTTCCTCGGGGGCGTCCTGCTGAACCTCGGCCAGCGCTCATACACCTATGAGGATCGCCTCCACGTCATCCCGCTGGACAGGCTATGGACCTGACGGCATTCGGCTGGGACGAGATCCCGGTAGGCCCTGGCCCGCGGCGCTCCGGCGCCCTCATTGACCTACGTCCGGAATGAAGACGCCGTACCCGAAGTGGCTGAGCCGCCCGAGCAGCACAGGCCTGGCTACCGGTTCGCCGAACTCTAGCCGGAGGCCAAGGCCCGGCCGCGACCTGGACATGTTCTCCGTCATCCGGTAACGCCGGAAGTCCCGCGCCCACCGGTCAGGCAGCCGTGGCTCCGGATCGGCAGGGGTAACCGACGCAGGCGGGAGGTCCCGGTATCCCAGCTCGGTACGCACATCAGCCGTCAGGTAGTCCTCGAGCGACTCCCGCTTGCGGTGCCGCACCGGGAGGTAAGGCGTGAGGCTCCGCCACCGGCGCGCAGGCCCGCACAGCTCCGGCGCGACCTGCTCGATCCGCCCGGCCGCCTGGAACAGCAGCTCAACTGGCGGGAAGCCACGCACTTCATACCCGTTCTCAGCGCGGCCTCGCCGCCCGGACATCCCGCGCAGGCCCAGGACTGCGCGGACCTCCTGCGTCTGTAGCCCCCGCGGCACCCAGATAACCAGATGCCGAACGGCCTGTGGTTTCTCACCCCACGCCGTGAGGGGTATCCAGTGGGCATGCCCGTGATCGGTGGCCGCCCCGTTGCTGCCGAAAACCTCCTTCCGTTCGGCGTCGCTCAGCCCTGCCCTCGTAAGCGCGTCACCCGCCAGCCGATGCGCCTCATCGGCGAGCAAAATCCCGTGCGTCGCGTTCATCGGAATGGGTCCGGTCACCGCGAACCGGATCGCCGTCACCAGATCCGCGGTGGCCACGGTCTCGGCGGGCACTGGTTTCGTGACCCGTTCCACGACCGCGTAACTGACCCACGTGGTGCCGGGGGGAATTGTCCGCCGCCGTTTGCGGATCTCCACCGTAGTGGCCTCCAGTGCCTCCCTGCTGATGGGACGCGTGGCAGCAAGCAGCCTGACGCGGCGTGAACCATTTCCGTCGGGACGCCACCAGCTCTCGTCGGGCACCGGATCACCCTCTACCAGGCGGGCCTCACATACCGACTCCGCCCGGCCCAGGTACGGGAGCAGCTCCACGAGCTTGACCAGCACTGCACGCTGGTCGCCCGCCAGGTCGGCATCCCACCGGATAAACAGTTCATCGTCTCGGCTGACCGAAAGGAACGGGTCCAGGGTCAGGTCGGTACGGCCGGGTTCTCCCTTTCGATGCTCAAGATCGGGGAGGTAGTGCCGGCTGTGACCAGCCGTCGCGCGCGGGGTCTGGTACGACGGCGGGTCAGCCAGCGAGTCAAGCAGCGCATCCAGGACGGAAGCGGGCAGGTCGGGCCAACGGGTATGCCAGGTCGCCACGAGCGCGCGCAGCAGCCGCCACGGCGACGGTGGCCACTCCGACGCACCCTCATTGACGGCACGGTCCCACGGGTTCGCGTGGTACCGCCCGAGCGGGAACCGGATCGCGAGAGTCGTGCCCATCTCACTTACCCCGGCCTGACCATACGATCTCAGTCACCGGACCCAGCTCGTCTGCGCAGTCAGCCGCGAACTTCGCGACACGCTGGGCGGCATCGGTGGCGTCGGGCCGTTCCCCGCGAACCTCGCGTACTACCAGGTCGCACCTGGTACGCAGTCGAAGTCCGCGGTCGAGCAGCGTTGCGATCTCGTAGGCGGTCAGCGCCTCCAGCAGCGCGGTCGCTGGCTCGGACAGGCCGTAGGAGCGGAACTGCGCATGGTCGACGGTGAAGTAGGCGGTGATCTTCTCAGCGGTGTACTCCACCCGGTGATGCGGGACGGTGCCATACCCCTCGGCGGTGGCTCCGCCCTTGGCCTCGTTGATGACGACATCTTTCTTGACTCCGCCGCTGACAGCAGGCCGCACATCCGATGCTTCGATGAAGCTGGTCACGGCACGGGCGATCTTCGGCTGCCATGGCCATGCCTTGCGCGCGAAGAACACGCCGTGCACGAGCGACACCGGATCGAGCCTGAAGCAGGCCCGCGCCACCGCACGGTAGTCGAGCGGGCGGCCCTTGACGAGTCCCATCCGCTCCTCCATCCATTTCTCACCGGTAACCGAGTCGATGGTTCCGTTCATGATGTAAGCCGAGGCGAGACGGTGCGCCTCCAGCCTGCTTGAGGACAGGAAGTCGCCCTCGGGGCTGACGACACGGACGTACGGCAAGGTGCCGAGCTCGGCGACCTGATCAGACCGGGCTTCGTCCCATGTGGTGGCCTCCAGCCAGTTCGCCATCGACTGCGCGGACTCGACCAGCAGCGCGTGGTCACCGAACTCGGCCGGCCCCAAGTCGGGAAATCCCGTGGGCTGGAAGAGCGCTCCGGCCAGCGGCGCGAGGTCAGCTTCGAGCACGGTGCGGAATGTGTTCATGACAACTCTCCTGAGTCGAGTGACTTCATTCGGATTGCAATCTTGGAAAGAACTGAGCGAGGACTTAGGCAGCGGGCCACCAGGGCGGCCGCTATCTGGACGCCGTTGCCAGTACCCCCCTCTGGGGGCGCCGGCACCGCGTCCCATCCAGCCTGGCGAAGCCGGGCTATGGCTTCGCCGTGCACAGCCCGGACCTGTCCGGCAACGAGCCTGACCGCCCAGTCCGGGCTCAACGCGAGTTCCGGCTCGTCGTTGTTCCCGCCTCCCGGCGCGATGCCGCCGGCCAGCGAGTGCAGCAGGCCCAGCGTGGTAACCGGAACATCAGGCGTAGCCGACGGCCATTCGTACCGCACGTTCCGCCAGCTGAGCGCGAGGCAGGCCCGCAGGTACAGGTCCAGAATCTTCTCGTCGAGGTCCCCGGACGCAAACGCATGCAGGTCGGCCGCTGGAACCGCGATACCCAGGCGGAACGTAGTGACTCCGCGGAACTTCTCCTCGCCGCGCTCGGCGGCCGCGGAGCGGGATCGCCAGATAAGCACATCGGCCAGTACCTGGGTCAGCCTCCGTGATCCGAACCCGGCGATAAGCGGAGTGTCACGCCACCGCCCGTTGGGCTTGGACTTGTCGCCGGGCACGGGCGGGTCGATCGGGAGCAAGACCTGGCGCAGTGTGCGTGAGGGTGCGGCGGCCTGGTCGGTTCCGGGCAGCGTGGCACAGGACGCAAGTCCCACCGCCACCCTCAGTTCGCGGGACTGGTCTTGGCCGAGAACGTCCAGGAATCTCCGTGCTGGAGGCGCGTAACGCACTGGCGATGCGTCCCTGGCCCGGCCGCTGCGGCCGACTGCCTGCTCCAATCCGGTCAGCGCGGCGAGCAGCCGGGCAAGGGGCAACGCTCCCCCGTCGCGCGCATAGTCCATATGCGCCGGCTCGAAAGCCCGTGCAGCTTGACCGACGGCTGCCGACGCGTCGCTACCACTGAGCCGGGACGCCCAGTCTTCAACCTCGGCCGCCAGCCGGACCTCGGCGTGTTCCTGGACATCAATGCGGGCCAGGGGGACGGCGGCGAACGCGAGCCCGTTACGGCGCTGCAGACCGTAACGGGTGAACCCGCTGATGCCCCGGGCCACGCCGAGGGTGCGGGTAGCCGCGTAGAAATCGACCGCACGCCGCGCGGGACGGCCGCGCCACGACGCGCGTGCCTCGGCGAACAGCTGTTTGATCTCCGCCAGGGTGAACTCCCTGGTCCACACCGGTGCCCAGACCTCGCCGCGCGACTCCTCGCCTGCCGCCCCGCTGGCAGAGCCGTCCGGGGAACCGTGCACTGTAAACGGCATGGCGGCCCGGCCGACGGCGTGCTGATTGCGGCGGCCGGCGCTGGCCGCAAACAGCAACGCTCCCTCAACGAACAGGACATAGCCCCACGGGTTGACAAGCGAGACAGCAGCGCCGAACGGCGATGAGCCCGGTCCGCCCGCGCTGCCCGGATTGAACTGACCAATAGCAGCGTCGGCTAGCTGCTCAGATTCCGCGTCGGCAAGCAGGTCGCGGGCGATCGCGACCGAACGGGCACGGTTCTTATCCGATGTGCCCATAACGTCAAGCAGCCGCTGATGGAAGTTGGTGGAGAAGTCGAGGCGGCCGTCGTTACCGCCGCTGCCAAGCAGTGGAGGGAAGAAGATGTCATCCCCGGCGAGCACGACGGCTGCATCGATCCACGGCAGCAGAGCATCCGGGCAGCGGTTGCGGAACTCCTTTACCACGCGGTTCTTGTCTCCGCCGCCAGCCGCATCGGCGATCCATCCCGAGGCACGCGCTTTGCTGACCACTTGCTCGGCCACCTGAATCGCAGCCCTAAATGAAGCAAGCCTCGGCGAAGGATGCTCGCGCAGGGCAGTGAGGGCGCGGAGCGGCTCCTTGTCCTTGAGGCCGAAGCCACTGCCGTTGTTCCATGGACTCAGCACCGGGGTGGGCACGTACTCGTCCACCAGCCACGCTGCGATATCCGGCACGGTCGTGCCGATGACTAGCCCGCCTGGTGTCCAGGCCGCCGTTGCCGCCGGGTCGGCCTGCTCGCCGATCATCCGGATGAGGCCCAGGCCGGCCAGGTAGCTTGCCAGCGGCTCGGGGCGAAGCCCGGGAAGAACGTGGCGCGCAAGGGCCGGACTTGTCATCGCGGCAGCTCCTTCACGGTGGCTGGATCGCTTGCGCGCCAATCCGCGACGCGCACCATGGCCTCTAGGTAGGCGAGCACGAAGGGGCCGTAACGGTCACGCAGTCCGAGCGCGGTGCGGGTCCACGAGCGGGCTCCGCCGAGCTGGAACTGGTCCAGATCTACGGTCAGCTCGGTTGCAGGCTGGCCAAGTAGCGGCGGGATGTCCACAGTCGCGGCATCTTCAAGTCCGAGTAGCTTGCGCTCGGACGCTTCTCCTGACGGCAGCACGGCCAGGTCGCCAGGGTCGCGGACCTGGACGCGCAGTTTGCCGTGATGCGCGAGCACGAGGTACCGGGCCAAATCAGGATCCGGCGCCTCTGCCAGCAGCTCATGCAAAGGCCCGTCGAGCATAAGCAGGGAGGCAAGCTCGTGCCGGAACGCGACGCCGCCGTCGAACCGGAGCCGACCCGTGCTGTCGGATTTCGCCCAGGGCCGTCCCGCGTCGATCTCGTCTTTCCGGTCCGCCGACGCCAGGCTGCACAGGGCGTCCTGCCATATCTTGTGCGCCTTCCCGACATCGTGCAGGTAGGCGGCGGTCACGGCAGTCCGTGCGGCACCGTGTGGCAGGTCGGGCTGCAGCGCCGACAACAGCCCGGCCGCCTGGTCCCGGGTCTCTCGGCTGTGCTGCTCCAGCGAGATCCGTCCGCGCGGCTGCTCCACGCTCGCCGAGTCGGCCCGGTAGGTGTCCTCGGCACCGGTCGCCGGGTCCGCGGCCGTGACCAGTCGCGGGCATCCGGGCACGGAACCGCGCGCCGCGGGATCGAAGCCGAGCTCGGGATCGTACTTGCCGTCGGCGGCACTTTGCAGCAGAACCTCACCCGGCCGCGCCTTCGCCAAGCGGTGGACCCTCACCCAGCGGCCGGCTACCTGATCCAGCCGCCACACGGGCACGTCCCGGCTCATCTCGTTCACATGGCCGACCGGAACCCGGCACCGGTACTGCGCCGGCGGAGCCTTGGCCTCGGCCGGCGGACGACCGTCTTCCGGTTCCCAGGTCGCCCAGGCGAGCTGGACATCCAGGTCGTCGGCGTCCCGGACATACGGAGCGATGTCGATGTCGGCGCCACTGAGATCAGGCGCCGTGTCGAATAGCCCGATCAAGTCACTCCTGCGCAGCACGGCAACCTGGGTATCGGTGACGGCCACATCGCGATTCAGCAGGTCCTCACCCGTGACCGCGCGGCCTTCCAGCCCGGACAGCTCGGCGCACGACGCATCGATGTCCGCCTGCTCGTACGGCTGCGGCTTGGCCGCCGGAAGCCACCACAACTCGGCGTCTTCCACGCGGCCGGTTCGGTTGCACCGGCCTGCCCGCTGGACCAGCGACGGCCACGGCGCCGCCTCGGTGATCAGCACCGCCGCGTTGAGATCGATCCCGGCCTCCACCACCTGGGTCGCCACCACGATGCGGCCTGCAGGCGCGCCGGTGACCTCCGCCATGAGCCGGGCCCGTTCGACGCCGCGGAACCGGGAGTGCAGCAACGTGCAATCAACGGGGCCGCCTCGCAGCTGCTTGTAAACGTCCTGGGCGGCGCCCACGGTGTTGAGCACGACGAGCGTGAGCGTCCCCGCCCGGTGCCGTTCCATGACCGCCGCCGCGATCGCCTTGTGGCCGCCGGGCTCGGCGGCCAGCCGCCGGATGGCCCGCGCCGCGTCCAGCCGCACCGCGAGCTCCCCGGTGCGTTCCTCGGGAAGAATGCCGAGCACGTCGCCGACCGCCGGATTGTCCACGGTCTCCAGCAGCCCCTTCGGCACGGTGGCCGACATGCAGGTCAGCCCGAACGGCTCCGCCGTGCCGAGCCTCTTCGCGAACGCGGCAAGCTGCCGAAGGGTCGTCGTCGACTCCGGGCACAGCTGGATCTCGTCGATCACCCAGTGCGCGCCGTTGGTGACCAGTGCGAAGTCAATCGGGTACGTAGCCCGCGCGATCCCGTACCCCCGGTTCAGCGCCTTGCTCACCAAGGAGTCCACCGTGCCGACCACGATCGCGGGTTTGTGCATGTCCAGCCGCCACTGCCGCTGTGACTCCCCCGCCCCGCCCATCACCACGTGCAGCGCGACCTGGTCAGCAAGTCCCAGGTTCTCCAGCCACCGCCCGGCCTCGCCCGCCACCTGCTCAACGAGACTCCGCTGCGGCAGCGCATACACCAGCCGCCGCGACGTCCGGTCCCGATACGACTCATGCAACCGTCGCCAAAGCCAGGCCAGGATGATTCCCGTCTTGCCGGTCCCGGTCGGCGCCTGCACCACCGAGGGAAGGCCGTCCCGCGCGATCCGCGCCTGGTACCCATACGGCGTCCGCCCGGTCGCTGTATGAAATAGCTCATTAAATGCCTGCATCACAAGCCTCTTCGCCTGTCTACTTATCTCTCGGGATAACTTGTATTTCCTGTGGACCGGCAGGCCGGTCGTGATTCAAAACGGTAAACTCGAAGCCGTAGACCACCCGGCTCCTCGTGGGCCGGGTCTTCTTTTTTGCGGGATTAGCCCGCCGGGCAGCATGCTGGACGGTCATAGGGCACGCACCTTCCACTTCTGCAGGTGGGCGAGCACGGCCTGGTGGGCTTCCCAGCCGTCGGGGAACTTGACCGGGACGTTCAGGTGGACGGGCTCGGTCGAGGGATGGGCGTCGAGCAGCTCGGGAATGCCGGCCCGTGCGACCACGATGCAGGCGTGACGGTGCCGGGTGGTGAGCACGCACAGCCGTCCGGCCTCGAGGTGGAACGCGGTGGCGTCGCGCCGTCCTGACAGCGGGTGCAGCACGATCACGATGTCGAATTCGCGACCCTGCAGCCGGTTGGCGGTATCGATCGTGATATCGGACAGGCCGTCGGCCTGCAGGAGCGTGCGGACCGCCTGGGCCTGATCCCGGTGCGCGGTACCAACCGCGATCCGGCTCGCGCTGACCGGGACGCCCGCCGCGGCCCGTTCGGAGTAGGAAAGAGCACCCCGCTGCACGAGACGCGTGGCCAGGGCGGCGCACGCGGCGACGGCTTCGGCGTCGGTGCGCACGGTCTGCCGAGCCGGAAGCTCGTACAGCGCCCATCCGGAGGCCGCGGCCGTCTCCACGGCAAGATCAAGGGGATTCTTGCCGAACGGGCGGGTGCTGAACTCCACGCGGCGCTGCCCGGCTGCGGTGGCGGGGCGGAAACCGGTGAAAGGGTAGAACGCCTCGGCGACCACTGTGGCGGCGGACTCGGGCAGCCGCCACGAGACGGGCAGCACATGCACCGGGATATCCGGGTTGTGGCGCAGCAGTACCGCCACCGCGCTTTGCATCGGGTCCCAGGTCAAACCCGTCCAGCGGTCGGTCTGCACGGCTGAGAACGGGTCGAGCTGACCGGGGTCGCCGACGAATAGAGCGCGGTCGAATAGCCCGGCCACGCGCAGCAGCAGGTCCGAACGCATCTGGTACGCCTCGTCGACGATTGCCCACGGCCAGGACGCGTCCGCGCTGACTGTGGCCCACTTGTGCGCTGTGCTGAGGACCACCTTGCACCCGGCGAGGTCAGCCGCCTTCGTGGCGAGGGTGACATGCCGATGCTGCACTACACGGCCGGAGGGGACGTACTCCTTAGATGCGAGCCGGCCTATCGCCAGGAGCGGCCAGGCGCGCGCCAGCCGGTCAGTGAGGTCATCGACCTGTTCGTTGGTCTGGGCGATGACCATGACCGTCTCCCCCGCGTAGGCGAGTGCCGCCGCGGCACGCACTACCAGCGTCGACTTACCCGCACCCGGCGGCGAGTCGACAACGACACCGCGCTGAGCCCGGCCAAGATCGGCGATGATCCGCGCAACCACCTGCTCGGCGCGTTCGGCGGCCTCGGTCATGACCAGTCCTCCCGGGCGTCTTCGGCGGAGGGGACGTACTGCGGCGGTGGCCCGCCGTGCGTCCACGGGGTGTCCTCAGGCTCGGGGAACGCGGGTGGCGGCTGGTAGGCGTCGCTGAAGGTGGCGTAGCACACGGCCTCGCCGACGCCAGGCACGCTGCCAGGCTCGGGTGTGAGCGAGCGGCCCATGCCGCCCTGGAGCTCGAGGAGCATCCGGGTCCGGTCTTCGACCGGGGTCACGGCGACGACGCGGGCCTTCTGGTTCGGCCGGGACGGTGATGTGAGCGTGGCATCCTGGCCGGCGAACCCGGTGTCGGCTGTCTCTACGGTGATGCGGGGACGCAGCACGCGCCTGCGGCCGGTGGCGTCCACGCGATCCGGCTCGGCCGCGACGACCTGGCCGGCGAACGCCTCACCGGTCATCCGGTACTCGGCCATGACCAGCGGGTCGTCGAACGCGCGCTGGGCGGCGACCATCTCCTCGACGCGTTCCAGGTTGGCGAGGCGGCGGGCGGCGGAGACCGCGCCGTCGCGGCGGGGCTGCGGAGTTCCCCCGTCGCGGAGATGCTGCGCGTGCCGGGTGAAGGCGGCCTTGTCGTCGTCCCAGCGTCCTGCGACATGGCCGCCGGGCGGAAGGGTACGGAGAAGATCGACCGCTCGCCACATCAGCGACCAGGTCGGCTCGAGCTGGGTCGCGAGCGCGTCGGTGAGCGCGGTCTTCGCGCGGTCGTAAGCCCGCCCGTCGCCGGTGAACCTCGCGGTGCGGACGGCGATGATCTGCTGCTCGAGGATCTCGTTGTCGAACGAGGGATCGGTGGCCGGGCCTGCTGGCGGGCAGCGCAACGGGTCCTCGGCCGCCGCGGACGCTTGCGCACCGGACGTGCCGGGGGGCGGGTCGATCCAGCCGAGCAGTGCGCCCAGGTTGAGGTCCTCGACCGTACTCTGCCCGGTAGCCCAGTGCGCTGCCAGCGCATCGGTCGCAGCCAGCATGAGCGAAGAAGCGGGATGCTCGGCCCGTTCGGTGAAAAAAGTCAGCCACCGGCCGAGGAGCGGAACGGATTCGGCGACGGCGTACTCGCCCTCGGTCCGGCGGAAGCGGGTTGAACGGCCGAGCAGGCGGGTGAAGGCGGTTCCGGCGGGACTGGGCACCAGGAGCTGCGGGGCGTCGGTGTATCGGGTGCCTGGCACGCGACCGCCGGCCGGCTCTTCCACGGCGAAATAGCTGGTGACGTACGCGAGTACGGTATCGGCGAGCTCCGCGCCGAAAGCGAAGCGCTGGTCACGGTCGCGCGGCTCCGGCACGACAAGCAGGGACGGTGCATTGGGGTTGTCGCCGACCATGGCGGCTATCGGTGCGTTGGCCTCGCCGGCCAGAGCTAGGGGGATGAAAACCAGCGGACGCGGGCTGATATGCAAGTGACGCACGGTGCGGGTTGGCTGCGCTGTCTCGGTGTCGGCCGCGATGGCGCGGGCCAGCGAGGTTAACGTGCTCATACTGCGGCCCGGAAGATGTCGGCGCGCAGCCCCGCGGCGGCCCTCAGAACGGCTGCCGCCTCGGCGAGATCACTGCCCGGCGCGGGGATGTCGTCCGCCCGGGCCAGGCGCAGGACGGTCTGGACCTGCTCGACGCCGCCGAGTTCCTCGCGCGCGTCACGGCCGAGCGCCGCGGTGCAGCCCTTGGCCTCCTCCCGGCAGAAATAACACATCTCGCAGGTGCTCAGGCATTCCGGTGCATACCGCGCCTCCACCAGCCGGATCGCACGGGAGAGGTCGGCCAGCACGCGCTGCGGGACGCCATTGCCGTCGGGTTCCAGGTCGAACGTCAGGCTGGGCGGCAGCAGGTCGAGAAGATCGTCGATGCGCGCGATGCGGGCGAGCTGGCGACGCAGGACGGTGAGCTGCTTGCGCACGTCGAGTGAGGTCGCGACTGGCCGGTTAGAAAAGTTCTCCGGGCAGACCAGTATGGCTTTGTCGCTCACGGCCTCCGGCGGGATGTTCTGCTCCGCCAGCGCGTCGCGGAGGGCGAGGATGTAGACGGCCGACTGGATCATCGTAGGAAGACCGCACGATGGAAGTCTGGCCTGACATGGAACCGTCGGTGATGGAGCACGCTGCTGAGTGCGGGATAACTGTCACTGACGGCGAACGACTTGATCTCGACAACGTGGCCGCAATGGAGCCCGCCACTCAGCAGCGGCTGGTCGGACATCGTCGCACCGTCTGCCGGTTCGGTTGCTGTTCTGGCGAGCATACTCGTGGTCCTCCTTGCCGTTATGTGCCCATATCGCTGCCGACCTCGCTGAGATCGTCGTAGTGAGCCTCGGGGATGGGCAGGTTCAGGTGCTCGCGAAGCAGCGTCAGCAGTTCGGCTCCCCCGTCGGCCTTTACCTGTGCCTCGAACGCGTTGCCCCTGGCCAGCGCAAACCTGGACTGGCCGAACGGCGCGGGGAACCCGGCATAGGCGGTGATTCGCTGCTTGTCTACGCCGGCCGCATCTAGGATCGCACGCCGCGCGCAGCCGGGATTGCTGGCCAGCGCGGCGATCGTGCGGGCGCTGTGGCTGCGTGGCAGCGCCCGGCCGCGGATACGGGCCAGTCGGGCCTCGGTGCCCGTCAACTGCCTCTCCTTTGATCTGCCAGTCCCATGCGGGTGCCGAAAAGCTGCTGCGCGTCATCGAGCTGCTCGCGCGCTCGCGCCGCCGCGGTGCGCCGGGTGGCGCGGTCAGCCGCCTGGTGAACCTGGAATTCGGCCAGCACCGCCTGCTTGACCTGGTGCGGATCCATGCTCGTCGCGCTTTCTGCGGCGGCAGGGATGCTGGCGGCGAACCGCCACAAGAGCCGCCGGGCTGCGGGCACCGGAGCTGGCAGCCGCTCGACTGCTTCGGCCACCCGGATTGCACCTGTCAGGAAGTCGACGCGCGGAGAGAGCGATCCGATGACACGCCGTTCCATCGGCCAGGTAGATATAGCGAGCAAGCCACGTACGGGCGCCAGCAGGTCGGCGGTCAGCGCAGCGCAGATGTAGTACGGCCTGGCGAACGGGGCGGTCCGGAAGGAGCGCTCTTCGTCCCTGCGCATGCTGGTCAGGCGGGCCGACGGGAACGTACTCGCGAAGAACGCCTCGTGCACCGTGGCGATAAGCCTCGGCGCGGCCGGAACCGTAAGCAAGCTCAGCGCCTGGTGCACCTGCTCTCGGAGTGGCAGCAGAGTCTCTGACGCGCGGGATGCGCCCGGAGGGAACGCCTCGACCATCGGCCCAGGATTCTCCGCGACGCTCTTCTCCGCATGAGCAAGCGCATCCTCCCAGTCATGTTCGGCTTGCCGCAGATCGTGGCGCAGGGCCCTGGCACGTTCCTGGTTACCGCCCAGGACCGCCTCGCGCACGGCGGTCCGCAGCCGGCCGATGCGCCGTTCCAGGGACTCCACTGACTCGCTCACAGCCGGGACTATAGCTGTTCCAGCCTGTCCCAGCAACTTCCAGTATTTACTTGTAAGAGGAGTTCAAAGAGCCTGGAGGAAAGCGCACGCGGCGGGGCCGTAGCACGTGGCTGGACAGTGTTCAGCCACGGCCCGTTCGGCCGAAATCCAGAAAGAAGGCGGCGCGGAACTGCCTGGCGTGCTCAGGATGTGCGGGCCTTGTGGGCCACGCCGGCCGCGGCGAGCTTGAGCACCGGGTGGTCAGCCGCGATGGGAGTGCCTGGACCTGGGCGCCAGTCGGGCACAAGCACCACGCCGGGCTCGACCAGCTCAAGCCCGGCGAACAGCTCGTTGATCTCGGCGAACGTGCGGAACTTGGTCCGCCCGAGGCTCCTTTGCATTTCGGTCTGCAGCATGACGGAGCCCGGGTCGTCGCTGTCGAGCATGTGGTGGATGAAGACGTAGCTGCCGGCCGGAAGCGCGCGGTACAGGGCATCGACGATATCGCCCGGCTTTCCCTCATCCAGGATGTAGTGCAAGATGCCGCAGAGCAGCAGGCCGACCGGCTGGTGCCAGTCCAGGCCGTTGCGCACATCGGGTTCAGCCAGCAGGGCCGCCGGGTCAAGCAGATCGCCTTCGGCGGCGAAGGTCACCTTGTTGTCCGCGAGGATGGCCTGGGCGTGCGACAGGACGACCGGGTCGTTGTCGAGGTAGACGACCTTGGTCGCCGGGGCGATCCGCTGTGCGATCTCGTGCACGTTCTCCGCGGCGGGCAGCCCCGAGCCGATGTCGAGCAGCTGCCTGATCCCGGCTTCCCCCACCAGGTAGCACACGACGCGGCCGAGCACGTCCCGCTGGGCGCGCACCCCCACCTGAACCGCGGGCATCGAGGCGATGATCCGGTCGCCCACCGCCCGGTCGGCGGCGTAGTTGTCCTTGCCACCGAGATACTAATCATATATTGGGCTGGTAATCATACTTGCGGACCCGAGCGCGGCTATGTGATGTCGGCTTGATCAACCCGTAACACCTTTCTCTATGCCGTCAAGGGCGGCCCGCTCCGCGTGCCGCCGCGCGGGCTCGGCCCGGCGCGCCGGGCGTGCGGCCTCTGCGGGTCGACCCGCCGCGCCAACCGAACCGCGCGCAGGAGACGACAGCCCGCAGCTGCCCGCGCAGCGGTTCGCGGGTGCCCAGGGTGGCCGCGATGGTCACCGAGACCAGTGCCCGGCTGCGATCGTCCAGGCCGCCGCGGCTCCAGGAGTCACCGAACGTGTGCTCGGTGGCCAGGCGCCGGAAGTCCGCACCCGACGCCGGTTCACCGGGCCCAAGGGGGAGGATCAGAGGCTCGCCGAGCAGCCTCCCGGCGGTATCGAGGGCGTGCTGGTAATCGGGGCTAGCGCCCGGCGGCCCGGCCGCCGGGCCGTCATGGGGTCGCGCGCCGGTCCGGGATTCAGTCATGATGGCCTCGCTTGCTTTATGCAGTCATAGTCGCGGAAAAGAGCGCGATCCGGGAACGCCGGATCGACTCGCATATAGCTCGTCGTCCGGCGTTCTGGCGTTCGCTGACCCGGCGTCCTAGGACGTGTGGGCCGCGGCTTCTTCGATCACGTTTGTGACCTCGCCCGGGTGGGAGATCAGCGACAGGTGCGAGGCGTTGATCTTTGTCACCGTGGCGTGCGCGCGGCTGGCCATGAACTCCTGGGCCGCCGGGGGGATCGCGTGGTCGGCTGTTCCGATTACGTCCCAGCTGGGGATGGTGACCCAGGCCGGGGGGCCTGACACTTCGGTCAGCGCGGTGGCCGCGATCGGCCGCTGGGTAGCGGCGAGCTCGGCCGCCTGGCTGGCCGGCAGGTCGTTGGCGAGGATGCCGCGGAACAGCGAGGGCTTGACGTACACGTCGGTAATGCCGCCGGGGGACGGGACGAAGTTCAGGGCGGCCGGGGTGATCTGGCTACCCGGGAACTGCGCGGTGAGGCTGTTGATGGTGTCGCCCTGGGCGGGGATGTAGGCGTCGACGTAGACGAGGGCCTTGACGTTCTTGTCGCCGGTGGCGGCGTTGGTGGTGACGAAGCCGCCGTAGGAGTGGCCGACCAGCACGATCGGCCCGGGCACGGTCGCGAGGTAGCTGGCCAGGTAGGCCGAATCGCTGTCAGGTCCGCGCAGCGGGTTCGGAGGGACGTCAACGGTGTACCCGTCCTTCTGCAGCCGCGTGACGACGCCGCCCCAGCTTGACCCGTCAGCCCAGGCGCCGTGCTCCAGCACGATGGTCGGCTTGACCGCCGACTGCGAGTGGCTCCTCGTCGCGTGGGAGTGGCCCGTCGAGGCGGCAGCGACCGTGCTGGGGATTGCGACGAGAGCGGCGAGGGCAAGGCCGGCCAGCGCGAATCGCGCCTTTGGTGTTCCGGACTTCAGTGGGGTGCGCATGAGAGTGTCCTTTCGCTGGTGAGGGGAGTTGTCACAGGTCCTGGCTGGCGAGCCAGGACAGGGTGAGGTCGGCGACTTCGCGCCATCCGTGATCCAGGACGAGCGAGTGGCCGCGGTCAGGGAATGCGTGGTAGCCGGTGACCGCACCTGAGCCGGAGTAGAGCTTGCAGGCGGCCCTGGCCACCACCTCCGGCACGGTGTGGTCCTTGCCGCCGCCGATGATCAGCAGGGGCCCGCGGTCCTGCTTCCTGGTATCGACGGCAGCCGGAGACGCCTTCTTGAAGTTCGCGGCCGAGGCCTCGAAGAGCGGCTTGCCCGGTCCGGGGATCGCCCACTTGTCGAACAGCTCGCCGGATTCCCTGTCGGTGAGCGCGTTGCCGAAGCCGTAGCGGAACTGCTTCTTCGTGAGCGTTACCGCCCGCTTCTTGTTGCCGGGCCTGGACAGCACCGGGAGCCCGGAGCGGATCTGGGCGAACGGGAGCGGCTTGACCCCCTTGATCTGGCCGGGGTCGATCGCGATCGCCGCCGCGGCCGCATCCTGGGCCAGCAGCTTTTGCGCGATGAGGCCGCCGAACGAGTGGCCGATCACGACCGGCTTGGCCGGCAGGCGGCTGATGACGTCGAGGTAGCCGCTGGTGATGTCGTCGATGCCCCTGTCCGCGACGGCTGCCGCGTTCTTCCGTGTCTTGTCCACGCTGGCCGAGTCGCCGGGCCAGCCGGGCGCCATCGCGTTGTAGCCCGCCGAGCGATAAAGCTCGACCCAGGGCTGCCAGGCATCGGAGTGGATCCATAGGCCGTGGATGAAGACCACGGGGATGGGCGGTGCAGTCATGTGCTCCTCCAGGCGTTGCCAGACATGCCCGGGCCGTGGTCTTGTAGTAGATCTCGACAAGACCTGTGTTCTCCGACCCGACGGTGACATGGGGCATGCCGCCAAGCGTGCCGCGTGGCGCGCACGCGGCGCATGACTCGATCAAGTGATTAACCGCTGCCCGGACTCGCTGTGGCGGGGATGGCCGGGATGAGTGATGCGCCGCACCGCGGCGGACGCCGAGACTGGCACTCACCGCGCAATGACGGAGACGAAACCATGAAGTTCGCGAACTACATCCGTAACTCCGCCGCCTGGCGCTCGCCGGCCCGGCGCGCCAGCTCGACCCGGGACCGGATACCGAGCTTGGCGAAAACGTGACGCAGATGCGAGTTCACCGTGTGCGCGGAGATGTAAAGCCGCTGGGCGACCTCACGGTCGGTCGCGCCGCGGACAACTAGCCGGACGACCGCGAGCTCAGAGGCGGTCAGCTCCGGCCAGTGCGCCGCGGCCGGGTCCGGGCGCCCGCCTGCCCGCTGCGCGCCGCCGTCACGGAGCAGGCGCCGGACACGTGCCGCGTCTCGTTCGGCGCCCGCGGCGGACTGCAGCCTAAGCGCCTCGTCCAGGTAGCCGACCGCCTCGTCCTTCGCCCGTTCCGTGAGCAGCCGGCCGGCATCCTCAAACGCCGCCGCGCGGACCAGCGACCGAGGGTCGCCGCGGTATGCCTGGACAGCGGCCAGGGCCCGTTCGGGATCATTGTCAAGGAGCGCGCGCGCATGCAGCGCGGCGGCGCGCAGCCCAGGAAAGCTCGGATTCGCGTCCGCGCCGTTCTCCAGCCGCGCGGTGACGGAGGAGGCGTCTGGCCGCTGCCCTGCCGCCAGCAGCAGCCGCACCAGTTCGACCGCGTCGCAATGGCCGACCGGGCTGCAGGCGTGCACGTACCCGGGCGCGAGGACGTCAAGCAGGTCTGGGCCGATAGGACCGCCGTCCAGGCGGACAGTGAGCCACGCGCCGAGGCGTTTGGTGGTCGCGCAGCTGCTGCCCGTGCCGTAAAGTGCTGCCGCATCCCGCCGGGCGGTCTGCAGCGCGGCGGGGTCACCGGTGCGCAGTGCGATGTCACCGAGGACGTAGCTGGCGATGTGGTTGAGGTAGCCGAAGCTCCCGTCACCCATCTCGTCGGACATGTCCAAGATCGCCTCGGCTTCGGCGCGGGCGTCGGCGAGCTGCCCGGCGGCCAGCCGTGCCCGGCACCTCAGCATGGACCAGACCCGGACGTTCCTGGAGATGTTCTCAGCCTCGCGGGTACCGGCCTCGATGATCGCGTGCGCCTCCTCCAGTCGCAACTCCGAAATCAGCAACAGCGACCTCCACGTCTCCGGCAGCCACATCCGGAGCTCCTTCGCCTCGTGCTGGCGCCTGGCCGCCTCGCCCGCCAAGCCGATGGCTCCCCGCCAGTCGCCCTGGGCGAAGGCGAGCAGGGCGCGCGGCACGAACGTGACGATCTCGGCAGCAGGGTCGCCGCTAGCTGTCGCCTCCGCGATCGCGTCCGCGACTGGCCCGGCCGCCGCGTCTGCCTCGCCGCTGATGTCCAGGCCGCAGGCCAGCAGCGACAGCAGCTGGACGCGCAGCGCCGGCGGGACGTCGGGCAACCGCAGGGCCGCCTGGCACTGCTCAGCGACCGCTGCCGGGGCATACTGGGCCATCAGCATGCCTATGCCCAGCCGCGCCTGCGCCTCTGCAGCGGGATCGGCCAGGTCGCTCTCCGACGCGGTAAGGAGCTTGGCCGCCTCGCCGGCCCTGCCGGCCTGCACGAGCAGGTCGATGGCCTCTACGACTGCCTCGCCGCGCCCGGGCCCGCCGTGCGGCATGAGGTCCAGGGCACGCCGCGACAAGGGGGCTGCCACCGCCGGGGACGTCTGCCCGATCTGCGCCGCTGCCCGCCGCAGCAGGCTGGCTGAGGCTACGTCGCCGGGCTCGGCGATATCCATGACCAGCTGCGCGACGTCGACGGCCGAGGCCCCGTGCTGAAGCATCACTTCGACCGCGGTGCGGCGCATGCTCCGCCGCACCGCTTTAGGCAGGCTGGCATCGACGGCCTCGCGCACCAGGTCATGCCGGAACCCGAGGCGGTCCCCCTCCTCGGTCAGGAGCCCCGCGGCGATCGCCTCCCTGATCTCGCTCCGCAGATCCAGCGGCGGCCGGCCGAGCAGCCCGGCCAGCTCATCCAGGGAGAAACTGTGCCCGAGCACCGAAGCCATCTCCACGGCGTCCCTGGCAGGCACGGTCAGCCGTGCGAGCTGGCCGGCCACCGAGTCGACAAGCCGGCGCGGCAGGCGCGCGCCCGCGGCCAGTTTGGCCGTGCTGCCGTCAACGGTCACGAGGTTTTCCGTGCGCAGCCCGCGCAGCAGCTCGGTCAGCAGGAACGGCTGGCCGTCCGCCCGGCTGAGTACCTCCCGCAGCGCCTCATCGGGCTCGCCGCCGAGCATGTCACGGGCGACCTGCGCGACCGCGGTCTCGTCCAGGGGGCCTAGCCGGATCTCGGACGCACCCGCCGCCTCCAGCCGGTCGACCGCGTCCTGCACAGCCTCCGCCAGCTCCCCGCGGCGCAGCGCCAGCAGCCAGCTGATCCGGTGTGTGGCCAGCCGCCTGGACAGCGTGACCAGGGCACTGGCGGTGGCGGCGTCGGCCCATTGCAGGTCATCGACGACAACAAGCAGCGGTGCGCGGTGCGCGGCTTTCTCGAGTGATTCCTGCAGCTCGCGCAGCAGCCAGAACCGCTGGTCAGGAGACTGGCTGAGTTCGTGGAGCCGCGCGGGATCGACGGGCGGGTCGTCCGTGGAGACGAGGGCGTCCAGGATCGCCCCGAGCGGCACCGCCCGAGCCGCGGGATCCCCGCCGCCGCAGAACACCAGGATCCCGCCGTCCGCGGCCAGGCTTGCGGCCTCGGCCAGCAGCGTGGTCTTCCCCGAGCCCGCGGGCCCGGTGACGAGCACGACGCTGCCACGCCCGGCGCCGAGCGCGTTTAGCTGCCCCCGCAGCACGTCAACCTGGGGCTGCCGGCTGCGCAATCTGGGGTGCACCGGACCATCGTAATTGACATTCAGCCTGCCCGGCCTTCGGCAGCGCTGCTCTTCGACGGGCTAACCCCGGCAGGGAAAGGCACCGCGACCGCGGGCCGTGCTTCGCCCCTCCCGGATGTCCCTGGCCGCGAGCACGGGGGCGTTCGGCCCAAGCCACGATCCTTGTTGCTGGCGCTGTATGGTCGGGTCTCCCGCCGCTGATCGGCTTCGAGCACCGCCTGAAGGGCCGCGACCGCATCAAGGACAAGGTCGCTGAGCAGATGACGCCACAGCCGGATCTGACTGCCGATCAGGCAATCGCAACTGTCAAAGACGCGGTCAGACCCGATTCCGAGAGTAGGACGGTGACACGGCCCTGTAGATGCCGATAGGTGCCGCTCTGTCCCGGGATGATGATCGCTGCCAAGTGATGACCAGCCCAGCGGAGAGGACACCTATCTGGTGAGCAGGATACGTGCTGGCGGCAGGCGGCGTCAGCAGGCGCGGGTCGGCGTGATCGGGGCACTGGATGCGGCGGTGGGCCCGGTCAACTCACGTCAGCCGGACTGCCCCGAAGGGGCCACCGCTTCCGGGCGAAGTCCCGGACGGAGCGTGGGGATCTTGCCTGGCGGGTGAGCCGGTCAGGAAAGCAGGTTCACGGACGGGACTCATCTGAGGTCGAGTTCGACTTCATGCACCTCTTGTTCCTGCGCGAAGTCCGATTCCCAGTCGGATTCGCTGGCGTTCTCCCCGCCGAGCTGGGCCTCCGCCGTCAGGTTCTCCTGCTGCCCCTGGCTCTCGAGATAATCTTTCACCTTTTCCCGCAGCTCGTTACACGACGCGTACGCGTTGATCGACTTAAGCAGCAGGTTAGTCAAGTCGGGGGGAGGTTGCTGCTGGAGGGCTTGCCAGAGGCTGTAGCTGTCGTTGACGCAGTCGGCAATGGCCTGATAGTAAGCGGCGGGGCTTTCGTCGGGGACGTTGCTGGCCACATAGCTGGCCCACGCCACGGCATCAAAGGTCCGCGCGGAAAAATCCAAATCCACGCCCACGGTGAGCCGCACGGGCGGGGCGTTCGTGCTCGCCATGACCGTTCCGCCGACGGGCAGCAGGACGCCTCCCTGGATGGACGGAAGTCGACCAGCCGCCACCGCGTTCTCGGCGTCGGCTTCGAGGTCGTCCGCGAGGGTAGGCAGCGGGTCAGACGAGGTGTCATACGACGACGGCACCAGCTCGTCGCTGGTGCCGGCGGCCGGGGCGATATCCAGGACCAGCGGGGAGAGGTTAGTGACCTGTACCTGGTCTCCCTGGGCGTCGGAGCACGCACTGACCAGGCTTTGCAGGGGTGGCTGCACGGTTACCGCCTGATCGAGCGAGCCGCTGCACGATGGCGATCCCGACGGGACGTCGGCCGGCGTCGCCGGAATCGGGGAGGAGGGTGCCTGCCCGGAAGCAAGCGAGGTTGACGATGCGTTTCCGCCCGATGTGTTTCCGCCGGACGAGCCCCCGCTAGATCCACACGCGGTCGCCAGCGTGAGGATCAGCGCGGACAGGATGGCCAGGCCGGCGATTGATCGCGGCGGGGCCTGCCGCGTTAGCCGCCTGCACAAATGAGCATAGTTAGGCCGCATGTGAGGTAACCC
>OCZT010001691.1_pt1 | contig 22799 bp, 20 predicted proteins | sample 1539031 | NCBI WGS metagenome assembly OCZT01 (sample SAMEA3539308, study PRJEB22396) | soil metagenome | biome: tundra; feature: field; material: soil | place: USA | collected 2010-05 | depth 0.15 m | reverse complement strand
TTCAGACGTGTGCTCTTCCGATCTTGGCCTGCGTCGGCGGCGCGCTGCGCGCGGGGGTGCGCACGGGCTCCCCCGGAGGGACGCCCGCGGCGCCGTCGCTGAGCCCGCGTCGCATGTCGCGGGCGGTCTGGTAGCGGTCGCGCGGGTCGAGCGCGAGCGCGATGGCGACCGCGTCGGCGAGCTCGGGGTTGACGGCGGCGACGATCGTGTCGAGCGTGGGCGGCTCCTCCTGCTGCTGCTTGAGCGCCAGCTCCGTGAGCGAGGTCGCCTCGTAGGGCAGTCGCCCGGAGATGAGCTGATAGGTGACGACGCCGAGCGCGTACAGGTCCGCGCTCGGGCCGGCCTCCTCGCCGCGGGCCTGCTCGGGCGCGAGGTAGGCGGCGGTGCCGAGCACGGAGCCGACCTGGGTGATGCTGGACTGCTCGGTCGCCTTGGCGATGCCGAAGTCGGCGAGCTTGACCTCGCCTTCGCGCGAGCGCAGCAGGTTGCCGGGCTTGACGTCGCGGTGCACCACGCCGTGGCGGTGGGCGTAGTTGAGACCCTCGCAGGCCTGTTCGATGATCGCGAGCGCCTCATCGACCTCGACCCAGCCCTCGTCGCGCAGGATCTCGGCGCAGGAGGACCCCTCGATGTACTCCATGACGATGAAGTACTGACCGGTGCTCTCGTCGCGGCCGGAGTCGAAGACCTGCACGACGTTGGGGTGCACGAGCCGCGCCGCCGCCTGCGCCTCGCGCTGGAAGCGCGACACGAACGCCGGTTCGTCGGCGAGGTGCTCGGCGAGCAGCTTGACCGCCACCTGGCGCTCCAGGCGCAGGTCCAGCGCCAGGTGCACCGTCGACATGCCGCCGTAGCCCAGACGGCTCTCCAGGCGGTAGCGCCCCGCGATCTCCACGCCGCTCATTTCCCTGCTTCCTGACCGCCGGTGCCGCCCCCCGGGTTGCCGCCGGCGGGCGTTTCGCCCTCGCCCGGCGCCACGGTCCCGCCGCCGGCGCCCGTGGTCGTGGGGGTGGTCGTCGTAGGCGTCGTCACGGTTGTCGTGGGCGTGGTGGTCGTTTCGGTCGTCGTGGGGGTTGTGTCGGTTGTCGTGGGCGTGGTGGTTTTCGCGGTCGTGGTCCCCGTGGTGGTGCCGCCGATCGGCTGCGCGCACAGCGCCAGCGCGCGCGAGCGGAGGTTGGCGATGCCCTGATGCAGGTTGTTGCGCAGCCCCGCATCGACGCTTGCGGGCAACGCGGCGAAGTCCTGTTCGGTGCGAGCGATCGCGGTTTCGGTGGGGCCGCAGTTGCCGTTGCCGCTGCTCGCCGCCTGGTTGACCGCCGCGAAGTCGTTGCGCAGGGGGCCGCCCTGGGCGGCCGGGATCAGCCCCTTCCCGGAGCTGCCGCAGGAGACGAGCAGCGCTGCGGCGAAGCCGAGCGCGCCGGCGGCGCCCATGCGCATGAAGCGGGGGCGTCGGCCCGGGCGCAAACGCGCTGCGACCGGCCTGCGAACGGGGGGCATGGTCACTGACCGTACTCCAGGCGCTCGGCGAGCGAGTCGGGCAGGCGCGCGGCGCGGATCGCGGCGGCCGCGCCGGCGATGTCGTACTCGGAGCGGTGGAAGGCGGCGGTCATCGCGTCGAGGTCCAGGAGCAGCCAGGAGGCGCGCGGGTCGCCGTCGCGGGGCTGTCCGACGCTGCCGGGGTTCAGCAACCATTCGCCCTGCGCCACGTCGAGCTCGACGCCCGCGCGGCGGGGCTCGCCGGTGGCCAGCTCGCCCTCGTGCCGCACGAAGGAGAGCGCGACGTGGGAGTGGCCGATCAGGCATATGCGGTGGCGCTGGGCGTCGAGGCAGAGCTCGGCGAGCAGCGCCGAGAGCACGTACTCCCAGACGGGGTCGCGCGGGCTCGCGTGGTAGAGGCCGAGATCGCCCTCCTCGCCCTGCGGCTTCAGGCCCTCCAGGAACGCGAGGTTCTCCGGGCTGATCACTTCGCGCGTCCACTGCGCCGCCAGGCTCGCCCCGCGCGAGAACTCATCGAGCGGTATCTCGCCGGTGACCGCGAGGTCGTGGTTGCCCGCGAGGCAGACCGCGGCGTGGGCACGCGCCATCTCGACGCATGCGTCGGGCTCGGCGCCGTAGCCGACGAGGTCGCCGAGGCACCACAGCTCTGCGGCGTCGCTGGCGGCCACTGCCTCCAGCGTCGCCTCGAACGCGTGCCGATTGGCATGGATGTCGGAGATGACAGCGACCTTCATGTTGTGAAGGGTATGAACACCGCACTGCTGCTGGCGTTCCACGGCCGGCCGGGCTGCAACGCGCCAGCCATCCGCTCGCGGCCCGCGCGGTCGCGCCCACCGGCGCGCCCCTTGGCGCTATTCGCCCGCAGGCTCCTCGCTGCCGCCATACTCGGGGAGGTTCTTGATCCCCTCGCGGGTGCGCCACTTGGAGTAGTTGTCCTCCATCGCGTCGATCAGCTCGCGCATGAAGCGCGGGGAGAGGTTCACGCGCGAGACGACGACACCGGGGACCTCCTCGGACTCGACCTCGTGGTCGACGCGGGCGAAGGTGACGGTGAACTCGTAGTCGGAGTGGCTGACGTTGGCGAAGTTCGCGTATACGCCCCCCATGATCTCGGGGGACAGGTGGATGTTTATGTGGCGCTCGGCGCCTGGGTCTTGGTCGGTCACATAGCTAGTATCGCAAGCACCGACCACGGACCCATGAATGAGCCTCCAGCCAGCGACCAACGGGCGAGCGCCCAGCTCCCGGTGAGCGCCGCACCCACGCCGTTGGAGGATCTGCGCGCAGCCGTGCTCGCGACCGCGGAGGAGCTCTTGCCGGCCGGCGCGGCGACGCCGCAGGGGGGCGCGGAGGCGGGGGCCGGCAGGGCCGCGATCACGCTGGAGCGTCCGCGCCGGGCCCAGTTCGGCGACTACTCCACGAACGCCGCCCTGCTGCTGGCGCCGAGCCTCGGCGCGGCGCCGCGGGAGGTCGCCGAGCGCCTCGGAGAGGCGCTCACGGGACGCCTCGGGGCGGGCCTGGAGCGCTACGAGGTGGCGGGGCCCGGCTTCCTCAACCTGTTTGTCTCCGACGGCTGGCTGACGGGCGCGCTGGCTGCGGTGCTGGCCGCGGGTGACGGCTTCGGCGGAGGGGGCGCCGCGATCCCCGAGCGCGTGCTCGTGGAGTTCGTCTCGGCGAACCCCACCGGCCCGATGCACGTCGGCCACGCCCGCAACGCCGCCTACGGCGACACCCTCGCCCGCGTGCTCGCGTTCCACGGCCACAGCGTCGGGCGCGAGTTCTACATCAACGACGCCGGCTCCCAGGTGCGCAAGCTCGGCGAGTCGATCGGCGCGCTCGCCCGCGGGGAGGAGGTCCCCGAGGACGGCTACAAGGGCGACTATGTCCTGGATCTCGTCGAGGAGCTGCGCGGGGGGGAGGCGGGCGTGGATCCCGCGGCGACAAAGCCCGCAGCGCTCGGTCGCGCGGCGGTCACGCGGATCATGGGCCGCATCAAGGAGTCGCTGAACGAGTTCCGCGTGACGTTCGACTCGTGGGCGTATGAGAGCGCGCTGCACGAGGGCGAGCCCAGCCCGGTGGAGCACACGCTCTCGCTGCTGGAGGAACAGGGCCGGACCTTCCGCAGCGAGGGCGCGCTGTGGCTGCGCACGACCGAGTTCGGCGACGACAAGGACCGTGTGCTCGTGCGCTCCAGCGGCGAGCACACGTACTTCGCCTCGGACATCGCCTACCACCAGGACAAGCGCGAACGCGGATTCGAACGCCAGATCGACGTGTGGGGCGCCGATCACCACGGCTACGTCGAGCGGATGAAGGCGGCCTACCAGGCCCTCGGCGGCGACCCCGACCATCTCGAGCTCCTGATCATGCAGCTCGTGCACCTCGTTCGCGCGGGGGAGCGCGCGCAGATGTCCAAGCGCGCGGGCGAGTTCGTGACGCTCGACGATCTCAAGGCCGAGATCGGCGTGGATGCCGCGCGCTGGTATCTGCTGGCGCGGTCGCACGACACGACCGTCGACCTCGACCTCGACCTGGCGCGCCAGCAGAGCAACGAGAACCCCGTCTACTACGTGCAGTACGCACACGCACGCATCTCCTCGATCCTGGCCAAGGCGGGCGGGGAGCGGGTGCTCGCGGCGCAGTCCGGGCTGCTGGAGGGGCAGCGCGAGGAGCTGCACCCAACGGAGCGCGCGCTGATCGAGCAGCTGCTCTCCTTCCCCGACGAGCTGGCCGAGGCCGCGGAGCGCCGCGCGGCGCACCGGATCGCCGCCTACGCGCTGGAGCTCGCGCAGAGCTTCACCGCGTTCTACCGCGACTGCCGCGTGGTGGGCGCCGAGCCCGAGGACCTCGAGTCATCCCGCATCGCCCTGTGTGTGGCGGCGCGAGGCACGATCGCTCGCTGCCTGGACCTGCTCGGCGTGAGCGCCCCGGAGGAGATGTAGCCACGGCAGCGCCGGGGGCGTCCGCCGGAGCGCTCGGCTGCGGCTCAGTCGAAGCGCGCTAGGTCGGACTCCAGGCGTGCGGCGTCCGCGGCCCCGAGCTCGGGCCTGGGCGCCTCGGTGGCCTGCTCGGCGCGCGCCCGCCGGCGCCAGCGCGGGAGCAGCACGATGAGCAGCGCGACGAGCGCGATCACGGCGATGAGCGGGACGAGGTAGGCCGTCAGATCGAAGCCGCTCGCGCTCGGCAGCCCGAGCACCGCGGCGCCGTATTCGGCGACGAGCGCCTTCTTGACTTCCGCTTCGCTCTCGCCCGCGTCGATCATCCGCTGGATCAGCGCGCGCTCGCGGTCGGCCTGCTGGGACTCGGCGACGTTGAGCGGGATTTTGCACGTCACGCACATCACCTGGCGTTCGATCGCCGGCAGCGACGTGCGCGGCGTCAGCGCATCGGCGGCTGCAGGCAGGCAGGCGCACGCGAGCAGCGCGATCAGCAGTGCCCGCCTCATGTGCTCTGCGCGATCGCGATCGCGTGGTCGACGAACGCCTGGTCGATCTCGCCCCGGGCGATCTTCACGACCCGGCCCCGACGGTCGATGATGAAGGTCTCGGGAAGCTGGTCGGTGCCGTATTCCTTGGCGAACGCGCCTTCCCCGTCGCGCAGGCTCGGATAGGTGATGTGGAACTGACGCACGAAGGCTTCGGAGTCGTTGGAGGCGTCCTTGTATGTGACCCCGAGCACGGTGGCGTCGTGAGCCAGCAGCCGGCTCTGGGCGCGCTCGAGCAGCGGCGCCTCGATCTGGCAGGGCGCGCACCACGATGCCCAGAAGTTGAGCACCACGACCTTGCCCCGCATCGACGCCAGGCTGCTCCTGCCCGCAGCGGAGAGGCGCGGCAGCACGTGGCTCGCGTCGGGCGCGGCCGGCGCTTCGCCGCGCAGCACGCGCTCGTCGAGTGTGCGGCTGACCGCCTGCGTGCTCACGCCGTAGACCAGCAGCCCGATCAGGCAGGCGCCCGCGAGCGAGACGAGGATCGGAAGCGCGCGGCGTCTCACGGCCCCTCAAGGGTAGAGGGGGCTGCGTAAACTCCGTGCGGTGCGGCGGTAGCTCAGTTGGTAGAGCGCAAGCTTCCCAAGCTTGAGGTCGCGGGTTCGACCCCCGTCCGCCGCTTACAGCGCCAGAGCGATATTTGGCTCTGGAGAGCCCTGTTCGGGCCATGTGCGCTGGGACCGGCCGCGGACATGCGCGAACAATAGCGGGCTCATGGGACAGGAGTCTGCGGTACCACTGCGGTACCGTTTCGCTCGAGATCCGGCCGCTCAACAGGCTCGTGATCCACTCTGATAGCTCCCGCCAGTTTGCCGGCGGACACTGAAGTCGTCAGGCCTCGGTGCGCGAGTTGTCCCCGGCAACCAGCCACGGCCGCACGACGACCGGCTCCGCGTGTGCTGGCCACACCTGCGCGAACCCCACGAGCGACTCGGGCGCGACCGGCGGGACCGGCCCGCCGAGATAGGCGCAGAGGCTTCCCAGCATCACCTGATACCCAGGGATCGGGATCTCGCTCACCTGTCCGTTGACCTCCAGGCGCACCGTCCCGTTCGCGGTCCGGACGCCGAACAGCCGTAGGCCAAGCCGGTCCTTCACACCGGCCAGCTCGAACGGCGCTGGCGGCCCCACTGGGCCCGCGTAGATCAAGCAGCCCGGCCCCGCCAGCCGCGACTCCATGAGCCCGGCGCGCAGCGACGCGAGCTCGCCGCCGGGCCCGTGCTGAGCGGCGTCGAAGATCAGCGCGCATTTGTAGATCCAGGCGGCGAACGCGCTCTGCCCAGCCGTGTCGAGCGCCACCTCGCTCTCGCCGCGGATCAGCGGCTTCAGCACCCGCGCGGCGTCGTTGTCGATCAGCGAGAGCCAGCCGTTGTTGCAGCCCTTGCACGTCACTGCCGCCGTCTGCACGGGCTCGGCGGCCTCGACCTTCAACGTGTCGGGAGTCGTGAACGTGCCCGCGAAACCCGAGGCCGGCCTACGGCTCCGCGCGAACGCGCGCAGCACCCAGGCTGCGACGATGTGTTCCTCGCTCACCTTCTGCTCGCCGCAGAAGATGCAGCGCTCGAGGGTGATCGCGCTCGCCATCCAACGAGGGTAGCCGGGCTCGACGCACACGAAGTTCTGCCTGTCAGTATGCGACCGTGCCCGATGCGCCGCTGCCGAGCTGGGAAATGCTGCGAGAACAGGTCGATCAGGCACTCGGCTGGTCATCGGCATGGCGACGTGCAGCGCACTGGACGATCGACGTTCTCCAAGAGGAACTAGGAGACTCATGGACCGTCGATGCCGTTGAACAGTTTGGGGAGCTGCCGATCCCTGTCCTGTGGGCAGTCAGCGGTCACATGTACGCGTTTGTCCAGACCGTGGACCTCGCGCTACGTCTTCGCCTCCTGCAATCCGCCAAGGGCGCCGGGCGCATCCGCAAGGAGCTTCGTGGCAACCGCCAGCTTAGTCGCGTTCTCCACGTCTCCTTGCAGGCGACACTCGCTGGGCTCGCACTCAGACGTGGGTGGGGCTTTCACCTTGAGCCAGGTCGGCCACCGGCAGACCTCTGGTTTGAGACTGAAGGGAGGAGGATGACCGTCGAGACGAAGGTTCTCGAACCATCCGACCTGACCCGCGAACACCACCACGCAGTCGATCGGATGATGGACCGCATCCGCGATACCGCGACAAGCCAACATGTATGGGTCTACGGCCGAATCTCGGCCATACCGTCAGACGACGTGCTCAGCGACATCATCGACTGGATTGCACGCTCGGCAAGCGCTGCTCAGGACGGCGGGATGGTGCAGCCGTACCTGCAACCCGGCTTCGATCTCGAGCTAGTCGCCTACGGCGATGCAGCGGGACGCAGGCTCAGCGGCCCCGCTGGCGGCGAGAACCTGCTGCCCCGGTTCGTCCGGACGCTTAGCGACAAGGCGGAGCGCATGAGCGCGTCCGGAGCTGAATGGCTGTGCGTTGAGAACATCACAGGGCTTTTCCAAACCGAATGGGGGCTGATGGACATGGCTCGCAAGGTCGCAACGCTGGAGGGTGCGATCCACACGGGCCTTTCAAGCGCCACGATCGGCGGCGTCATCGCCTGCTCTAGTGCGGCCACGTTCAACGGGACCGTCAACGAGGAAGCGGCCGAGACGGACACCGGCTCAATCGGGCTGCGCTACCCGGTTCTCCCCTGGCGCGCGCGAGAGACCATCGTCGTCCCGCTGCGCGACAGCGCGCGAGACGCGACGCGACACTGGCGAGCGCTGCTCGAAACCGAGCGCGACTGGTCTGCCTGGGCGCTCGCCGAGGCAGGCTTGCCGACAGTCGATGAAATCATTCAGCGCCCCCCCGCTGAGGACTGATATGGCGGAACGCCCTGCTATCACGAGCAGCCAAACAGGGCGGCGGCTTGCCTCATAATCGGTAGGTCGCTGGTTCGAGTCCAGCCGGGCCCATCTCGGAAACCCCTGCAAAACGAACGAAAAGAACCTTAGCAGGGCTTGCGGACGGCCGGCCAGATTTCCCTACAGGTTTCCCCAGCGGTCGTCTGGCGGTCGCCGGGGCTGGTTTTGGGGCGTCTTCGGCGGCCCCCTGACACGCCAGGTCGTGAGGCGGCCGAGCGTTCGACGGAGAATCCGTTGGCCGGTTCGGCCACCTTGGGGTCCGTATCGGCGCGAAAGCACCAACAGCATCAAAGCCCCCGTCGAAGCCGGCTCGGCTCAGGATGGTGTTGACGAGCTGCGGGGATTGCTCGTGTCGTCAGATGTAAGGAGAGTGTAGGAATCGGCCGAGGGGCGGCGGCGGCCGGTCACAATTACTGGCGTGAGAGCCCTTGTCGTCGATGACGAGCGTGGTGTGCGCGAAATGCTGCGCCGCGTGTTGACCCTGGACGGCTATGAGGTGCAGACCGCTGACGGTGGCGCTGAGGCATTCGATTTGATCACGAGCGATGTTCCCGACGTGGTGCTGCTGGACGTGGGTATGCCCGATATAGACGGCTTGGAGGTGTGCCGGGGCGTGCGACGGGTCGGGGAGCGAGTGCCGATCTTGATGCTCACCGCGCGTAGCGCGATCAGCGACCGCGTCGAGGGCCTGGACGTCGGCGCCGATGACTACATGGTCAAGCCCTTTGATGTGGAGGAGCTGAAGGCGCGTCTGCGAGCGTTGCTGCGCCGTAGTCGCGAGATGCCTGACGATGCGCCGCCGAAGCTACTCTCGTTTGCTGAGATCCAGCTGGACTCCGCAAGGTACGGCGCGCTCGTTGGGGATCGATTCACGGAGTTGACGCGCACCGAGTACCAGCTGCTCGAGCTGTTCATGTTGAACCCTGGGCAGGTGATGTCTCACAGCCATATCTATAAGCGCGTGTGGGGCTATGACTTTGGAGCGTCCTCGAACGCGCTGCGGGTGTATGTCGGCTATCTGCGACGCAAGCTCGAGGACGTAGGCGCTCGGCCGCTGATCCAGACCGTGTGGGGCGTCGGATACGTGTTGCGTGAGCCATGACTTTGCGTGCGCGGATCGCGGCCGTCGCGGGACTCGCGGTCGTGCTGGCGGTGCTGGGTGCCGCGGTGACCGTGTATGTCGTAGTCCGTGCCGATCTGCGTGGCCAGGTCGACGGGTATCTGCGTCAGCGCGCCCAGATATTCACCGGCGTTGGTGGTCTGCCTCCAGCCGCGGCGTTTGCTCGTGGTGGTCTGCCGCGTGGCGCGAAGTTGCCGGCCGGGTTCCCTCGGGCTGTCAAGCCCCCTCAGTTCGGTGCCGCCTCCGGCTATGTCCAGTTCGTGTCCAAGAGCGGTCAGATCAGTGTTCCAGGCGGGCAGGGCTCCTCGCCGAGGATCCCACCCAGCGCTCGGGACCGGGCGATCGCGGCGCGCGGCAGCGGGCGGGCAATGTCTGATCGGACTGTCAAGGGCACCCATCTGCGTGTGATCACGGTGGGCGCTGGGTCGCTAGGCGCGGTCCTGATCGCGTTGCCGCTCACCCAGGTCGACCACGAGCTGAACGAGATCCTGATTTTGCTCGCACTCGTGGGCCTGGCCGGTATCGCGATCGCAGCCGTTCTCGGCGCCCTGGTGGCGCGTACGGCGCTGGTGCCGGTCGCGCGGTTCACGAGACGAGCGGAGGTCTTGAGCGACACGCTCGATCTCTCTCAGCGGCTGGATGTCACGGGCCATGACGAGATTGCTCGGCTCGCGGCGAGCTTCAATCGCACCCTTGACGTGCTGGAGCGCTCCGTGCAGGCCCAGCGACATCTCGTCGCCGACGCGAGCCACGAGCTACGCACACCGATCGCGACGCTGCGCGGGAACATCCAGATCCTGCGCGAAGCCGACCGTCTTCCCGCGGAGGATCAAGCGAGCATCCAGGACGACATCGTCGAGGAACTCGACGAGCTGACCTCACTTGTCAGCGATGTTGTCGAGCTCGCGCGCGAGACCCAGACAGAGCCGGCCAACGATGCCGTGCACCTCGACCAGATCGTCGAGTACGCGGTGCAGCGAACCCACAGACGCGGCGAGGTACAGCTGCAGGTGAGCCTCGAGCCGACCGTCCTCCGCGGCGAGGCGGATCGCATCAACCGCGCGGTCTCGAACCTGCTCGACAACGCCCGCAAGTGGAGCCCCGCCGACGGTACGATCGAGATCAGCCTACGAGAGGGGGTGCTGAGCGTTCGCGATCACGGACCGGGCTTTCAGGAGTCCGATCTCCCGTTCGTGTTCGACCGTTTCTATCGAGCCGACCGGGCCCGCAAGCTCCCCGGTTCCGGGCTCGGGCTCGCAATCGTGCGCCAGGCCGCCGAAGCACACGGAGGCTACGTCAAGGCCGAGAACGCGCCCGGCGGCGGCGCCCGTCTAACCGTGAGCTTCGGTGCCCCGGTAACACAGAACGGTCGCCCACACCCGCCGACCACTTCGACGGCGTGAGCGACCGGGACGTTAGCCACGCCCCGGGTCGGTGACGGCGGCGGAGCTCGGCTTGGTAACGACGGTCGGGGCCGGCAACGCTGCCACCCGCGTCATCAACTGGTTCCACTGAGCGGCGCTCAGTGCGCTCGTGGCAGTCTCAAGCGGCGCCGGCGCGTTGCGCCCGGCGCGCGCGAGGTGCGCGGCGGACGCCGTGGTCGGGCTGAACTGGAGACGGATCTCCTTCGCGGAAGACGCCTCGGCGTGCGTGTTGCTCGCCCCCGGGTACCGCGTCAGGCTGACGATTTCGTGGGGCACGAATCCGCTCGGCAGCGTCAGCAGCGCACGGATCGTCAGATCGGTGATCGTGCCGGCTCCTTGGTGGTGCGCGATCGCAATGCCGTTGATCGCCGCGATGTCCACGGCGTCGCCGTTGTGTTGCGCAGAGAGGGCAGCGGATGCCGTGTATTGATCCTGTCCGCAGCGCAGCGCGCTGACGGTCGGGGCCAGGCCACTGCGCGAGAGGAAGGCAAGCACCGCGAGCACGCGCTTGTCGACCCTGCCGGCCGCTACTTCCCGGCGGTCGCAGGCGGTCATCGTGATATCGGGGTCCGCGAGTACGGTGCTCTCGAGCTGGTGCTTGGACATCAAAAAGAGATCGCTCGTGGTTGCCCCGAGCAGGGCGTTTGTTGCCTTGGCTCCCTGCGGGTGCAGTGCCGTTTGCAGTTGCTTCCAGTTGGCCAGCACCGGGCCTGGGTCGATCGTGCTCGTGTCGCCCGCGGGCTGAATAGCAAAGCGCAGGTGACCATCGCGATCGCCGCTGGGAATGCTCACTTGGCCGAGCACGGTGCCGCTTGCGACCACCGATCCGCGCCGCAGCGCGACATTCTTAGCTGTGCCCTGCTTTGCCTTACTGGCCGTACGTGCGGCAGCGGCGCGGGCGGTGGACCTCCCGGCAGACACTTGTGCCTCGGCAGTCAACGACACTGACAGCTGGCCGAGGCTGGAGGAGAGGAGGCTGCTCTGCGCCGATGTCTCCTCGAGAGGCGGCTGGGTTCCCGCGGTGGCGGGCTGCGTTGGGATGGGCGCTCGGGTGCTGGCCGCTTCCACCACGGGGGACTTCGTCGGCGTGCTCACGGAGTTCTCCGACGAGTAGCTGTGGGCAATGCTGCCGAGTCCGGCGTACGTGAACACGTCGCCGTAGACGTCACGCAGCACCAGATACTTTCCGAGTCGGTGCGAGTCGCCGATCTTCACGATGCGTCCATCCTCGACGGCTACGACCGATGCGTTCGGAGCGGTGGTCAACTCGTCAAAGTCGAGCGACTTCGGGGAGGCGGCGGGGCCTGATGTGCTGGCCGCCGCGGCGGCGGTCGGCGACGGCGCCGCCGTTGAGCCAGGGGTGCTGGCGCTCGAGACCTTGCTCGGGATCGCGCTCGCGCCTGCGGTCGCACTCGAAGTCGAGGAGGCCGCTCCGACCGGCGTGCTCCACACGAGCCGTTTGCCGGTCACGGGTAGGCGAGCGTCGATCAGCCCAGTCAAGGTCGAGATCACGGTCTTGGGGTAGGCGGAGATCAGCATAGCCCGGAGCAGAACCGAGCTGGCGTATTCCTCGGAGTGGTTGTAGGCAAGGATCGCCGCACGTAGATCGGTCCGGGCGCCGGCGGCTCGCAGGTACCGCGCCGCGGCGAAGATCGCATCCACAGGGTTGTACGGGTCGGCGTAGCCGGCGTCGAGGGCGTCCACGCCGTATTGCAGCCATGTGCTGGGCATGAACTGCATCCATCCAACCGCGCCCGCCGTGGAGACCGACAGGTCGTTGCCGTAGGCGGTCTCGACTTCGTTGATCGCGGCCAGCACCTGCCACGGGACGCCGTACTGGACGGCGGCGGCCTTGTAGACCGGCAGCAAGAACAAAGGTATGCGGTAGAAGTCGAGCGCCTGCGCAGAGGCTGCCGAGGAGTCCAGCGCCGCGGCGAGCACCCCTTCCTCGGCCACCGATTCAGGGGTGCGGGCAACCTTGTTTTCAGCTGCAGACTTCTTGGCGCTGGATGGGGTCTTGCTCACCGTGGTCGTCTTCTTCTTGCTGGGCTTCTTGCTGGTGTTCGGACTGGCGCTCGTGCTCGGTTCGCCCATGCCGGCGGTCTTCTGCTGTTCTCGCTGGTGCACTACCGTGGGCGCCCCTTCGACATCAGGCGCGGCGGGAGTGCTGGCGGGCGGGGCTGTTGCCGTCGTGGTCGTGGTCGTGGCCGGTGTGGTCGTCGTCGCTTCCGTGGTCGAGGTGGAGCTCGTCGACGACGAATCGCCACTGCTCGCTTCCGGACCGGGTTCGGCTGAGGTGGACGTCGTCGTCGGGGTCGTAGCCGAGTCGGCGGCGCTCGCCGTCGTGTTCACGGCGAGCGCGGAGCCGGTCAGCGGGCCGGCCATGCCGGCGGCGAGAGCGGAGAGCACTGCACGCAGGATCCGCTTGCGAGCGGTGATCACGCCCGCCATACCGACACTTCGGTCATCTCGGACTAGCCTTCTTCGCCCGTGGGCGGAGCGCCGCCGGCCGGAGCTTCGCCGCTCGGCGGAGGTCCACCGCCGCTCGACGGCCCACCGCCCCCGGCGGCTGGGCCGAGGTCGCTGCGGCACTTGCTCTCGGCGCTCTTGAAGGCCGTGCTGCTCGTATTGATGCCCTTGGTGTCGAACACGGGGCCTTTGCCCGAGGTGTTCGCTGCAGGCAGGTCGACACCGTTTTCACGCATGCAGGCCGTGAATTTCGCAAACGTCTTGCTTGAACCGGCGCCGCGGAACTGCGCGGCTCCGCCGGCCGGGAAGTTCCCGCCACCGCATTTCTTCAGCGCGGCTTGCAGCTGCGCGGCACTCTCGCCTTTGGGCAGTTTGAATCCACCACCGGCTGGGGGCGCCGACCCAGACGATTGGGGGTTGCCGCCGGCGGGCGCGGAGGGGAGCGTGATGCCCTGCTTTTGCAGGCATTCGCGGAGCGCCGTCGACCTGTTGGAGCCAGCCCCACGGGCGTTGCTCGACGTTGTCGCCGATTTGCTGTTCGCGGAGTTGGTGCTACCGCCGCTGCCGGAGGAGCTTCCGCACGCCGCTAGCATCAGGCAGGCACCAAGGCCCAGCAGGGCGAGGACCGGCCGGGTGCGGTGGCGGCTTGTTGGTTGATAAGTGCGAGGCGGGTGAGTGGGCATCTATCGTTCCTTGTTTGAGAGTTGTCGTATTGCTCTAGCCAGAGCCGAACAGCGCCGATGAGCCACCGCTGCTTGGGCTGCTGGTTGCGCCGGAGCCGCCGCCGCCGAGCAGCGCCGCGAGACCCGTGCCTGACGAGCCGACGCTGATCGATTCGGCGCTGACGGTCCCATTCGTGCCGGTGGCGCCGGTGACCGTCACTGTTTCGCCGGGGTAGATACCCTTGACTTTCGTCTTCACGGTCTTAGTAACGCTCGTGCTCGGTGAGGTTTTGACCTTGACGGTGTTGCCTTCGGAGTTCGTCACATACAGTGTGTTCCCGTCTAGGTAGGCCACGGTGCCGGAAGTCGGACGGCCGGCGCCCGTGCCGGCGCCAGGGAAGCCGCCCGCAGTGACGCCCGCTGGGGTTTTGCCGGTGCTCGACGTGCCGCCGCGAAGCGCCGCGAAGCGTGAGGCAAGGCCCGCTGGGGCGCCGCCGGGGGACCCGGAGGAGGTTTGGCCCTTCTGGACTTGCACGCCGGCGATGAACCCGGCAGCGATCAGCAGCACGCCGAGCAGCGCGAGCGGGATTGGTGTCAGCAGCCGTCGGCGCGGCCGGGCAGGCAGCTCGAGCTCCTCGGGCTCCTCGGCCCACTGGTCTTGCTCGTCCTCGATCGGCTCATACGCGAGCGTCTCCGGCGTCTGTACGGCGGGATCGTAGGCTGGACTGTCGTGGGCTGTCTGTTGCTCGTCGGGCATGGCGGGCTCCTGGATGGGGGAAGGTTGCTCACTCAAAGCGCAGTGCCTCTATCGGTCTCAGCCGCGCGGCGCGCGCTGCTGGGTAGGTGCCGAAGAACAGCCCGGACAGCGCCGCCGCGCCGAAGGCGAGGAAGATCGAGTACGTCGCGATCTCCGGCTGCACCCCGGCGATCTTGAACTGGCTACCGAGCACGCCGACGGCGACGCCGGTCAGGCCGCCGATCAGGGAGACCAGCACGGCCTCCGTCAAGAACTGCGTGAGAATGTCCGAGCGCCTGGCCCCGATCGCCTTGCGGATCCCGATCTCGCGTGTGCGCTCGGTGACGCTCACGAGCATGATGTTCATGACGCCGATCCCGCCGACCAGCAGCGAGATCGCGGCGACCTCTCCCAGCAGGGTGGTGAACACGCTGCTGGATGAGCTCGAGGTTGACAGCAGCGACCCCTGGTTGAGCACACTGAACCCCGGTTCGGAGGTGTTCTTGATCTTGTGGCGTTCCTCGATGATCTGCGTAACCTCGCCTTCGGCGGCGTTGAGCGCGGATTCGGACTTCGCCTCGACCGTGACCGAGTTGATCGACCCGGCGCCGGTAAGCGTGCTCTGCACCGTGGTGATCGGAGCCATCACGACGTTGTCCTCGTTGGTGGTGCCGTTCGTTCCCTTTTTGGCCAGGACGCCAACCACTTCGAAGTTGCTGCCATTGACCTTGATGTTCTGCCCGACGGCGCTGCCCCCGGCGAACAGTTCCTGCACGACTTCTTGGCCAATGACCGCCACGCGCCTGTGCGTGGTCACGTCTTCGGAGGTGAACGAAGCACCTTCGGCGACCTTGTAGCTGTGGGCGGTCAAGTAAGAGGGCGTCGTGCCCACGAATGACGATGGTTCGAAGCTGGTGCCGTTGTAGACGAGTTTTACGCTGCTCGCGTTCGCCACAGGCGAGGCGCTCTTGACATCCGGTGCGAGGTTGGGGTTCTGGAGCGCTTCTGCGTCGGCCTTGGTCAGCGAGATGGTGGCCGAGCTGGACGCGCGTGGGCCGCCGCGTCCGGCGCCCGTCTGCACTAGCAGAACGTTGGTTCCGAGTGACTGGATCTGGGACTTGACGGCGTTTGAGGAGCCGTTGCCGACCGCGATCAGGATGATCACCGAGGCGACCCCGATCGTCATCCCGAGGATCGTCAGCCCGGAGCGCAGCTTGTTCGCGGTGATCCCACCCCAGGCGATCCGCATTGTCTCAAGTCCGATCACGACTGTACCTGCGCCTGCGCGACGGCGGCCTTGACTGGGTGATGCGCGGACTTCAGGTGGTGCAGCACAGGCGGCGCGTCATGCACGCCGGCGATCCGGCGATCCTCGACGACCTCGCCATCGCTCAGGCTGATCACCCGCTTGGCCTGTTCGGCGACATCGGGCTCGTGGGTGATCAGGACCACCGTGCGGCCTTCTTCGTTGAGATGCGCGAAGATCCGCAGCACATCCCCGGTGGAGTGCGAGTCGAGGTTCCCCGTCGGCTCATCGGCGAGGATCAGCGTTGGGTTTGTCACGATCGCCCGGGCGACCGCGGCCCGCTGCTGCTGGCCCCCGGAGAGCTCCGATGACTGGTGGTGCAGACGGTTGGCCATCCCGACCGCACCGAGCGCATCCTCTGCGCGGCGGCGGCGCGTCGCGCGATCGACCCCCGCGTAGGCGAGCGGCAACTCCACATTCGCGATCGCGCTGGTGCGCGCCACGAGGTTGAAGCTCTGAAAGACAAACCCGATCTTGCGGTTGCGCAGATCCGAGAGGTCGTCCTCATCGAGGCTGCGCACATCCACCCCGTCGATCAGATAGCTCCCACTTGAGGGTATGTCCAGGCAGCCAAGGATGTTCATCAGCGTGCTCTTGCCGCTGCCCGAGCTGCCCATGATCGCGACGAAATCACCGCGGTCGATCTGCAGAGAGACCTGGCGCAACGCGCGTACCCTGATCTGCCCTAGCTCATAGGTCTTGGTGACCTCGCGCACCAGAATCGCCGGTGGCCGCGGACGCCGGCCATTGCTCGCCGGGGGCTGTCGCGCCGAGCGAGCGCGCTCGACTAAGGGCCGCTCGCGAGCAGGCCGCGTTCGCCCTCCAACGCCCGGGTGGGGGTTCCTTGCACGCATCAAAGACCTCATCCGCCCGGGGGTCCGCCGCCGGGGAATCCGCCGCCGGCGAAGCCTCCCCCGCCGCCGAGGCCGCCGCCGCCGCCGAGGCCGCCGCCAGTACGGCCGCTGCCCAGTTTGGAGGTCAGGCTTGCGCCGCTCGTGTTGCTCGACGCCGGCAGAAGCACCGTTTCTCCGGCCTTGAGGCCGCTGAGGATGATCGTGCTGCTGTTGCCTGCCAACCCTGTCGTCACAGCCTGGCTGACCTGCTTGCCGCGACGCTCCACGGTCACGCTGCCGCCGGTGATCGCGCTCGTCGGGACGTTGATGCCTTCGGCCTGTTTGACGACGACTTCGGCGGTCGCGCTCATCCCAGGCTTCAACCCGGACGCCGTTTGTTCGAGCTGGAAGGTGACGCTATAGCTCGCCGCCCCGCTACTGCTCGTCGAGAGAACAGGCAAGCTCACCACCTGCGCCGCGAACTTGCGACCTGAGAGCGCTTCGACGGTGACAGTGGCGATCTGCCCGACATGCACATTGCCGATTTCAGATTCGCTCAACGGCACTACCACCTGATAGCCCTGAACGTCCACCAGTTCGATGAACGAACTACTACTACTTTCGCTGCTCGTACTGCTGGTGCCCGTCCCAGTGCTGCTGGTCCCAGTGCTGCCGCCGCTCGTGCTGCCGCCGGAGCTCGAGCTAGCGATGTCGTGATAGCTGCCGCTGCTGCTTGAGCTCGTGTAGGTGATCTCCTGGTAGACGCCACCGCCGCTATTGCTGGTGGTAGTCCCACCGCCCGTTCCCGAAGGGCTGCTACCGCTTTCGGAAGAGCCGCTCCCGGCTGTCCCGGTGCCGGCGCTCGACCCGCCGCCGCTGCCGGTGCCGCTGCCGTTGGTACGGGTGCCGCTAGTGCCGCTGGTGTTGCCGCTGCTCCCGCCTGTTCCGGTAGCGCTGGAGGCGCTGCTACCGCTTGCTCCGCTCGTGCCTGTGCCACCGCTCCCGCTTGTCCCGGTGCCGCTGGCTGCACTCGAGCCGCTGCTACTGGATGACGCTTCCGCGCCTGTAGCCGAGACGCTTTCGCCGACCGCGTTCTTGACCGTCGCGACCACGCCTTCGGCCGGCGCATATAGCTTCGTCTCCGAGAGTGTCCGGCGCGCTTTTTCGACCGTCATCTGCGCGCTCTTGACGGTGTTTTCGGCGCTCACCAGGGTTGACGTTTTTGGCGGCGCCGCTTTGACTTCATTGGAAACAAGCGTTGACTGAAGCGAGAGTTCCTGGCTTGCGAGGCTGGTGCGCGCCTGTGCGATCGTCTGGTCGTTCTTCAGCTTGGTGGATGACTTGGTGTGCTTAGCGTTTGCTACGGTGTTGCGAGCGCTGTCGATCGACTGCTGTCCCTTGACAACCCCTGCGGCCTGATTGTTCTGCGCGCTCACTATCGAATTGCTGTCCTGGGTTACCTTCGATTCGGCGGACTTGAGCGTGGCTTCGGCCGATGTGACCTTTGATTCCGCTGAGCTGACCTTTTGTTCGTCGGAAGGCGACTTGCTTCTTTCGGTGGCGAGCAGGGACTTCGCTGCTTCAAGCCCAGACCTGGCTTCAACGATCGCCTTTTCATCAGCGCCGCGCTGGCTTATGTCCTGATTGACCGCGTCCTGCTGACTCTTGACTTCAACAGCTACCGACTGTTCGGCGCTCTTCAGTGACACCTCTGCTTGCGCGACGGTCACGCGGGCGGATGATTCTTCTGATTCCGCTGTCTGCTGGTCCTCTCGGAGCGACTGTTTCGCCGACTTGACCGACGCTCGTGACTGTTCGGCGGTGATTTCAGCCTGGTGCTGTTCCGCAGGCGTGAGTCCCTTGACCGCGTCCTGATAAGCGGCTTCATCGGTAGTCAGGGCGATTTCGGCCGAGCGCAGGCTCGACTCCGCGCTGCTCGGATTGACTTCGGCCAGCAGCTCGCCGCTTTTGACGTGGTCGCCGACGCTCACGAAGACACCCGTGAGCGTTCCGCTCGCGGCAAAGTTGACGCCGACGTTCGCTGCGGGCTTGAGAGTGCCGCTTCCCGAGACGGTCTGCTGTACGACACCCTGCGCCGCCGTCGCCGTGCGGCGGCTCTGGGCAGTCGCGGATGATGCCTGGCCGACGGTCGTGTAGGCGATGACGATCGCCACGACGCACAGCACGCCTAGAGCAATGATCAGCCAAGGTCGTTCGTTGCGTTTAGACACAGGTTCCTTCAGTCAGGGGTCGCAGAGCAAAGAAGGCACCGTGTCTCGCACAAACGCGAGACACGGTGGCACCAAGCATCCCTGCGCCAACCAAGAGCCCCGTAAAGAAACCGTTAGATAAGTGTATGAGTGCCCAAAGCGCGCTTGGCTCAAGGAGGACCCCCATTGAAGCCCGGCAGCGTCGGCGGGGTCGGCTGTTCGGTCTGGGTCGCCTGTTCGCCCCAACTCACCGCAAACGCCGAGCCGCCGCTCGACAGGGCTGATGGGACGGCAACGGCTGAAATGCTCGCTGCCGAGGCACGTGGCCCTTGAGGGAAGTTCTGAGCTTCACGCAGTTCGAGCTCGGTGGCGCTCCACAGCGGGTCTTCGACTGGGCCGGTCTGTCCCCCCGCGGTGGCTGAGAGATCCGAGAACGCCACGCTGCCGAAATCGGTCAGCGTGAGCGTCCTGCATATATTCGTCGGGACACACACCGACGGCGCCTCGACTATCCACTCCGCCGAAGACGAATCGATCCGCGACACACGTCGAGTTCGCGTGAACATCTTGCCGGTACTCAGATCGCGGATTCGCAACGTCACGTCGTGGTCCTTCACCGTGACCGACGCGACCATCGCATCACCGGCGTGCACCTTCAGCTTGAGCGTGATCGGCGCGGCGGGGACTAGCTCATACCAAGTGGAGTACACCGCGCTCCCAAACCGCGTGCAATCGGCGTCTGTACCGATCTGCTCCAATGCCTTCGACCGTTCACCAAATCCGCCAAGCCCAACCCACACAGCAGAGTAGTTTTGTCCCCGAGAGCTGCACGTCGCGGTGGGTACCGTCCACGAGCCCGAGACACTCTCGAAGGCTGAAGCTCCGCCCGCAGACGGCACGGCCGCGTAGCCCGCCCAGTTGCTGGTGACCGAGACCGCGGCATTCGCCGAACTGCTTGCCCACACGCCCAGCACGGCGCAAGCAAGCGCCACCACGCCGAGAACCCAGCCGACTCGCCGTAGCGTTCGAGTGCCGTGTTTGAGACTGGCTGTGCCCGCGGCCACCCGGTGAGGGTCAAACGATCATGCGAGAAACAGCTAAAGAAAGTGTAGGAAAACCGTAGGAATGCCCGCCGTCGGCCCACTTTTACAGTCTTCTAACACCTCAACCGCTTCGGCGGTCGATTACCCGGGTAGCTCCGCAGTCCACCAAACAGGAGAGACCCAATGCTCGTCAGCTCTGTCGACAACGCCTCGAACATCTCAACCGTTCAGCCACGTCAACACACACCCCCGCGCGTCCACGGGGCAGGCCTCGACGCAGGCGTCGCAGTCAATGCACTCGGCGGGATCGATGTACAGCTGCTCGGCCTCGGCGAACCCGGGCTCATCGGGGGTCGGGTGGATGCAGTCGACCGGGCACACCTCAACGCATGAGGAGTCCTTCTCGGCGATGCATGGCTCGTTGATCGTGTAGGTCACCGCAGGCCTCCTTGAGGGGGTCTTACAGCACCGATGGGAAAACCCTACCATCCCGGCAGTTGCTTTCCACAATTCAATTGTGTAAAACTTCTGTCGTGATCGACCCGCCGACCCTCTCGGGCCCGGACGATGTGCTCTCCCAGCCCACGAGGGCCCGCCTGTTCGCCCTCCTCGCGGAGCTCAAGCGGCCTGCCGGCACTGCCGAGCTCGCCGAGCGCCTGGGGCTGCATCCCAATGGAGTGCGCATCCATCTCGAGCGCCTTCGGAGCGCCGGCCTCGTGGCGCGCACGCGGGCCCCTCAGGCGCAGGGGCGCCCGCCCGACGCGTGGACGATCGCGCCCGGTGCACGCCCTGGCGGGAACGCCCCGAGCGCGTATCGCGATCTCGGTCGTTGGCTGGCACGGGCGATGCGAGCCAGACCCGGCGGCCTGCGCGGCATCGAAGGCACCGGACGCGAGATCGGCCGCGAAATGGCACCTGGCGGCCCCGGCGTCGACACCGGCCCCGACGCGGTCGAGGCGTCGCTGGCCGCGCTGGGCTTCCAGCCAGTCGTCCGCCAACGCGAACAGGACCGCTTGACGTTCTGCCTGGGCAACTGCCCCTACCGCGACGCCGTGCGCGAGAACCAGCAGGCAGTCTGCGCGCTGCACAAGGGCATCACCCGCGGGCTGCTCGACGTGCTGGACCCCCACGCCAGGCTCGCCGGCTTCGTGCCACGCGACCCCGCGGAGGCCGGGTGCCTGATCGAACTGCGCGGAGTCAGCGCCGGCCGCCTCGCCACATGAGCTCGAATCTGGCCGAGAACGCGCGTGCGCCCGGCCGACCTGGACGGCGCTGCCGGCGGCGCACGACCAGCCCCGGCTCGGCGCGTCCGAGCGAGGTGCTGCGCACGTTCTTCCTCAGTGGGCTCCTGTACATCGGGGCGTCCGCAGCCGCCGGGGTCGCATACGCGCTCAGCGGCGGCGACCGGTTGCACTGGCTCGCTCTGCACCTGCTCTTTCTGGGCGGGATCTCGCAGCTCGTGCTCGGCGCCGGCCAGTTCTTCGTCTGCGCGTTCCTGGCAACCGACCCTCCGCCACGCGGTCTGATCGCCGCGCAGATGCTCACCTGGAACGCCGGAACGCTGCTCGTCGCAGTCGGCGTCCCGACGGCCCACCCGGGTCTCGTCGAGGCGGGAGGAGCGCTCATCGCGTCAGGGCTCCTCCTCTTTGCCGTCGCGCTCGCGGGGATGGAGCGCCGCTCGCTCCAGCGCGCGCCCTGGGCGCTGCGCTGGTACCAGGCCTCCGCGGGTTGTCTCGGCCTTGGGGCTCTGCTTGGCGTGCTCATGGCTCGGGGCACGGCGTGGTCACACGGCAGCCTGCTCGGCGCGCATCTCGCGCTCAATCTCGCCGGCTGGCTCGGAACCGCGATCCTCGGCACGCTGCACACGTTCTTTCCGTCCCTGACACAGACTCGACTGCGCTATCAGCGCCTGCAGACACCCACCTACCTCCTGTGGCTGCTCGGCGTCACCGAGCTCGCTGTCGCAGCCGCCTTCGCAAGCGACCTCCTGATGGTCGCCGGATGGGGCGCGCTGCTGGCGTCGGCTGCACTGTTGTGCGTCAACCTCTTCGCCTCGCTGCGCGACGCCGCCCGCCCGCTGGCTCTGCCCGCCCGCCTGCTCGCGCTCGGCCAGGCGTTCCTGGCGGTCGGTCTGATCCTCGCCCTCGCGGCGACGATCGACGGTGGCGCATCGGCGCCCTTTCAAGGAGGCGCGAGCGGGGCGCTCGCGGCGCTGCTGCTCGCGGGCTGGATCGGCCTGACAGTGGCAGGCTCGCTGCTGCACCTGCTCGCGGTCCTCCGCCGGATCCGACGTTTCAACTTCACGATGCCCGCGCCGCGCCCCGCGCGAGACCGCGCGCTCAGCGGCGCTGCAGCGACCGGAGTAAGCGCACTCGCTCTCTCCCACGCCCCCGGCCTGGCGGGACTCTCGGGCCCTGCATCCGTCGTCATGCTTATCGCGGCCGCGATACTCGCGCGACAGGTGCTCACGCTCGCGCTGGGCACGGTCGCGCGCAAAGCGCCATGAAGCGCCGTTGCGCTCTGGTCGCGCGCTCCCAAGACCAGCATCGCGCGCTAACGATCGCCTCGTGGCGCGAGCGACACAAACGTAGCTGAGGCGCAAGCGCCTCCATTGAGCAATGGCCGGGACTGCCCGAGGATCGCCCCGTGCGTCCGAGGCGCGTTGCCATGCCTCACGGTGATGTCCAGAGCCCATCCCCGAGTTGATGTCGAGTCCGTGGCAGGTACGGACCTCTCCGCGACGAGCTCATATGGCTATCCCCACCCTTTCGTCGGGGGATGGCTGCCGACTTCCGGGGGTCTGCCGCAGTGACAGCTCGGCGTCGCTGCGCCAGGCTTCCCGCGTGAGCATCGACGATCGAGTCTCGCTGTCGGCGATCCTTTCGCTTCCCGGGCGTGACCGCGCCGCAGCCCGTTGTTGTCGTAGGCGCCACGCGCGATGACCCCGGTCGCCGTGGTCGCGGACACCACCCACTATCTCCCGAGAGCCCTCGCGGACGCGCAGGGGATTCACCAGGTCAGCCTGTACGCGGGTTGGGAAGGCGAGCTGAGGCGCGAGCTTGAGATGGTCGGCTTCGAGCGGTTCTACGAGCGTCTGCGCACAGACCCCGAGCTGCCCACCACC